>JGI2171J19970_10001383_pt1 | contig 13624 bp, 14 predicted proteins | sample DeeMarSWOR324_28_FD_19970 | JGI IMG/M metagenome (IMG submission 19970) | reverse complement strand
TGGACCATCGCCAAGTCGTCTGCGTCGAAGGCGGCGCCCATCGAGCCATCCGCGGCCACGGCTACCCTCTCTGCGTCCCTCTTCTTGAAGGAGAGCTCCTGGAGGCCCTGGACCGTGATGTTGGACCTGTCCCCGAAAACCTTGATTATCTGGGCATACTCCCTGTGGTCGTCAACTCTCCGCCCCAGCTCGGGGAAGTGGACGCCGTACCACTCCCTCATCCTCACGGAGAGGCTGTTCAACACGGTGTCCATCTCCACGAGCAACTGAACCGAAGGTACTAGAAGGCTCTCCCTCTCGGAAAGCGCCTCGTGGACCTCGGCCTTGGCGACCTCCATGTTCACCGAGTGCGAGAGCTCGCCGAACCGCTCCACAGAGTCTATGAACCCGGCTTCCAGCGCCATATGCTGGATGTTTTCCTGCAGATAATCGCCAGCAGCAGGCACGGCCTCGACGCTTACCCTGAAACCCTGGGCCTCGATGGACTCCATGAGCGCCTCGTTGGACCCGGTTACCTCCTCGACGCCCAACCCTCGTAACTGGTCCAGCAAATCGGCGGCCTCCCTCGTCACCTCGCCGTTCTTCAACCGTATCAATGCCTGAGCCATCTGTTTGGCGTCCCTGGGATGGTGCGACTCAGCCATGATCTCGTTCTTCTCGTTGAATGCGTGCACGCCGATCATGGACTCAAGTATCGTTGCCTTCAGCTGCGTCTCCTCCGAACCTTTATCAGTGTGCTGGGTGAGTACGTAGGGGAGACTTGTCTAAATTAAGCTTAGCCGTGGAGGTAGCCGGGCTAAGGCTTAGGTCCCCCCTCATGAACGCGGCGGGCGTTCTCGGCATGAGCCCTCCCCTTCTCAAACGAGTCTACGATAGCGGCGCAGGCGCCGTGATCACAAAAAGTATCGGCCCGACGCCTCGAACCGGGCACCTCAACCCGACCCTCTTGAGGGTCTCTTGTGGCGCCCTGAATGCCATGGGGCTGCCCAATCCCGGCGCGGAGCACTACGCCGACGAGGTCCGGACTCTCAAAGAGATGGACATTCCAGTCATAGCCAGCTTCTTCGGCGGAAGCGTCGAGGAGTTCGCGGAGGTGGCGAGCACGCTGTCCGAATCCGGAGCGGACGCCCTAGAGCTCAACGCCAGCTGCCCCAACGTCCAAGAGGAGCTGGGGATGCTGGCCTCCGACGCCGGGAACGTGGAGAGGGTGACCGCAGCCGTGAGGGAAGAGACCCGTCTGCCCCTGTTCGTAAAGCTCAGCCCAAACGTCACCGACATAAAGGAGATAGCGGCTGCGGCTGAGAGAGGCGGCGCCGACGCCATAACGGCGGTGAACACGCTGAAGGGGATGGTGATCGACATCGACTTCAGGAGACCAGTCCTGACGAACGTCACGGGTGGACTGTCCGGACCAGCCGTGAAGCCGGTCGCCCTCAGATGCGTCTGGGAGGTGGCGGAGGCCGTCGAGGTGCCCGTAATTGGATGCGGCGGCGTAACTACGTGGGAGGACGCGGTCGAGTACCTCCTCGCAGGCGCTTCCATGCTGGAGATAGGCACAGCGGTGATGACCCACGGCTTCGAGGTCTATGGCCAGGTCAACATGGGCATCCGCCGCTACCTGGAAGATAACGGGTTCAGCGGCATCAAGGAGGTTGTAGGACTTGCACATCAAACCGGAGAAGAACAGAGCAGTAGAGCTGACAGATGTAATATCAGAGTGTAGGGACATCTCCTCGCTCCTTTTCCGCGACGAGGAGACCCGCGGCGCCAAGCCAGGTCAGTACCTCATGGTTTGGCTACCCGGGGTGGACGAGGTGCCCATGTCGGTCAGCGCCATGGACATGGACGGCCTTTCACGAATCACTGTCAGGGGGGTGGGCGAGATGACCATCAGGCTCAACGGCCTCAGCCCAGGCGACAGGGTTGGCCTAAGGGGCCCCTTCGGGAACGGCTACAGGGTGCAAGGAGACAAACCGCTTTTCGTAGCCGGCGGCTCAGGAGCCGCGTCCCTGATGCCCCTCGTGGAGGAGATGCTCCGGCAGGGAACCACCCCCACCTTCGTCCTCGGCGCGAGAAGCGCCGACATGCTCCTGTTCGTGGACAGGCTTGAAGAGACCCTCTGCGAGAACCTCGTCGTATCAACCGACGACGGTTCACGGGGCTACAGCGGCTACGCCTCGGGGTACGCCGCTATGCTGATGAAGGAGGACGCGTTCGACATGATCTACACGTGTGGACCCGAGCTCATGATGGCGAAGGTCTACCAGTCAGCCCAGGAGCATGGGTTACCCATACAGGCCAGCCTTGAACGCTACGTGAAGTGCGCAGTCGGGCTCTGCGGAAACTGCGCCATAGGCCCATACAGGGTTTGTAAGGACGGCCCGGTCTTCGACGAGGATATGCTCAGCGATGTCCGAAGCGAGTTCGGGGTAAGCCAGATGGACGCCTCCGGTAGAGTAGTCCGGGTGGAACACTGACCAGAGAGATTATCAACACAGACCCACCCTCATATCCATAATGCCTGTACGGAACGTGAGGAGACGGTACCTAGCACTAAAGGTCAACGGCGAAGCAGACATAACCCAATTCGAGCTTAACCGAGCCATCTCAGACAAGATCCATCTCCTGTATGGAGTAAAGGGCGCGGCTGAGACGGACTACAGGATGATCGAGTACAACCAGCAGAAAGGGCAGGGGATAATCAGGTGCAAACACGACAAGCTCACCGAGACCAAGGCGGCTCTCGCTCACATAACGGCGATCAAAGGCGCCACCGTGTCGGTACATGTAGTCACGGTCTCGGGCACCATCAAATCGCTGAGAAAAAGGCTCACATAGACAAAGATGCAAACGGTGTAGGATTATGACTGAGATCAAGGTGCAGGACGCGGCCCACGGCTACGTCGAGATGATGAACAGGCTCGGAGTGGACTACGTTTTCAGCTCACCGGGCTCGGAGTTCATTCCCCTCTGGGAGCATCTCGCCCGATACAACTCGGAGGGCAAGCAGCCCTTCTACCTGAACATCAGGCACGAGAGCGCCGCCCTCAGCATGGCCAAGGGCTTCTACATGGCCTCGGGGCGGGCGCAGGTGCTGCTGACACACGTACTAGCGGGGCTCCTGCACGGAGCCATGGAACTCAAGGCCGCCTACACCGATCAGATCCCGCTGCTCCTCTTCGTGGGCCAGAACAGGACCCACGACAGGGAGGTCTACGGCGGCACCCCCGGCCCCCACTACCTGAGCTTCACCGAGGTCGGGGGCCAGCAGCGCCTCGTCCAGCCTTACGTGAAGTGGGGAGACTCGCCTGAGACCAACGCCAACATCCTCTCCACCATCCAGAGGGCGTACCAGATAGCCTCAAGCGACGTGAAGGGCCCCGTGCTCCTCAGCGTCTCCAGGGAGCTGCTCTTCGAGAAGACGGACACCATGAGGCTGCCGCCGAAGCTCGTTCTGCCTACACCCATGACGGCTGAACCCAAAGCCCTACATGAGCTCAAGGAGATGCTGGTGAAAGCAAAGAACCCCCTGATCTACACCAGATACCTAGGGCGAAACCATGTAGCGGTAGCCTCGCTCGTCGAGCTGGCCGAGCTGCTGAACGTCCCGGTGTTCGAGCACCCTGGGTACATGAACTTCCCCACGAACCATAGACTCCACATGGGCACCGGCGTCTTCCCCTACCTAAAGGAATCCGACCTCCTTCTGGTCATCGACAGCAGCTCCTGGCCGCCATGGTATCCACCGGGGAGCATCAGGGGGCAGACCGAAGCGAAGATAGTCTTCATGGACCTCGATCCCATACAGCAGAAGTACCCCACGTACGGGTACCCTGCAGACCTGCTCGTGAAAGCCGACTCCTGCGTGGCGGTGCCTCAGCTCGTGGACCTCATAAAAACGGAGAGACCGGGCGAGACCATGGTCCAAGCTCGCGGCGAACGGTGGGCAGCTGAGCACAAGCGTATAAGGGCCGAACTCGAAGAGAAGGCTCTCGCCGTCAAAGACGACTTCCCAATCGACCCCAAGTGGCTCTGCTACTGTATTGATCAAGTAATCGACAAGAACACCGTCATAGTAAACGAGACCATAACCCACGGCGGCATGATCCACCAGTACATCGAGAGGAACCGTGTGATCCCCGGGACCCGGTACGAGTCCACGGGCCCGGTGGCGCACACAGGCCTCGGCCAGGGGATGGGAATAGCCCTAGGGATCAAGCTTGCCGACCCGGACAAGACCGTGGTAACCCTTGAAGGCGACGGCACCTTCAACTATAATCCGGTGCTGGCCTGCCTCGGGGCATCCCAAGAGCACGGCATCCCCTTCATGACGATCATCTACAACAACGGATGCTACGCCGCCATGAAGGGCCACTCNNGGTACTACCCAGAGGGGCACTCGGTGACGCGCGACCAATACTACGGCGTCAGCTGCGGACCCACACCCAGCTACGCCAAGCTCGTCGAGGCCTACGACGGATACTCGGAGACCGTGGAGGACCCTAAAGAGGTTAAACCCGCGTTACTCCGAGCCCTGAAACAGGTGAGGGAGGGAACGCTGACTCTGTTAGACGTGAGACTCAGACAATAATGCAGGGTGGTACCAACTACTATTCTTTATGGCAATTTCACTCAATTCTGAGGCATGGCGACTAGAGCCGTCATATTTGACCTCTTTAAAACCCTTGGCGAGTTCGAGCGGACGATCACAGACGAGGACGCCTCGTCTCTGCTCAGAGGCAGAGGGTATGAGGTGTACCCACAGGCTTGGAGACACGCGTTCAGCTTCGTCGTCTTCGTAGACTACCCCCTGCATGGTTTTGGCTCGCATGAGGCTCTGTTCAAACAGGTCTTCAGACGCCTAGAGATAGATGTTGACGATGGCACCGTAAACGAGCTCGCCGACATGTTCAGGAGCAGCCCGTTCCGGCTCTACCCCGAGTCACATGAGGCTGTTAAGCGTGCCCGCGGCATGGGGTTGAAGACAGCCATAGCGACATCGACGCCAAAACCGTTCTTCAGAGCCGGCGTCGAACCCATCGCAGAGTACATCGACTTCATCTGCACGGGGTACGAGGCGGGCTATGAGAAATCCAATCCTCGCATCTACAAGGTTATCACGGACAGGCTGCAGGTCGAGCCGGAGGAGACAGTCGTCATAGGCGATGACCCGGTTCTGGACGTCTCCAACGCCAAGCAGTATGGAATGTGGGCGATACACATTCCAAGGGAGGGAGCCCCCTCTGAACTCGCTGACGACGTAGCCAAGAATGTCCTTGAAGCGTTAAAAATCGTTGAAGAAAGGATCCAATAAAGATTGGTGCTCCCGCCGGGATTCGAACCCGGGATCTCCGGCTCGAGAGGCCGGAATCCTTGACCGGACTAGACGACAGGAGCACGGTGCACCAAAGGTAAGAGGCGCATGAATAAAAATATTGGGCTCTAGATGTCGTCCCTCAGCTTCATGAGCTTGGCTATGTTCGCGCCGGGATCAATAACAGGCTTTATTGCGCCGGTTTTCGACGTGAAAAGCGTCGTGACTCCCGGCCCGTGCCCCGCTATGACGCAGTCGCTGTGGGTCACGATGCCGATGCTCACGGCTCCCCTCCTGTAGATTCTACCGTAGCTGTGGTCGGCATCCTCGATGGCCACAAGGTCTCCGAACCTGAGGTCCTCGAGGCCGTACTCCTCGCAGGTAGCCTCGCAGAACATGGTGATGTCGTAGTCTCCTGAGGCGACGTGGCTTCTCCCCAGCCCCGAGCCCATGATGGCCGCGGGAATTGTGTGGGTGACGGGCACCTCAAGCTTCCCGTCCTTTATCGCCGGGTCTACCAACTCGAGGAACTCGGGGCTCACGTTGAATAGCTTCACCTCGGGGAGGTCCAGCAGCTTGAGGCCGACCCCGTAAGCCTTTATCATGACCTTGTCCTCGATGACGAGCTTCTCCATGGTCTCGGGCTGGAAGTCCACCATGACGTGCTCTATGCCACCGTGCTTCCCCACCACGACGCCCTTGTCGCCCTTCGCGTCTCCCTCNACCACGGTGGCCTCGTTTCCTATGCAGCTCAGCACGTTGAGGGCCCTGCTCTGGCCGTTGGGGTACCTACGGTCGGTCACACGGTTCTCGACGCTGACGCCGGGTTCAACGTGGTCCGCCATCCAGCCGGTGGCCACGTCGCCGACCCTTATGTTGTAAGTTATTCCGCCGACGCCGGGCAGCACCACCGGCTCGCCATCCGCGGAGATCTTGTACACCGAGTCGCCGACCACGGGGCTCACGACTTCCCCTATCACCGAGATCTTCACAATCTTGTCGCGGTTTATCTTGATCATTTTAGATCAAGCTTAGAGGATAAGCAGTCATGTTAAATGTATNGAGTGGAACTGCATATCCTTTAAATCTAGGTAGGGGTCTACTATCTAAATCTGGCTAAACGGCGACTCAATCATGGATCTTCTCGACATAACCATACTATCGGCGGAGGGGCTAAGGGAGAGGAAATTCAGGGTAGCCCTCAACGTCATAGGCATACTCGTGGGCTGCGCGGCCGTCACGGGGCTAGTCTCCCTCGCCGACGGCATGAACACCCAAGTCAGGGACCAGCTCAGCGTCATAGGAGCCAACACCCTCTTCGTCATCCCCGAGGACGCCAAAGACGCGGCCATAAGCCTGAGCGCCACCCAGATAACGAGCCAGGACAGCGTCAGCTGGCGCGACCGTGAGACCATACAGGACGCCGGAGGCGTCAGAGACATCTGCGAGATAATAATGGGCGGCGGCTCATACACCGTGAAAGGCGAGACCTACACCGCAAGGGTGATGGGCGTGGGTGACAGCTTCCAGGAGATCAACAAAGACGTCAAGATGACCGAGGGAAGGTTCTTCACCCGCGGCGACAACGCGGTGGCCTTCGTGGGGAAGAACGTCGCTCACCCCACCGACGAGGAGGAGCCGATAATGGGGGTGGGAGACAGGATAAAGCTCGCAGTCAACGTCAGGGGAGAGGAGAAAGAGATCACCCTCAGGGTCGTCGGCGTGCTTGAGGAGCATGGGACCATGTTCGGGCTGGACGTGGACAACGTGATAGGGATCCCGTTCAGGACATACGACCAGCTCTACGAGCAGGGAGGAAGCTGCGCCATAGTACAGGTCCTAGTCAGGGAGTCCGACGACGCGGAGGAGGTGGCAGAAGACCTAGAGGATAAGCTCGGCGGCGACTTCTTCGTGGTGTCGCCCAAGGCAGCCATAGACGTGCAGGAGCAGGTAACGGGGACAGTCCAGGCCGTGCTCGGCGGAGTCGCGGCCATAAGCCTCTTCGTGGCCGGCCTCGGCATCGTCAACACCATGGCGGTCTCGGTGAACGAGAGGACGAGGGAGATAGGGACCATGAAGGCTATAGGAGCGAGCAGCTTGGACATCATGCTCCTCTTCCTGAGCGAGGCGGCGTACACCGGCATCGTAGGCGGCGTTGCCGGGTCAGCAGTGGGTTTCGCCCTGGGGAAGATGGTGGGCAACATCGTAGGGCTACCCGTGGAGTACAGCCTACCCCTGGGGCTAACCGTGGTGGTCTTCTCCCTTGTCACGAGCATACTATCCGGGGCGGGCCCAGCCTACCGTGCCTCCAAGCTGGATCCCGTTAAGGCCCTGAGAAGCGAGTGAAGCTACCTTAGGTACGCGCGTATCAGCCTGATTATCTTCATGGGGCTGCGTTTGACGAGGCCCGCGACGGTAGCCGCTACGTTGGTGCCGTTCGCCAGCGAGAGAACGTCTTCGTTGGTGATCACCTCGGACAGCGTGTTCAGGTCATCGTCCGAGAATCTGTCCAGCATCTTCAGGACCCTGCCGCTGTCCCTTATCCGTTTCCCCCAGTACTCGTCGAACTCCTCGCGGTAGGCGGAGAGACGTTTCTCTGACACGTCGCTCTCCTTCACTGCCTCGGCGGCTACCCTGCCCGCCATCTTGCCGGCCTCTATGGCGCTGTGGATGCCCGCCCCCGTCATGGGTATGAGTTGACCCGCGGCGTCGCCTACAAGCATCAACCCGTCCATGACGATCCTGTCGAGGGTGCCGCTCACGGGGCAGATGCCCCCCCTCCTGTTCAGTATCTCGGCGTTCATGAACCGAGGGTCCTGGGCGACGAAGTTCTTGAGGTATTCTATGGGAGGCTTGGTGTGCTTCACGCGGACCCCGAGGCCCACGTTGGCCACCTCCCTGCTCTTGGGGAAGACCCACGCGTAGCCNCCNGGCGCGTATTTCTCGCCCATCCAGAACTCGTTGACGCTCGGGGTCTCCANGTCGAGGCCGCNNAGCTGNTACTGGGCGCAGGTCACATAGTCCTTGAAGTACCTGTCGAGGCCAGCGGAGCGCCGCGTTATGCTCCAGTGGCCGTCGGCGCCGATGACCACCTTCGCCATGAACTCGACCTCCTCCCCCATGTGGACCGCCTTGACGCCCACGACCCGGCCCCCATCCGATATGACGCCGGTGGCCCTCGTCTCGGTCATGAGCCTGGCGCCCGCCTTCTCAGCGTTCTCTGCGAGGGCCCTGTCGAAGACCTCCCTGTTCAGCGTGTATCCGGTCCAGTCCTCGCTGGTGAGGTCAACGGTGTTCCCGTTGGGCGCCACGATCCGGGCCATGGTGATCTGCTGAGAGACGTATGGCGGCTCGGCCACGAGCCCCCCGTCACGTATGCCCCCGATGCTGAGCCCCTCGGCGCAGTACACCGGCGTGCCGGCCACGGGATGCTCCTCGATGATAACCACGTCGACGCCGTTCTCGGCAGCGGTCCTCGCGGCCATGCTGCCGCCCGGCCCCGCACCCACTACGAGCACGTCACACTGAATGGTAGCCATCTTAAGCCAGAATGATGCCCCGGGAGAAATATATTATCCTATCGCTCAAGGACCTTCTTGGCCGCGATCTCTATGTCCCTGGCCTTCACCGTCTTGCGGCCTGCATGCTTGGCGTAGTCTATGGCCTCCCTGGCCATCTTCACGCCTATCTCTTCTAAGGCCAGTCCAAGGGCGACTGCACTCTCCTCGCTCACCCTGTCCGCGCCCGCTCTCTTAATCAGCTTGTGCATGGGCGCCACCTTAATTTCGCTAGGCATCCTGTTCCCTTCTATTTCCTCTTTTCGTTTCGAATAATATTTAATACTTGCGAACCTTTCCGCTAGGAAGGCTAAATTCTTGCTTTTTTCATTTTTTAACTCTATTAGATGCATTTTCACTATAAACGCACTTGAAACTCCGTCAATCTATCGCCGATATTAGCCATGTAACGTGTTATAGCTAACATCGGTCTTATATCGGGTTCAACTGAAACCCCATCTGAATGGGAGGCGACCCTTGAGGCACGCGCCGGCCAAGTATAAATGTTTAAAAGCCCCTTCACGGTGAGATACTGCGCAAGGTGCACGTGATTGGGTAAGGTACGCACGGAGATGATCAAGCGGATAAGCATAGAGCTGCTGGACAGGTACCCTTACAGCTTCCAGCCCGAGTTCGAGCCAAACAAGCAGTTCCTCAAAGAGATAGGGCTCGACGTGTCCAAGAAGCTCCGCAACAAGATCGCGGGCTACGTGACCACCATAGTTAAATCTGACCTGCTCGCTGAGGCCGAGGAGGCCGCCCAGGAGGCACTGGAAGAGATCCAGTAACCCATCCGACAAGATTTTAACACCGGCGAACGATGTTTCATGGATGTCTAGTCAGCCCGTCGCCTACACCATAGACCACGAGGGACTCAGACTCGACATAGCTCTCACCCCCACCGACAGGCTTCGCATCCACGAGGAGACCATACCTGAGCGCATACGTGGTTTGGGAGATCAAATCCTGCGCGACGGCGTCCAGTCGGCCCCCATAATCGTTGACCGCGACACATACGTGGTGCTGGACGGCATGCACAGGACAGCCATAATGAAGCGGCTCGGCTGCAGGTTCATATGCGTCTGCCTCGTCGACTACTTCGACCCAAGCATAAAGGTGCAGCGGTGGTGCCGCGTCATCTCCGGATCCTTCGGCGCAGAGAGGGCGGAGGAGGCCCTAGCCGCCCTCGGCTTCACGATGGAGCCCCACGAGCTTAATAACCCCGACGAGGAAGGCGGGCTGCTGCTTATCTACAGGGACCAGACGTACCGCCTAACACAGAAGGGGGAGGACCTGCTTCAAGCCTTCAAGCTTAGCCACGAACTGGAAAAAATATTGACGACGTGGGGGTACCGAATAAGCCACTGTACAGAAGGCGAGGCCGAGAACAGGGTGGATTCAGGCGACTACGAAGCTGCCCTGTACCCACCTAAGGTGGAGAAGAGCCAGGTGGTGGAAGCCGCGGTGCAGGGTAAGATCTTCACCCCCAAGGCGACAAGGCACAGGCTGCCCGCCAGACCCGTGCAGGTGAACGTGCCTTTGGAACTCCTCAGGGACAAGGAGATCAGTTTGGAGGAGGCCAACGCGCGGTTACGTGAAACGCTTGCAGATAAGAAGCTGGTCAGATACGAGCCGGGGACCGAGTGGATGGGCCGCACCTACGACGAGGTCTTATACGTCTTTGAGTCCTAGGAACCGCCGCACCTGTTTACTGGTGAACCCTATCTCTATGAGCTTCAAGGCTAGCTCGTCCTCAGGGACCCCTTCCTCAAGCAGCTTCTCTCTTATGTCCTCGATGCTCTCTCGGGGCTCCCAAGGGTATATGATCCACTTGTCAGCCGACTCGGCGTAATAGTCAGGCTCGAAGCTGCTCCACGGCTTGTGGTGCAGGGTAGCTATCCTGACCTCCCTTGGGCCGAGGCTGTCGACGTAATCCTTCACGACCTTGAGGCTGTTCCCAGAGTCGGCGACGTCATCGACAACAAGCACGTTGAGGCCTGCGATGTCCGCGTTGAGAGGGTACTTCACCTGGGGTTTGTCGTTCTTCTCGTTGACCCCAGCGTAGTAAATTACCTGGAGGCTCGCGAGGCTCCGGATGTTGAGCTCGTCGCTCAGGATCCTGGCGGGGTCGAAGCCGCCTCTGCTCACCGCCACGATGATGTCGGGCCTGAAACCACTCTCGGCTATCATGTCGGCGAGCTTCTCGGATAGACGCTGGACGTCCATCCAGTTGAGATAGAGGTACCTATCGTTCGTCAACAGATTTTCCCCGCGGGGCTTGTTAACTTGATGAAGTCTGTTTTAAATAAAGCGCTTCCGGTATGGACGGTGTGGCATACTTGCGTGACGACCCTGCTCGATGGATGGAGAAGGTGATCAAAGGCTTCATGGCAGGCCCAGAGAACAGCATGCGGAAGTGGGGCGGCGAGCCAGCGTGGGCCGAGCCTATTGTCGGCTACAGCAGCGGCGCTGACCCCCTCTACACGTTCTACCAGCGGGACATAGGCGGCTTCTACCTGTCGCCGCTGGAGCTCATCAGCCACGCTTACCCGAGCAAGGAGTTCAAGGCAGAAGGGCTCACGGTGGTGAGCTGGATACTGCCCCAGACGGATGCCACTAAACGGGACCACAGGAAGGAGACCCACTTCCCCAGCGAGCGCTGGGCGCGGTCCAGAATATTCGGCGAGGAGGTGAACGTCAGGCTCAGGGAGCATGTCGTGGAGAAGCTCAGGGAAGAGGGCGTCGAGGCCGTCGCCCCCATGCTATCTCCGCTGTGGAAGGGAGCCACCTCCGAGAAGTACCTCTACGCCTCCACATGGTCCGAGAGGCACGCCGCGTACGCAGCCGGGCTGGGCACCTTCGGTCTCAGCGACGGCCTCATAACGCCCCGAGGGAAGGCCATGAGGACAGGCAGCGTCGTGGCGAACATAAAGATCGATTCCACGCCCAGGCCCTACACAGACCATCACGCCTACTGCCTCTTCTTCGCTGACGGCGGCTGCCGCAGATGCATGGAACGGTGCCCCATAGGAGCCATAACAGAGAATGGACACGACAAGAGGGCTTGCCGCCTCTACGTCGATATGACGCGTGAGTACGTGCGCCGCCACTACGGGTTCGACGGCTACGGATGTGGCTTCTGCCAGACAGACGTGCCATGCGAGTCAGGTATACCAAAACAGCTTATACCAGAAAAATAGGGGAAAAAAGGGGTTTTACTCGGTTCTTGTGGTCACTGAGCCGTCCTGGTCGACGGAGCCCATCCACTCGAAGACCGGCTCGGCGTCCACATTGAGCTCTACAGAGTAGGTTGGCTTCCAGACGACGGGGAAGCTGACGTTGACAGTCCAGCTTCCAGAGATATATTGGAGTTTATTAAAACCCAGCAGCCCCTCCGGTGTCAGGTTCTCCATCTCCCAGACGCCGGGCTCATCGTCAGCAAGCTCAGGGTAGTTGGCCGTAACGTACTCTACCGCGATGTCCCTGGCCTGTTCTGGGCCCAGTATCTCCGTATTAGTAGCCGTCAGGCTCGTGGATAGCTCTGTCACCGTCGAGCTCTGGTCGACTGTGCCGTTCCAGTTGAAGGCTGGCTCCCCGCCGTAATCGATCTCCACCTCGTACACTGGACGCGCCACGACGGCGTAGCCCACGTACACATTCCAGTCTCCCGCCACATATATCCGCTTGGTGTACCCGATGAGGGCGGGCTGTCCACCTTCAGCTATCTCGGCCCACTCCGTGGGCGCCACAATGTCTGAAAGTTCCTCGTATCGCTCGATGACGTAGGAGACTGTTATGTCCCTCGCCATATCGGGTGGGAGAAGCTCGGAGACGACCTTCTCAGTCTGGTTCAACTCGTCCCACTTGCCGTCGATGACGGCGCTCAGCACCCGGTCGTCGCTGATGTTTATCCTCATCACGTGACGAGTGATGACCTGGGCGAGCACCTGTCCTGTCCGGTCTCCGTACCCCGCGTGGCTGCACTCGAACGCGATGGTGATGAAGTACTGGACGGGATAGCTCTCAGCCGCTACTACATCTATGATCTCTATCGAGCCGAGGACACCGTCGTAGCTGAAGGTCGGCGAGCTCTCAATGAACTCTATCGCCAACTCCTCCGCCTCTGTGGGCGTCGTGTCGTCGTGTATCGGCGTTGTGTGTCGCAGCTCGTCCCAGACGTCGTCGATCACAGCCTCCACGACGGAGCCATCCTCTACGATGACGGTGATCACGTGGTCGGTGACGACTGCAGCCACCATCTGGCTGGATCTGTCGCCGTAGCCCGCGTGGGCGCACGTGAACTCGATGACTACCGTCCAGACGGCGTCTGGGGTCTGAGTCTTGTAAGAGTCCAGGACCCGGATGGAGCCCTCCACGCCGTCCCAGCTATACGTCGGCGCCTCCGACAGGAACTTGGTCGCAGTCTTCACCGCCGCTTGTTCCGTGAAAACCGGCGTGGTCTGCCAGGCGTAGATCGATAGGGCTGGAAGAGCCCCTATTACTAGGATCGCGATTAACCATGTCTTAGTTGTGTTCATCTTGGTTCACGATCTCCTGATGAACGGTGTCGAGTATAATGCTACCGTTTAGAACAAGTGTTTCAACGCGTAGAACACCGGGGAAACACATAAACCGGTTCCCCCCTCCATTCAAGCAAAGGATGAGATAGGATTGACCCGCGCACTTTTCGTAGGCAGGTTCCAGCCCTTCCACTATGGGCACCTCCACGCCATAGAGAAGATACTGGAGGAGA
>JGI2171J19970_10001381_pt1 | contig 13631 bp, 9 predicted proteins | sample DeeMarSWOR324_28_FD_19970 | JGI IMG/M metagenome (IMG submission 19970) | reverse complement strand
CTTAAGAACTCCTCGATCTCAGGAATCAGATTTGGTTCATCACCAACGCAGATATACAGAAAATTGGCCTGTTTGCTTTTCTTCCTCAAAAAGGATTCAGTGTTTTTCAATATATATCTCTGATCCCTGTCGTATACCATCCAGGGACTGCTGACAAGCACAGAATGAAAGACATCCGGCTCTTTAAGAAGCACGTACACACCGAACAGCCCTCCGATGGAATGGGACCAAAACAACCTCTGGGGAGCCGTTCTGTAATTCTTCTCTATGAAAGGAATCAACTCATCTTTGATAAATTTAAGAAAATTATCCGCTCCGCCGCTGGTCGGGCCATAATCAGCGGATTTTGTCGGGGTCAAATCCCTTTTCCCATCTTCAAGGTCAAATGCGACAGTGATCATCTTGGGTATCATTCGTATTCGGCTCAATCCGGCCACCACACCCGTGTTGAAATGAAAATCAGGAGCCACGCTGTAAAACATGTAGAGAACAGGATAGTTCTCTTCGGAACGTGAATAGCCATCGGGAAGGAATATGTAGACATTCCTGTCTTCATCTAGAACAGCTGAGTGAACAACCTCTTTTTTACCGATACTGAATTGTTCAGCCTGCTCCTGGGCGAATGCAGAGAGCGCAACTCCTGCAATCGCTATAAAAAGGAAAAGCTTTTTCAAAAACATGGAGTGCCTCCTTCAAAACGGATAATAGAGATCATTTCTTCTCGAGCTTTTTCAGCATTTCCCTAGCGTTGGTGTTGTCCGGATTGAGCTCGAGGGATTTTTTGTAATATTTGATCGCATTTTTGGTGTCACCGCTGTTCATATAGGCTTCAGCCAGGCTGTCATACGCGTTTGCTGATCCGGGGTACAGTTTCACATTCAGTTTGAAAATCTCTATGGCCTCCTTCATTTTCCGGGCTCCCATCAGTCTGTATCCCATGGCATTGAACTCGTTTTCCTCAAAATAAAGCTCATTTTTCGGGTCGGATCGTATCTCTTTGAATTTTTTCAATCCGGCCTGGATGCCGCTTTCCCTGATCTCCTGCTCGATGCGGTAGGCGGCTGAGCTGCTGATGATTCTCTCTACCTGGTTAAGACGTTGACGAATCATGGCTGCATCCATATCTCGAACAGCCAGAAATTTCTCATAGTACTCTTTAGCTTTTTCGAATTCCCCCCTTCCTCTGTAGGTCTCACCGAGCCGCCAGAGTGCATTTAATGATTGAGGATTCAGGTTTAGCTGGTACTCAAACAGCTCAATGGCTTCTTGTATTTTTCCTTGATCGCTCAGTTTATCGCCCTCAAAGGTCAGCATCAGCGAAGGCGGATCGACCTCAAAGCCGTATTCCTCTGACAGCTTTTCATAATAATGGATAATGTCCTTGACGGCGTTCGTCTGGAAATTCTCCGGCAGCTTATGGCCGGCAAACAATTCCCTCAGCCCTTTGCTAAAGGGAAGAGGGGCTATGAAATAACCGGATGATTCCCTGAATTCCACTTTATAACGGAAACCGTCAAGCTTTTCGGATTCAAGAAGTTTGGCCAACCTTTCGGCATAATCCAGGTCTTGGGGGCGCTCATTCTTTTCGCATTTTATGTAGAGAAAATTCTTCAAAGACTCTGTATTCTTAAAAAAAAGCTCCGCTTTGGGATAAAGGAATTCTGAATTCTCGGGATTCATGAAAGGATTTTCCGAGATAACGGCATGAAAAAGCCCGGGTTTAGTGATGAGTGCATACAGACCAAAAACAGCTCCAGCCTGAGGGCCGGCGAGTATCCTGAAGTTCTTTGTCCTGTAGTTCTTATCAACATATGGAATCAGTTCTTCCTCAAAGAAACTTATAAAATTATCCGCCCCTCCGCTATCACTGCGGCCCCTGATTTTTACTGGAAGATTATCCCTGTACCTGTTGGTGTTGGCCACCCCGATGATAATCACAGGCGGAATCTCTCCGGTTGAACCGAGCTTTTCAGTGACAATGGCTGCGTCCGCAAAATAATTATTTATGTCTTGCCCGTACAAAAGGTACAAGACAGGATAGCTCAATTGGGTATCCCCGTATTCCCGGGGAAGATGGATAAGGAGAAGCCTATCTTCATCCAGAATGTGAGAATGGATCACTCTGTATTTGCCGATGACGACATCATCTCCATCCTTCTGGGCGAAACACAGCTTCTGTCCAGAAAAAAAGAACATCAGGGACAGGAATACGATTAAAAAAATGATCTTGTGATTTTTCATCATGCCCTCCCGAATTTATCTCCATTCATCCGGTTTCAATTCCTCAATGATTCCTGCGTCCACTAGAATATCTATGATACCGAAAAGGATATTGCAGGCACCGTCCCTTTCGGCTTCACTTAATCTTTATCTCTCAGGACTTAGCCACAAAGGCTTAATGGATCATCTGGACTTGCAGGGAAAGTTCTCTATCATTTGCAGCAGAGATCCTATCCTCTCCTGGGGAAAATCCGGGCGAAAATTTTTTATAGCCTTGACTAAAAAATCAAGAGTGAGGTCATGTGAATAATCAAAAAAGGAAGAGGTAACATCCCCGGAAAGATCATTATGAACATCAAGCATTTTCACAGGAGCATGACAGTTGAAGTCAAACTTCTTGAAATCGATCCTGCGGATTCCTTGTATTGTTATAGCTCCGGTAATAGATCATGAAATTCTTGGTGTCACAAAGCTCTTTGTTCTATAAAATTATCTTATCTCTTTTTTTTCACCGTGCGGTCTTCATAAGCCGGGCGCGGGGGTTTGGTAGGTCCCTGCTTCTCGATCATCTTGAGCACCTCATCGACAGCGCGCTGGAGCTGGGGATCGGTTCCTTTGGCCAAAAGGGCAGGATCTTCCTTGACTTCGATATCCGGGTCAACACCATGGCCTTCCTTGAACCACTTGCCATCAGGATCGTACATGCGGAACGTGGGTACGGTCACCACACCGCCGTCTATGAGAGAAGGTATTCCGCTCATTCCGATAAGTCCTCCCCAGGTGCGTGTCCCGATAAGCGGACCGAGCCCGGCTTTGCGGAAATAATCGGGAAAAGCGTCCCCGCCTGAGCCGCTCCAGCCGTTGATGAGCATGGCTTTAGGCCCGAAATGTCCCACAGGGGGCCACTGCCAGTCTCTTCCGTCGCGGACTGCCCAAAAGGCAAGTGCAGGTCTTTTCAGGAGTTCGATGAAACGGTCCGGGATCTGGCCGCCGCTGTTGAAACGCTCGTCAACGATCAACCCGTCTTTGTGGAACTGGCCAGCGAACTGGCGCACAAGCATATTCTGTCCGCCGATGCTTGTATCCTGCACATAGATGTATCCGATGCGTCCGCCTGAGCGGCCTTCGACGTACTTGCGGTTCTCCTCGATCCAGGCCAGATGTCTGAGGTGTGTTTCATCCCTGAGGGTCTCAACGATAACCTTCCAGGCTCCATCTGCATTTGGCTTGGAGTTAACCGTGAGCTCGACCGTCTTTCCAGCCAGTCCCTGGAAGGCTGCCCAGGGGTCTTTTGAAGTATCCAGCGGCATGCCGTTGACGGCCAGTATGTAATCACCTTCTTTGACCTTCACTCCGGGCATAGTGAGGGGCGAGCGGACTTCGCTCTCGAACGAGGCGCCGTCAATGATCTTGGCGATGCGAAAAGCGCCGCCGTCAATCGCCCAGTCTACCCCGAGGTATCCGACATCGACTCTGGCTGCGGATTCAGCATCGCCGCCGCCACGGTAAGTATGGGAAGAANTGAGCTCGGCGATGAGCTCTCCGATGATATAGTTNACATCCCAACGGGTGACNGCATCCTTGAGCAGNGCGCCGTACTGGCTNCGCATTGCNTNCCAGTCNACACCGTGCATACCTTTATCNTAGAAGAAATCNCGACACAGCCTCCAGGCATCGTTGAAGATCTGNTGCCATTCAGCCNGCGGGTCAACGACCATCTCGAGTTCGTTTATCCGCAGTCTTTTNTGCATNTTCTGCTTGGGNTTTATNTCNANGATGGCTGCATCCTGCCTNTTCCAAACAAGAGCTTTATTCCCATCAGCAGAAAGGCGGTAGCCGTCCACATCATCGAGAATGGTCTCTTCCTTGCGTTCTTTAAGGTCGTAATAAACGAAAGCATTTGTATTATCGCCAGAACCGGTACGCGGATATTGTATGTAGAGGACCTTGCCTGCTACTGCGTTAAGGCTGAAGTAATTTCCGGCCCTTGCAGGAAGCACGACCAGGCGCCGCTCAAAGTCTTTAATTTCGATCTCAACTTCTTTTGCTTTTTCCTTGTCAGGTTTCTTTTCTTCCTCTTTCTTCTGCCCGGCCTCTTTCTCTTTGGGCTCCTCTTTTTTCACCTCTTCTTCATCGGTCCGGGGTGCTAGCGGCGAGGGAATGTCGGATTTCAGCGAGGCGGCGACGATGTTTGTCGTGTTGGTATAGATGAAAGAATTGTCCACATCGCTGTAGATAGGACCGAAGGTGCGGTCAGAAAGGAAGTAGAGATACTTGCCGTCTGGGTCAAAGACAGGCTGGAAGTCGTGGTAAAACCCGGATGTCACCTGATAGCGTTTATTCTCATTGGTATCGTAGAAGTAGATGATTCCCTGCCGGTTTTCGCCTCCACGAGAATATGCCAGCCAGCGGCTGTCAGATGACCAGTCAGGTTTGAAGTTGCGCAGATCTCCTTCGTACATCCAAAGGCCCTGGTCTACTCTGTGGGTTTTTTTTGTATCGCGGTCAAAAATGCGGATGGTCATGGTCTGGTCAACAAAGGCGATTTTCTTGCTGTCCGGAGACCAGTAGATTTGGTATCTGTAGCCCGGTCCGTAGGATGTAAGCTTCTGCTCATCCGAGCCGTCACTGGCGTTACAGATAGTGAGTTCGTACTCGCCGGAGCGGTCGCTCCAGTAGGCGACAGACTTGCCGTCAGGGGACCAGGCAGGGTAACGTTCGGCACTGCCTGTACTGGGAGTAAGGTTGCGGACAGGACCGTGTTCGGCGGGCACAGTGAAGATATCCCCGCGAGCCTCGAAAAGGGCCCGTTTCCCTTGGGGGGAGAGCCAGGCATTCGCAATCATTCTGGAGACATTTTCCGTTCTGGGCCTAAGGGTGATCTGGTCGGTGACCAGCTTGATGTTCACCTGGGTTTGTTTTTCTGTTTTCAGGTCGAGCAGGTAAAGCTTTCCTCCGGCCTCATAAACAATATCAGAGGGTCCGATAGCCGGGAAGTGGATGTCAAAATCCTTAAAATGAGTGATCTGGCGGGCTTTTTCGGTCTTCAGGTCGAGAGCCCAGATGTTGTGGCGCTGGTTCGGACCACGGTCAGAAAGAAAGTAGATGACATCACCGGACCACATGGGCTGGGAGTCATTAGCGATGTTATTGGTAATGTTTTTGGCTGTTTTTTTGGCTAGGTCGAACAGCCAGATATCAGGCGCCATGCCTCCTCGATAGCGCTTCCAGGTGCGGAAGTCGCGGGCAATAGGCATGTAGGCAAGTACCTTGCCGTCCGGAGAAACAGCTCCGAATTCGCCGTAGGGGACGGGAAGCTTTTCAGGAAGGCCGCCGTTTGGGGCGAGGCGGTAGAACTGGCTGTAGCGCTGGCGGCCGCTGGCCATTGATGTAACATAGAGCAGACCTTTGCCATTCGGATACCAGTCGAGGATTAAATCTGACATGCCATGGTGGGTAAGCCGGTTGACCTCTCCTCCCATGAAGGGGACGAGATAGATATCGGTGTTCCCGTCGTAGTTTGCGCTGAAGGCAATCTTTGAGCCGTCCGGCGAAAAACGGGGGAACATTTCCTCGCCCCGCGGGGAGCTGAGCCTGAGGGCAGTGCCGCCTTGTTTAGCCACCACCCAGATGTCACCGGCATAGACAAAGCAGATATGGGTGGCCGAGACATCGGGGTAGCGGAACATGCGCGCGTCGACTTGAGCTTGGACGAAAGTTGTGCTGGTCAACAGAAAAACTAAGGCCAAAAACCAGAGGAATGCTTTTTTCATTCTTCTCTCCTTAAAAAAATGAAAATAGAAAAAGAACACAAAACAATAATATTAGTATCTTTTCAAGACGAAATCAATGATGGGATCATTATCATTTTTTGGTGAGGTCGTGCAGGAAACGGCGACAGCTCTGGGGAGAATCAAGAAAAAACCGGGCCTTGGTGGGGCCATAACCGATCTTGATTGAATACCCGCCCTCGGGCAGAGACTTGAACAGATCTTCATCGGTCCAATCATCCCCCAGAGCTAATACAAAATCATAGGCATCCCTCCTGAATAGATTTTGAGCGGCTTGACCCTTATTGACTTCTCCTGGGCGGATTTCTATAACCTTTTTCCCGTGCATGACCTGAAGATCGGTGTTGGCCAAAAACTCGTTGAGATTGTCGAATAATTCGCAGGAGCGAATTTCCCCGAGTTCAGGATTGGCTTTGCGATAATGCCAGGCCAGCCCGAATTCCTTATCTTCAACAAACGATCCGGGCACACGAACCTCGTATGTTTTCAGAATGGGCATCACCCGGGATTTCCACTTGGTTGAAACTTTCTTTTGGGCTTTCCAGCTCGAATGTGGGCCCACCCGGATCCAAGCACCATGCTCAGCCACCAAAGTGCAGGAGATATCTCCCAGCCATTGTTCCATAGTCAAACGGTCGCGTCCGCTGACGATTGCCAGCTGATTTTTACGCTTCTTAGCCAGAAGCAGCAGCAATCTTTTTAGCTCAGTATCAGGTTTTGCATCTTCAGGCTTCTTGGCGAAGGAGATCAAGGTTCCATCATAATCAAACATTAAAAGGCGTTTTTTAGCGTTCTGGTAATCGGAAAGAAGCTTTCTTTTCGACTTTTCAGTCAATTTCTGGTGTTCCCTTTGAGCCTTCAGATTTTTCATCTTTTCAATCCCGGAAATAAAACTTCGAGTCCAACGATGGATATCATAATCGATGATGCGTTGGCGCATGGTCCGCATCCTTTGTGTCTGTTCCTCCTTGGACATCTCTAGCGCCTGAACAAGAGCGTTAACAATGTCTTCTTTACTGTAGACATTCACCACCAAGGCTTCGCCCAGTTCAGCTTCTGCTCCAGCAGTCCCGCTCAATATCAGAACACCTGAATCGTCCGTCTTGGCTGCCACATATTCCTTGGCCACCAAATTCATACCATCCCGTACCGGTGTGACCAGAGCAATGTCAGCAATAGCATAAAGCGGGAGAAGTCGCTCAAAAGGAAAGGAGCGATACAGGTAATGTACCGGCATCCAGTTTGGGTTTCCAAAGCGACCGTTGATCCTGCCGACCAAACTTTCTACTTCTTGTTTAAGGAGTGCATAATCCCTGACTTTGGTCCTTGAAGGAACGCAGAGCATGATGTACACCAACTTCTCACGCCACTCTGGATACCGGGAAAGAAAACTCTCAAAGGCCTGTAATCGATGAGGGATCCCTTTGGAATAATCCAGGCGATCGACAGAAAGAATGACCTTCCGATCTTTGTTTTTCACAGCCTTCTGAAATTTCCTGATGTCACTTTTTGTTGATTCCTCTCGGAGCAAGGTCATGATGTTTTGGGCATCAACCCCCATAGGAAAGTTATCCACCGTGACCATACGGTTTTCGATAGATATTGCTCCAAATTCATTTTCATGCCCCAAAAGCCGCAGTACACTGCTCAAGAAATGGCGGGCATATTCGTAGGTATGAAAACCGACCAGATCGGCCCCCAACATCCCTTCCAGCACCTCATTGCGCCACGGCAGTATGCGAAAAATCTCTGAAGAGGGAAAAGGAATATGCAGAAAGAAACCGATGTCGGTTCGGGGAAAATAGGATCGCAGCAGATGCGGCAGCAGCATCAAATGATAATCATGCACCCAAAATGTATCCGTTCCAGCCGAATCCTGAACAATCTCCTTAAAGAACTTCTGATTGACTTTCTGATAGGCTTCCCATTCCGGCTGTTCAAACGTACAATAGGAAGTGAAATAGTGAAAGAGCGGCCAGAGAGTTCGATTAGCAAAGCCATAGTAGTATTTATCGATCTCCTTGCGGGTCAAAAATACAGGAAAACATTTATGTTTCTCTCTTAAGGTAGATTCGATGAATTTTTGTTCACTGCTGCTTTCGGGAATATAGCCTGGCCATCCAAAAAAAACGACTTTTTTTTCTGTATGAAGGGACCTCAAGGCTGTAGCCAGACCCCCGGGGCTGGGTTGAATCTCAATCTTTCCCTTTCTTTTGGAGATGGCTACGGGAAGCCGGTTGGATACGATGACCAGTCGACCTGATTTTCGCTTTGTTGAAGACATGTGATTACTTTTTTAGTTTAAGACATGAAAGGAGCAAACATAATCGCAGTTGAGCCACCAGGAAATGAAAATTTGCTGGTTAAGCTCACCTGAATCCTTTACTTGTTACTCAGAACATCAATCAAAAGATCAAGATAATCGTCAAGATGGCGGGTAATCAGGAATTTTTGCTTAACGAATTCCTTTCCTTTTTTGCCCATTTGGGTGGCAAGCTTTTTGTCCTTGATCAGTGTGACCACTTTTTCCGCACATCCCTTTATGTCTTGAGGATCCACCAGAAATCCGGTTTTACCATCGATGACCTGCTCGGGAATACCTCCCACACGGGATGCCACAACCGGTGTTTCTTTCCACTGAGATTCCGAAACTGTAAGTCCGAATCCTTCCCTGATCGATTTTTGCAGGACGACGGCTGACATTCTCTGAAGGACATTCACCAGAATCTGATTGTCTCCGAGCCTGAACAGAACATTGCCACTTTCCAGGTGTTTTCCGGCGATTTTCTTCATCTTGTTGTAGATGATGATGCCTTCCGGATCATCCGGCGCCATGTTATAACAATAGACCAGTCGGCAATCCACTTTTTCTTTCACTTCATCAAAAACCTTAAGAACTCCCTCGGGATCCTTCCATGGATCGAACCGGGATACCTGAGTAATAAGTGGCTTATCCAAGGAAATATCGAACTTCTTTAACGTTTTGGCGATGAGATCATCCGAAATATCCATGTTTTTCGGGGACAGAGGATCAATGGAAGGATGAATTATCTTTTGCATCAGAGGAAGATCATCTTTCCTGAATTGCTCGCTTGAAATGACCATCCTATCGTAGCGGAGGATGAATGTCTTGACGAATTCCCAGAGTTCTGGGTCTGGATGGCTGATATCGATATGGCACCGCCAAATCCACGGCTGCACTTTTTTGTTGAATTTGATGAGAGGGAGAGGCTGGGGATCATGCACGATCACACAGTCGTGGTCCAAGTGAGTAAATCGAGAAAAGCGTTCGTTCGTCTCTAGATAGAGTCTTTTCTTATTGTGGCTCAGATTGATAGAATTGCCTTGCAAACCGTTATGAAATTTTTTTGTGACCGTGAAAAAATCCGAGGGGCCGATCAGAACTCTCCATCCCGCGTCAACTCCTATATCGTTTAACAGCACAATCAGACTGTTTAGGATCTCTGCGACACCACCACCATAAGCAGTGGAGTTAATGTGCACAATGTGTTTATTGATCAAGCGGTGGGCTTTCTGGTAGATCTGTCCTAGCGCTTTCCCGCCGACTATAGAAAGATAATCATCCAGGCTTTTCATACGCATATCCTCCATCTCGAATTGGACTGGACCAACGATTGCTTTTTATAACATCCTTGGGATATGAGTCCAATATCGCTCCAGATACAATACTTAGAATTCCCTATTATCACCAAATTTCTCTCTCCTGCTTTCTCTTGAGATATCTCCGAATACGTTTACGTGCACGAGCTTCTTTCATTCTTCTTTTATCGCCGGGTTTTAAGTATACAGAACTCTTCTTATAATCTCTCATTATTGCTTCTCGCTGGACTTTTCTTTTGAATCTTCTAAGAGCATTTTCCAACGATTCATCTTCTTTGACTAAAACAAAAGCCAAGAATAAACACCTCCTTTCGATCCTTTCTGGTTTTGGGTCATTCTATGAAAATGCAAAGTGATCCCAGCTTTTTAATCCGTTGGTCTATAGCCACTGTTGACGATTTCCTTACTTTATCCAATTTATGAAAACGCTTTTACTTTCTTCTATTGTCGCTTTCACAGCCTGTCGTTTCGTTGAACCCTGTTTAAGTTTTTTGGCAATTTCCCTCAAAAAAATTGCACGCAATAAAGCAATATTTTCCTTGTTCGATTCTAAGGTCTTGTGCACGATAGCCTTTTTTTTATCATCAGCTTTCTCAAGCATAGATACCAATGCAGGGTGGTTTATTACTGCCAGGTAACAGAGTTCATATACAAAAATAAACACATCTCTCAAGGTCTCTTTATACTTATCGTTTTGCAGTTCCTTATTTGAAATTTTATTAAAATATTCTTTGGGCAGTGTTGATTCAACATCCTTCCACAAATCTGTTAAGAAAGCATCGAAAGTATAAGTCACTTTGTTATTTTGAACTTGTCTAGGGCTAAATCTCTTTTTCATTTTTTTCTATTTTTCTAAAGGCTTACGAATAATCAATGCAGGAACCGAGGAGATGCGCACAAGTTTTTCTGTAACTCGTCCAAGAAAAGATTTCTTCCAGCCTCCTGTCCCATTGCTTGCAATGATGATAAGATCTATATCTTCCTTAAGAGCCTGCCGGGCAATCTTCTCTGCAATATCGCCTTGGGCGACTGTAACATGCGTCTTCAGTTTGCTCCCAATTTTCTTGTCTATCACTTCTTGGATCGATTTTTCGGCAGATGAGTGGAGATTTTTAACATATGCCGAAACGTTAAAATTCGGCCTATTCTTTGGAGGAGGCGCATAAGGCGGAAGAAGGGGAATGACATGCACGAAAAATAACTCAGCAGAAAAATGTATAGCCATTTCCTTTGCGATTTTAAGTGCTTCATAAGAAGGCTCGCTAAAGTCAGTGGGCCATATTATTTTTTTTAGGGGCAGCATCTTATATCTCCAAAAATAATCTCTTCTTTTTTATTAAAAAAACTCTCGATTGCTTCTTAATGGATTTTCCCGGGAAGAAAAATTCCCTGAAGAAGAGTCTAAGAGAGGGATTAAAGACCGCTTAAATGAATTTTAATACCATTGTTGTGTCATTATTTCACATATTATCTCTTAAATCAAATTTGCGTTGGAAGTCTCGGTTGAATTGTTACGCTTTTCCTGTCGGCGCTCCTGTGGTTTTTGGTGTAACGCTCCTTATTTTTGAATATCAGCAGGCTTAAATTGCGGAAAAATGCTTAAAGGCAGCGTCTTTTTGCCAATATTTACATTATTAATCCTTTGACAATCAATGGTCTTTCCTCTACTATTTCAGTCAATAAAAAGGAATTTCCTAATGTGCTAACAGAGGGGTGGCAGTAATGAAGAGCAAGCCATGGATTTTATGTCTGGTTAGTTGTACCTTGGTCATCTTATTATCTGGATCTATGAGCGCTGTTGATTTTTCAAAGCTCACCAAGGCCAAATTTACACTCAACATTGGAGGAAAGGCCTGCAAGTTTGTCGATGGAGGAACGGCCAGGATCAAGAATGGCGTATTGTACATCACCCACCGTGCGCTGAGAAATCCATCAAGTGCTAAACCCAGAACCATCATTAAGGTCCATTTTGCAACCAGAGCAAAAACAGCAGAGTTGCCTTTCAGTTCTATTGAAATCACTGTGCCGCGTCTCGCTGGTGAAAACAAGAAAAGACTCGTGAAACAGTATGAAGGCAAAATACGAGGGAAAAAGCCAACCGGTGCAGTTTGGCTAACGAATAGGTCAGGTAATGTGACAGCAAGTTGGAATATTTCATACTGGCATATTGAGAGATTTGATTTTCCAACACTGGATTCCAAAGATGACAGCCAGTTAATACAGAATGTAGTGATAAGAACCGAAAAAATTACCCGTCAAAAATAATAATTTTCTTCCCGACCGATTTTCTGTTCCCTAAAATCCCACCATTTCCACATGTTTATCTTTTAGGATAAAACTGTCCTCAAGACTTACATCTGTCATCTGTCTAGGACAGAAAATTCCAAATATTTTGATAAGACATGCCTTCTTATTTGGCATTTTTCTTGCAAAAAACTAGAGTTGAGGCTGAATGATTGATTTTCAAAAAATAGGAGGATTCAAATGGATTTCAGAAAAAAACTATTAATGTGTGTGTGTATATCAACATTCTTCTTTATGTTTATAGTGTGCACAAGGCGTCCTATCATACTTGAGAGTGTATATGCCAAACCAGACGTTGATTTCAACAATTACAGAAGACTTGCTATTGTAGAATTCGCTCCAGATACGATAGTGAAAAAAGAGAGAACAATCACGCATATCTTTGAAGATGAACTGCAAAAACAAGGATTTGATATTGTTGGTGCGGATGAAGTTCATTCAGTTCTAAAGAATTTCGGATTTTCTCGAGAAGATTTATTAAATCCTGAGATTCTTAACGATGTCAGTGAAAAACTCCAAGTACAAGCTGTTATGAGAGGAGAGGTAAAGGAATATGAGGTTAAGAAAAAAGATGAATATGTTCCAATTGCGTTTCCAGGTGGGATAATTGATGTAGGGGGGAAGATCTATATTTGTGATATTTCATTGAGGGTTGAAATGAGGGATGGCCGGGAAGGAAAATCAATATGGACATGTTCAATGTCGTGTAGCAAGAAAAAAGGAAAGCCAGAAAGACTGATCAGGAATATGATCAAGGATTCTTTGAGTAAAATAGGAGAAATAAGTTGGTAGCGGGGGCTGGATTTGTACCAGCGACCTCCGGGTTATGAGCCCGCTCTGTGGGATGCCCCCTCTCCCCTATTAACATGGGCAGCAGTCCTTTTCAACGTTAGCACTGTTAATCAAAAGTAGGCAACTTTATGTTCATTTTGGCCCGTATGTGGCCCACGGGGAAAAGTCTGTAAAGAACGCTTGATTAGCAGACAAAAAGAGTAGGGAGTATTTTTGATGTCATTATTTCAAACTGTTGACTTTGTCGTTTTGGGAGCGTTATTTTTTTTTCGGTTTGAATGACTTGTCCGGATAAGGCGGAGGCGCGGGAACATCTACGGGGTGAGTTTTAATCTGTTCCTTGAGAAAGGCAATGGCCGCATCAAGCTGGGCATCCTGGCCTTTGAATGTGGCATGTGGCAGATTGTCGACAACAATATCGGGATCCACTCCGTGGCCTTCGATCAACCAGATTCGTTCGGGTCCATAAACTCCAGTCTGTGGAGCTCTGGCCAAGCCCCGGTCGGTCAATCGGTTATTGCTAGAGAGCCAGATTTCACCTCCCCATGTGCGTGTGCCAATGACTTTTCCCAATCCGAGCCTTCGGAAACCTTCCGCAAAAGCTTCTCCGTCTGAAGCTGTGTTTTCATCGCAAAGGACAACGACGTGCCCCCTAAAAGCATACTGCATGTTCCATGTGGGCTGACCCACTCGATCTTTCCAGTAGAACCAGGCCTTCCTAATCAGTTTTTCCAGGATGAAACTGTCGATATTGCCGCCCCTGTTGTGCCGCACGTCGATGATCAATCCTTTGCGGTTAAACACAGGGTAGAAATTTCGGTACCACTCCGTGATATTTCCGCCGCCCATAGCTCGAAGATGAACATAGCCGATATCCGCACCGCTGTCCTCTTCGACTTTGAG
>JGI2171J19970_10001380_pt1 | contig 13640 bp, 8 predicted proteins | sample DeeMarSWOR324_28_FD_19970 | JGI IMG/M metagenome (IMG submission 19970) | reverse complement strand
ACAAATAGTTTTTTCTGAGCCAATTATAAAAGATGATGATGAGTATGTGGATATTAACCTAGAGGAAGCAACAACATATACTCAAGAGGCTGGAAAACCAATATTACCTGTTGTTACACAAGTATTTACATTCCCATTTAAAACAAAAATTAATACTATAGAAGTTATTTTTTCTGAACCAAAAAACTTAGTTATATCAAAGGAAATAAAACCTGCTCCTGAACTTATTAAAGAATTACAAATAACAAACCAAATAGAAAAAGATATAGTAACTTACGAAAGTACAGAATTATATCCATCAATTACATATAGTTACAAAACTGGTTCAGGATTATCAAATGGCGAACACGTTATTTATCTAGCCATCAGATGTTATCCAGTTAGATATTCTCCCGCTGAAAACATAATATACTACAGTGAAAGCGCCGAGATTAAAATAACTTATGAAGAACCCACAAACCCGGTTGTATTTCCTGAAAATTATGACCTTGTGATTATATCACCTTCAGAATTTTCAGATACACTTCAACCCTTAATAGAACACAAAAACAACTATGGTGTTAAAACCACTCTTAAAACAACAGAAGAAATTTACATAGAATATACTGGTTTTGATGAAGCAGAACAGATAAAATATTTTATCAAATATGCAATTGAGACTTACGGTGTTGAATATGTTTTACTCATAGGAGGAATTGAAAAATTACCTATTAGAACTACGTGGTTTTTCAAGCGGCATCATAATCATTACTGGAACGAAACAGCACTGACTGATCTATACTATGCAGATATCTACGATGAAAATGGCAGCTTCTGTGACTGGGATTCAAACGGAAATAACATGTATGGGGAAACGTATGATAATTGTCCTGGTATTAACGATACTGTTGATCTTTATGCTGATGTAAAAATTGGCCGTATACCCTGTGTTAAACAAAATGAATTACGGACAGTTATAAACAAAATAATTAATTATGAAAAAACCACCAACGGATCAGATTGGTATAATAATATTATCCTTATTGGTGGAGATACTTTTCCAACCCGGAATGGATATGAAGGTGAAGAAAAAAATGATATAACAGAGCAGATCATGTCAGATTTCACACCAACGAGATTGAGAACTTCTGATAACACATTCAATGCACGGTCTTTTAAAAAAGCCTTAAATAAAGGTGCTGGATTTGTTGATTACTCAGGTCATGGTTTTGAAATAGGAATTAGTACACATCCACCTAATTCCGATAAATGGATTGGTTATTATTTTTTTAATCTTTTTTTGTCTTTTAATGGTAACAAACTTCCCATAATATATTTTGATGCATGTTTAACAGCAAAACTTGATTTCAATGTTTCTCAATTTATAAAATATTTCATTACACTTAATCTTAATTCCAATCAGAATTCTAATATAAAAACCTCTAATTTAAATGGTATTTTCAATCAAATAGAGCCTCTATCAATATTTAGCAAATTAACACCTACTTTTGCATGGAATTGGGTAAAAAAGAAACATGGTGGGGCTATTGCAACTATTGGTGCAACAAGAACAGCTTATGGAGATTTAACATATGGTTGTGGCTATTTATCGCTCCAATTTTATAGAGCCTATGAAACTAGTAAAACACTATCACAGATGTTGACAAAAGCCCAAAATGTTTATATAAATAATATATGGGAGGATCCCTTTACAGTAGAAGAATTTATATTAATAGGTGACCCGAGTTTAGAACTTGGAGGATACTAAAAAAATAATATTAAGATATACAACATTAATATTAACAATTAAAACTATTAAAAATTACAATGATTTTCACATTGATACTTTTTTCCTGAAAAAAAATATGGTATCCTGTATCTCAATTTCAAGTGTTTTTTCTTTGCAGGCTTTGAACCCTTAAAAAATCATATCAATATAATAATTTAAAATTTATTTGATAATTATTCTATGATAATTATTAACATAGTATTTAAATACTATTAAGTAGATTTGATTTTGCTAGAGGGAGGTAAATTATGAAAAGAGAATGGTTTGTAAAAACCCTTGCTTTGGGTGTTGTTTTTTTATTTTTAGGTGTTGGTGCTGTTTCAGCTTTAAATATTAATACTATTAAAAAATCCGCATTAATATATTATGGCAGTTGGTTGTATGTTGGTGGCAGTGGACCAGGTAACTATTCTAATATTCAAGATGCTATTGATAATGCATCTGATGGTGATATAATATTTGTGTACAACGGGATCTATGAATTAGATGGTACGATTATCATTAACAAATCTATTGAATTAATTGGTGAAAATAATGTTAATACTATTATAAACAATGGTGGAATATTTACTACTGTTTCTGATGTAAGTATCAGTAGCTTTACAATACAAAATGGCATGGGTATCATAGTTTGGTCAGATTTTGGGGTTCCTAGTAATAATAATATTTATGATAATATTTTCAAATTAGATAATTATTCAGTAGGATGGGGTGGTGTCATGATTTTTTCAACTTACAATGATGTTTCTGATAATTCTTTTTTTAACTGCGGTCTTTGGGTATTGTCATATCCAAATTTTGTTTATAATAATATGGTTAATGGTAAACCATTGGTTTATTTTGAATATACCTCAGATATTGTTATTAATGAGGCAGGGCAGGTAATTCTAGTTGGTTGTAATAATATTAAAATTGAAAATTTGGAATTATATAACACAAACATAGCTATACAACTACTTGATACTACAGAATGTATTATCTCAAAAAACGTGCTAATGAATAACTCTATATTGGGAATATCTATAATCAACTCATCTAACAATAAAATTTATGATAATTCAATCTTGTATAATTCGATAGGCTTATGGCTTATATCTAGTCTATATAATACGATTTCTAAAAACTCTTTTGAAAACAACATATATAACTTACTTTTAGAAGAATCCTTATACAATCATATTTCGTATAACAATTTCAAATATTCATACAAAATACTTAATGTCATTTCATTATATTCAAATAATATATGGGTTGGTAATTTTTGGAATAAACCAAGAATTCTTCCTGTTCGTATATGGAATTACAAAACAACCAAGAATTTAAGATTTATAATTTTTTTACCTTATTCCATGGATATTGACTGGCGGCCGGCAAAAAAACTTAATAACATCAACAATACTTGGAGTGATTGGTCAGATTTTAAAGTAAATATCTCAAAGGATTCATTTTTCTTAAAGATTTTTAAGAAGTTACCCTTTTTTGAGGGGATTATTTCACGGATAATGAATTTCTAAGGATTTGTTTAGCACTTGTATTTACAATTCTATTTCTGGGTGTTTCTATTCAAACTGTTTTTGCTGTTTATAATGTAAAGAAATCTTCTATGAAAAACCTTGAAGAAAAAATTTTTATTATCATACTCTATACCGTGGTTCAAGAACTATAATCTAAGGGAAAAATATGAATACAATATTTCATTGTATGTTTAAATGGCTTAATCAGCCCTGCAATTGCCCCTATAGATTATGGTAAAAATCTTGGTTTTTTTAGTGTTTTGTGATTAAGATTTTATGAATTTTTTTAAATAAAATTTTTTTAATTGCATTCACAGGAATCCAAGATTGTTTTTTATGAAAAATTAAGGGGATAAAGATGAAAATGAAAAGAATATTTGCTATCGGAGTAATATCCCTTCTTGCAGGGATGATACTTACAAGAAGCATTAGCGCAGTTGTTTTAACAAGCAAACCATATTTACATAAGCATAGTTTTGAAGGATTAATTCTAAATATTAATCTTAAGAAAGAAATTTTTAATGAAATTAAATCAACAAAAGATAAAATCCTTGTTGTAAATAAAATTATAGGAGATAGAAGAGTAAAATATTGGGAGCATGTAATTGATAATATTTTTGTTAAAAATGATTCGATATTATTACATATGGATCTTGGATATAACAAAGTACTTGAGTATGCAAAAATTTGGAGCGATATCAAAATAATCTCATTGAATTTTGGAAAAGGTGAGTTTAAAGAAAACTGTCTTTGGAAAAGGAAAGTTGTTTTTCCAGATGCAGATNACTGTGGATTATTTTACACTTTTTACGATAAACAAGACTACCCATTATTCTGCTGGGAAGTCAGATATAATGATGGAAATACAATTTTTTATGATTTTAATGAAATTCCAATAGGATATGGTGTACCTGCTCCATCAAGTGGTTTTGCAATACAAGGTTATGGTGACTCAAAATGGAGATACTGGCGAGAAAATGCTCAGGAATGGTACAGTAAATGGTATGGTTCAGTAAATAGTATATCGAATCCTAGTATCAATCAAATCTCTTATTTTATTAAAAATGAATCTATAGATACTGAATTGTTTTATGTTATTGCGCATTCTGGTGGATTACCAACACGTTTTCTTGCTAATAAAAATATGTATTATGAAGCAAGTCAACTTCATTATGATATGGTAAACAGGAGTTCAATGAAACTTGCTGTTCTTTGTTGTTGTTCAGCTATGACTGATACAGGTCCAGGTACACTTTCTTATGAGTTTAGAAAAGGAGAAATGTCGGACACTGTGGTTATTGGTTATATTGAAATGGGCAATTGTTCAGAGTGGACTCAATCATTGTATTGGCAGAACTTTTTGTTTGAAAAAATAAATAAAGGTTTTACAATTAAAAAAGCCTTTGATAGGGCATGTGCGCAATATCCAAAGATTGCAGATTATGTTAAATTTGTTGGAGATCCTAATCTCAAAATAATTGATGATAAGTCAAGTATGCCAGAATATTGTTATAATTATAATCTCACTAGTTTGCTATTTGAATATTTTGCTTCTGTTAGTTTTGCATTTAAAGTTAATGTATTTTCTATTTCGCATCTGGTAACTATTGTAAAATTGAACAAAGATTTAAACCCTCGGGCCACTTATCATCTTCGTAACAATTAGGTTTCAAGGGTCGCTACAATCAAGATTCCAAGATTATAATTCTAATTTATAAAGTTTAATATCACCATTAGAGCTTTTTATGGAGATTTTATTTCCACCATTGCCTAAAGTTCCCTGCTTATGTTTTTCTTCATTTGTTGTTAAATTCAATGTTATACCAGTTATGGTAATTTGACCATTAGATGTTTCCATTTCAATATCTGCATTTAATAAAGGGTTTATGTAAACAGTAATTCTTCCATTACTTGTACTTATTGAAATATTTTGTTGAAAGTCATATATTTCAGTATTGATCATACCATTGGATGAATGTAAACTCTTGATTCCAGTTGTGTCTGTAACTTCTATTTTACCATTGCTTGTAGTTGCTGAAACAAAGCCATCAACATTTTTAATGGTTATTGCTCCGTTGGAACTATCTGCGGTAATATTACCTTTTACATCTTCAATTATAATAGCTCCATTAGATGTTTTTACAGTATCAACTATAACATAATTTGGAACTTTGATGTTCATATCTACGGAAGGTTGAGTAATTCTTTGACCAACATATAATGTTTCAATTTTTATTATATTTCCACTTTCATCAACATTTATATCTATATTATCAAGTTCTTCTCTACTAATTGCAGATCTTTTTATTGCATTTAATGAGACTGTATCATTTTCCCAGGTGTATATTTCAATTTGACCATTAAGAGCAGTAACCTTCAAAACAGTATTTTCATTTGCAGCATATTCCCCATCAAAATAATCAGTGTATTGACCACCTAAACAACCAGTTAATCCTATGGCAAGTAATAATATTGTTAATCCAGCTGTTAATAATTGTTTTTTCATTTTTTTTACCTTCCCAAAATTTTATTTTGGTATATTTTTTTCATTAATAAAGCCCATGGTTTGGAATATTTGCTTATAAATAAGTAGTTATAAATATGAGAAAACTAATTATTTATTTAAGGGAGTAAATCTTATGAAAAAGATAAAGAAGATTTTTTTGGCAATATTTTCGGCTTTAATGATATGCTCAAGTATAATACCAGTCGTAGCTGATATCAATGCTCAAGGAAATAATTATGACACTATCATGTTAGAATATGATTTTCCATCACCTACTATTGAAAAAGTGAAAATAAATAATGAATATTTTGATAGAATTAAGATGGGGGTTCTTCCAAATTCTTGTGATACGGACACTACTAGTTTACCTGTTAAACCGTTGAAAGTATTATTACCTTATGGTAGAGTACTTGATACCGTAGATGTGGTAATAGAAAATGGTTTATCTTTAGGTGCTGGTTTTAATGTGGAGAAAGGACAGAACATCATTCCCATTATGTCTAGCGAGTCGATTGAGGATAATTTTGTTGAAGATTTTGATTTTAATAATCAGTTATTTACTATTGTTGGTTCCTATGTGTTTAGAGGATATACGATATTATTTGTGAATCTTCATCCTGTTCAATATAAAGAAGATTCAGGTGAACTTATCTGGTATAAACATATAACGTTACAGGTTAAAACTCAACCAACCTCTGAAAATAGAATTATTCGTAATAAGCATCAGGATAAAGAAATAGTGATGAAACAGGTTGTTAATCCACAGGTGCTTGAAACTTATAACGATGCACAACAATTAACCACGTTGGATTTGATAGAGTATGTAATTATTACCAATGAAGAGTTAAAAAATGCAACTGGTGCTTATACTTTTCAAGATTTAGTAACAGCGAAACAAAACAAAGGGATGAACGCTGATATTTTTACAGTAGAAGATATAATAGCAAATCAGGATTATTGGGTTAATGGACCATGGGGTGATAATAATCCAAGTAACCCATTTTATTATGGAGAAATACAAGGCCCTATTGCTAAATTTAATGATACTCCAGCAAAAATTCGCAATTTCATTCGCTATGCATATACCGAACTTGGAACCGAATATGTACTACTAGGTGGTGATGCAGATTATACAAGTAGTGATAATATTGTGCCCCTGCGAAAATTATTTGCTGTAGAGGATGGTTTGCCATTAGGCTCACGAGATTTAATAGAGGAGGATATTCCATCTGATGTGTATTATGCATGTCTAGATGGCAATTTTAACCGTGATGAAGATGATCATTGGGGTGAAAACGCAACCCAGAATGGATATAATGACGAAGATGAAGCAGATCTTTTATCTGAAGTGTATGTTGGACGAGCCTGTGTGGATGCGGATAATGAAGTATCAAATTTTGTGATGAAAACCCTTGGGTATGAAGCCTCAGCCGATCCATATATATTCACAGGACTTATGGTTGGTGAATCTCTTGGTTTTCCTGGAGTATCTGCTTATGGTGGTAATTATAAAGATTTAATTATTCCTTTATTTCCTGAAACTTATGTTGTTGATACATTGTACGATCGAGATGGAACATGGAGTAAAAATCAACTAATGAATATATTAAACACAAATACACCACATCTAATAAATCATCTTGGTCATGGGAATGTTCAATATGCTCTAAAAATGATAGTAAGTGATATTGCTTCGTTAACTAATAATAACTATTTTTTTATTTATTCTCAGACATGTCTTGCAGGTTCTTTTGACAACTCCGGTGGTGATTGTGCAGCAGAATATTTCACTGTAGAAACTTCGCATGGTGCCTTTGCTGTTATTATGAATGCAAGATATGGCCTGGGTAGTGAAAACACTCTTGTATCACCCTCACAAGTTTTAGATGAATCGTTTTTTACTGCTTTATTTACAGAAAATCTTCGTGCTTTAGGTCAGGCAAATCACTACTCAAAAGAGGATCATATTTGGCAGATAAATGAAAATGGAATCCGCTGGGTATATTATGAAACAAATCTTTTTGGGGATCCTGCACTAAAAATAAAATCCTGTAGTAATCCACCACCTGCACTAGAAATAAAAATGATATTAGGAGGTTTTTTAGGAGTATCAACTAAGATAGTTAATAAAGGTGGATGCGAAGCTGCAATGGTTAAGTGGAATATCACCTTTAATGGTGGTTTAATATTTATGGGAAAGTCAACCACAGATGAAATACCACTTATTAAACCTGGAGAGAATGTAACGATTCGTTCAAAACCTCTAATTGGTTTTGGTAAGACAAGGGTAACAGTTACAGCAGATATTGATTTAGGAATTTCAGATAGTAGAAGTCAAAATGGAATTATATTCCTGTGTTTCACTAAGATCAATCCTGATGATGGATAAATTATTTATTTAGATAAATCGGATATTTATAACATAAAAAATAAATTTTTTCTAGATTGTACTTTGTAAAAAAACATACATTTCTATTTTGTTATATAGAATTAAAAAAGAAAAAAATATTTTAGAAAAATTTCCAAACATCAAATTCATATTTTGTAATACATCCGTATGCATCGTAAGCCATAATTTTTATATTATGTTTCCAAAGTAATTTATCATTCCATAAAAATTGATAAGGTTGCTGATCCTTTGTTTCTCTGAGTTCTTTGTCGATATAAAACTCGACTTTTAATATATCAGATAGATTTTCAGCATTGATTAACATGTTTATTTTTCCAAATATAATCGTGTTTTTAGGAAGTTTTAACATCTTGAAATTAAATAAATAAAAATGTTTTTCTTCAGGTCTTACTAATTGCACAGAGGGCGGAGTATTATCTTCATATATATCTGTGTAATAATCCCAGTTATTTTCTTGTTCAATAGCCCCAGAGATAATTATCCTATCATTAATATCAATTGCAACACCATAAATAATACCAGGAATATCCGGTCTTTTCATACATAGCTCATTTCCATCTTTATCATAAATTATAGCACAATGTTCATAATTATATTCTCCTGAAAAACAACTTGTACCAACTGTTATAATATTATCATTAGAATCTATAGCTATATTCTCAGCACTTTCAGTATATATACCATCATATTCCCTAGTCCATAATAGATTTCCTTGTCTATCACATTTAATTGTTAACCAAGTGCTTGTATTACTTTTAGATGAAAAACCTACTCCGGTTAAAATAATGTTTCCATTGGAATCTAAAGCTATTGCATTTGGTTGGTTTCCCTTGTTATATCTATGTACTCCAATTTGATTACCGTTATCATCATATTCAATTATGCAGTAACCTTGACCAAAATATGATGCTGATAACCCACCAACAATAATATTATCATTTTCATCCACAGTAACATCAGAACCAAATGATACAATATCTTCCATAAATGTTTGATTCCAAAGTTCTTCTCCATCACTATTTAATTTTATAGTCCAGCAGTGGAAATCCAAATCATCAATATCACCATGACCACCATTTATTATAATATCATTATTTGAATTAACAGCAATTCCGCCTGGATAGTTATCAACTTCATTTTTAAATGATACATTCCATTGCTCCGCTCCATCTTTATTATATTTTACCACTCTTAAATAAAGACTAAGATTTTGAAAATCTTCAAAAGATGTAGCATTAAAACCAAATACTATTATGTTATCAAATGAATCAACTGTGACATCCCAAGCCATATCAAAAGTGCCATTATCATAGGTAACATTCCATAATTCATTTCCTTCGGAATCATATTTAATCGTCAAAAAATCAAGCGCTTCAGTTGAATTATTTTTTAAATAAAAAGTATAACCAGAAACAATTATATTACCCTGAGAATCAATAACTACTCCACAAGGTGAATCTTCAGGTCCGTTATCATAAATCCTTGGCCAACCTGAATCTATAAAATTAACTAATTTCAATTCATGTGATTGGCGCGGTATAACTAAAGTTGGGAAATTAATTTTTAATTCTAAATCTTTTATCTTATTTTCAGTTGTTACACCACTTGGTAAAATATTTAATAAGATTATAAGAGTCACTAGCGTTATTATCGTTTTTTTCCAAATTTTATATTCATTCATTATAACCACCTACCACAAGACTTGGATCTCCAAGTAATATAAACTCTTCAACTGTCATAGGGTCATACGAGACATTATTTAAATAATCATTTTGAGATGATACAACCATCTGAGCAACTTTAGTACTCTGATTATAATTTTTAAAGAAAAGTAAAGATAAATAACCACTTCCATCAATAGGGCCTTCTTCAGTTACTCTTGAAAAAGCAACTCTTGTAGCACCAATAGTAGCTATTGCTCCACCTAACTGTTTTTTAATAAAACACCAAGCAAAACAAGAAAGAGGAAAATGAATAAAAGGTAGTTTTATTAAATCACCAAGGGTATAATCCAATCTAGAAGTTAAACATGCATCAAAATAAATAATTGGAAATTTATCAATATTTAAAAGACCTAAAAGATTAGGTTTTATATAAGAATTCCATTTTTTGTCATTTGGAGGATGTGTACCAATACCATTTTCAAAACCATGACCTGAATATGCTAGAAAACCAGCACCATTATTTAATGCTTTATTTAACGATCTAGCAGAAAAAGTACCATCAGATGTAAACAATTTAATAGGTGTAAATTCAGGCATAACTTTAATAATTTCATTTACGGTTACCTCTCCCTCATAAACACCCCATCCGGGATGGGTGTCTCCAGCACATAAAATAATATTATTAAACCATTTTTTCCCATATGTTGATGTCTCATACTTAATTATTTTATTAACAACATTACGAATTTCATATTTATTTTTACATGCTAACCGTCCAATGTATACATCAGGGTATAAATCAACAACATCATCATCAACCTGCCAATATTCTCCATATCGGCCATTACCATTAGTATCCCATGAAGAAAAACTCATGTTAGGAAAGTAGATATCAGCATAATACAAATCTGTTAAAACATCAAATCCACCAATCCAAGTTTGTCTAATTGGTAATTCATCTATACTTCCAACAAGTAAAACATATTTAATGCCCCATTGTTCTATTGCATCTTTTATGAAATACTTTATTTGTTCTTGTTTATCTCTACCTGTTCCTTCTATTTCTTCAAGGGAGACAAATTTGGTTAAAACACCATAACTATTTTTATGATTTATAAGTGGTGTAAGATAACTTAAATATTTAGATGGAGATAATATTAAAAGATCATAATCATCATTGATAAATAGAGGACTTATGGGTTCCTTGTAAAATATTTCTATATCAATTTTTTTTGTATATTCTATTATATCAGTTTTTGGCGAATATCTCACTGGATATAATTGAATAGATAAAAAAGTAACATGATTATTATTGCTTAAACCACAACCAGTATGATAAACATACATTTCAGATGGATACCAGTCAATATTATTATATATATTAAAATTTGTTTTATGATTTGTAAATATATTATTAATACCATTTAAAATAGGATAATTAACTGGCTCAACTTTTTTAGATAAGTATATAGTTTCAAATGAAGAAAAAGTACATTTTACATTAACAATTTCAGATCCAAAGGGTAATGTGATAAGTGTATTATATTTAGGAAGTGACGGTTCTCCTGGAATCAAAGAATTTGAATCTATTTCTTTTATAATTATTTTAGAATATTCTCCTGCTAATTTAACTTGTGGTATAGAAAATTCTAAATGTAATTTTTTAGTTTTAATTTCATCATTTGTTATTATGTTATTATCAAGATATAATAATCTATTATTAAAATCATATTTATTTAAATTTTGAGCAAACACTGGTGAAATAATTACTGATAAAAAAATAAAAACTACTAAAAAAACATAACATTTACGTAAGGATATACTTTGCATAATTTACCTCCCTTCTTAATCAAATAATTTTATTAATAGTATTTAAACTTTGTGTACAATTTATTTGTATTATGTCAAGAAGCATATAATATTAGAATAAAAGCATAGATAAAGAATATCTTAATAAAAAATTTATACGCATCCCTTGTTTTTGATTTATCAATGAATTTATTTTTATTGAAACGAAAAAAGAGGATAAAAAAAGAATATTTATCAATTATCAACTAATATTGATGTCATTATAATTATATTATGGATTATGAAAGATTATGAAAATATTACTAACTACCGAATCATATTATCCTAATATAGATGGAGGCGCAGTAGCTCAACACAATTTAGCTCATGAATTAAAAAAACTTGGTCACAATGTTGGTATAATAGCACCAGGATGTTTTTATAAGAACTTAACTGAAAAAGACAATGGAACTACTATTTATAGAACAAAAGCAGTTAAACTGCCGTTTTATATGAATAGTAAATATTATTTTTCACCATTTCCCTTGTTTGAAGTTAGGAAAATAATCAAAAATTTAAACCAGATATTATCAACATTTGCTCACCATATCCTATTTCTATAAGTGCAATTCTATGGGCAAGAAAATACAATATTCCACTTATAGGATCCATTCATATTTTACCCCAGAATATGTTAACACCATTTTTCAACCTGGGATTTTATGAAGTACTTAAAAAATACACTTGGAAATATCTAGTATATTTTTTTAATCTTTTTGACTGGGTGACAATACCAACAAAAGCAGGATTGGATATTTACATTAAAAAAGGTTTAAAAACAGAAATAATTCCTATTTCAAATGGATTAAATACAAAGATTTTTAATCCACATAACAATGGCGAATATCTTAAAAAAAGATTTAATTTACCAGATAAAAAAATTGTTTTATACACTGGAAGAATCAATCAAGAGAAAAATCTTGATGTATTCATCAAAGCAATACCCTATGTTGTTAAAAAAATAAATGCCCATTTCTTATTGGTGGGTTCAGGTGGTGAATACAAAAAATGGTTGATGAATCTTGCCAAACAACTAAAAATTGAAGAGCATACCACTTTTATCGATTTTTTAGAATGGAATGATTATCCTAATATTTATTCTATTGCTGATGTGTTTGCAATACCTTCTGAATCAGAGTTACAAAGCATTGTAACAATGGAAGCTTTAGCCTCAGGTTTACCAGTTGTGGTTGTTAATAATGGTGCACTCCCTGAACTTGCTAGTATGAATAATGGTTTTTTGTTTGAACCAAAAAATAGTAAACAGATGGCAGATTGTATAATTAAACTATTATTGGATGAAAAACTTAGGAAATCTATGGGGTTTAATAGTTTAGAATTAATTAAACAACATTCTATGGATTCAATGGTTATTCAGTTTGAAAAAACGTATGAAAAAGTAATTAATATGAATAATAAAAAATGAAGAAATAATTGACAGATATAAAATTATTCTCCTACTATTTGTTGAATCATCTGTCCAAATTGATTAAGTTCTTCGTTGTTAAGTCCTTTTGGAAATGGATAGAATACCTGTTCTTTTTTATAAAGTCCTTTATGAAAAGAAAACTCAATAGGAAGATATCCTTCTATCGTAAGTTCTTTTGTTAATGATTCTACTATAGATGGGTTAAGGTTTTGCTGTTCATTAGGATTAGTGTGATCATAATAGTAGTCGTATTCGAGGAATGCTATTTTTCCAGAATCAAGATAACTAACAAATCCGAGTGCATGTTCTTTATGGTATTTATCACCGACTTCTTTTAAGATTTCATATGCTTTAAGAATGATGTCTTTTTGTGCTTTCATAAATCCTCCTCGAACCATAAACATGCGTTGACGTAACATCCGACTAGGGAGTATACGAAACTCATGTAACCATATAGAGTTGGTCATTTCAGGTTTTTTATATAGAGCGGTGAAAAAATCT
>JGI2171J19970_10001378_pt1 | contig 13658 bp, 12 predicted proteins | sample DeeMarSWOR324_28_FD_19970 | JGI IMG/M metagenome (IMG submission 19970) | reverse complement strand
GTACCCGAGCTTCCGCCTGTTCCATATACGCTGGTTCTTCTCCTCGATGAGCCTGTCGATCTCCTCGCGGACCTTGGCTTGGTTCCTGCTCAGCTCTCTCATCTGGCCGTGGAAAGCGTACTCGCCGCCGGCCCGGAAAAACGGTCTGTCATATCTGTAGTTAATGGAGGCCTGGAGCTTGTAGAAGGGGGCCTGCTTCTCCAGCCGCGCAGCTTGTATCTGGAGCTTGCTGAGTCGGTCGGACGCCATCTGGTCGAATATCTCTAGTGTCAGCTCGTAGCGGTCGATGACGTCGCAGTTCAGAGCACGGATGAGGTTCAGCTTCTGGCTGCTTTTGAGGATGTTGTAGAAGATGACGAGGTCGATTCCCAGTTTCCTCACCTTCCGCCCGATCTCCTTGACTTTGCCACTGCCGATGAAGAACTTGGAGAAGGGCCTATACCTGCTCTGGATCACCTCTCCGACCACCTCTATCCCTAGGGTCTCGACGAGGCTACTGAGCTCATCCAGCTTGATCCTGTATATGGTGTGGTCGTGGACGTCGGTCTTGAGCATGCAGAGCATTGCCTTTGACTGCTTCGCCTGGCCCTTCTCGGTTAACTGCTCGGTCATAGATAGACAAGACTCTGAATGCGGGGGTCTTTATAAGAACACTCTAAACGTCACGTTCTACGACGTCCATGACGTTGTCCAGTGACTCTATAGCATATACGCCGAGGGCTGCGGTGATTCTGCCCACCATCCTCCTAAACCCCTTCTCGACCTTTACGCCTTCATGCTCCAGTATCTCAGTGAAACGACGGTTAAGCATCAGCCCCTCCTGATCGAAATCTGTGAGGAGGAGAACACGTCGATACTTACCTGAGATCTCCGTCATTAAGTCATAGTCGTTGACGTTGGTAGCGGCACATGTAAGGATCTTCCCGGTGTACCCCAGCCTCGTTAGAGACTCCACGTCCCTCGGCCCTTCGACTAGGATGATGTCGACCAGGCTGCTGATCTCAGATAGAAGTTCTTTCATCTCATCGATCGATTGTTTTCTATGTGCAGTTGAACGCATGAATATACCTCAAGCGACAAGGATCAGCGTCAGGTCGTTGACGTTGGTGCCTGTTGGGCCCGTGAAGACGGCGTCGCCCAAGGCTTCGAAAAAGCTGTAAGAGTCGTTGTTCCTAAGATACTTTTCAGGATCTAAGTCCTTGGATTGAGCTCTACTGAGCGACGCGCCGTCTACGATTGCCCCGGCTGCGTCTGTCGGCCCGTCGATCCCATCCGTGCCGAGGGCTAAGACGACGCAGTCTAGACCAGCGATCTTCATGAGTGAGCTAAGAGCAACTTCCTGGTTCCTCCCTCCTATGCCTGGGCCTGTGACAGTGACTGTGGTTTCACCGCCGAGTAGAAGAGCCCCTGGCTTGGGTACAGGAATGTCGTTCATGGAGAGGCTTCTCGCCAACCCGGCGTACACCGTGCCCACGTGGCGTGCCTCACCCTCAACGAATGTGCTAAGGACTCTGGTGTTGTAGCCAAGCTTCTCAGCATTATCCGCTGCGGTCCTAGCCGCCTTCAGGTTGTTTGCGACGACGACGTTGTGAACCTTCTCGAAGACGAGATCACTTGGTTTCGGGGTCTCGGCCAGATTTCCTTCAAGACCCAACTCTATCCTTTTCTTTACAACAGGGCTCATGGAGTCCCAAACTCCGTATCTGTTCAGAACACTGTACGCTATCTCATAGGTCGAGGGGTCTGGCGCGGTCGGCCCGGAGGCGATGGTGTCTAAAGGGTCCCCTACGACGTCGGAGAGTATGAGGCAGACCACGGTAGATGGGTAACAGTTGGCAGCGAGTTGTCCTCCCTTGAAGGCAGACAGGTGCTTCCTCACTGCGTTAAGTTCGTTGATTGTGGCTCCCGCGCTGAGCAGCCTCCTCGTCACATCTTTGACGTCATCAAGCGAGACGCCGTCAGCTGGCAACGGCATAAGCGCGGAGCCGCCGCCCGAGATGAGGGCTAACACCAGGTCGTCGGGTGAAAGGTTCGAGGTGAGCCTCATCATGTCCCGGACCCCCTTCACTCCTTCATCATCCGGGACTGGGTGAGACGCCAAGTTTAGCCTAACATGGTTTACGCGGTACCTGGCTTCGGTGCCCCTGAGTATGTTCACGACTCCCCCCTCCACTTTGTCTCCTAGGATGTCTTCAGCAGCCTCGGCCATGGGGCCCCCGGCTTTCCCCCCTCCCACAATCAATAGTCTCCTGACGTCGTCGAGGGGCTTAATGAAGCCATCAACGACGACGTTTCCGTCGATCACCTGCAGTTTTTCCATTACCGCGTTTTTCGGGTCCACCGCGTTTATCGCTGCTTCCATCACTATCAACGCATCATCTCGCATCTTGCGGAGTTTCTCCGTCGACGCATTCTTAACGAGCTGTTGACGGTTCCTGAACATTACAGCAGTTCCCTCTTAGGTAAGTTAGGTATGTAGAAAGGAGTGGAAAAATGTTGGGTGCTACTCGCGGACGATGTACTCGCTGGCTCTCGGTGGGTCTGGGCTCAGACCTTTCCTCGTCCTGATCTTCTTTACTAGGTCGAGCAGCATGCTGTCAGGGACAGGCGACCAGTGGTCGAAGGTCATCTGCCAGAACGCCGTCCCGCTCGTGGCGGCGCGCATCTCCTGGCTGAAGCCCAGCGTCTCGCTCACCGGTACCATGCCTGTGACGTTGACTATGGGGCCGTCCTGCTCAACGCTGTGGATGCTCCCCCTCTTCCTGCTGAGTAGACCGGTGACGTTGCCCATCTCGAGGGCGGGAACACGCACCTGTATCTTGTAAATGGGCTCCAGCAGCGTCGGGTCGGCGCTAAGTATACCTGCGAACAGCGCCTGCCGCACCGCAGGCATCATCTGAGCAGGGCCACGGTGCACCGGGTCCTCGTGGAGTCTGATGTCGACCATGTCGACGAGTAGGCCGCGGACTATCTCACCTGCCAGTGGCCCGCTTCCGAGGGCCCATTGGAATCCTCCGCTTATATGCTGCTTTACCTCCCTTAGGCCTTGAATACCTACGGTAGTGTCGATCATCATGTTTGCGTTCTCGTTGATGGCGAACACTTGCCGTGCCTCGCGAAGGGTCCAGCCTGCCTTCTCTCTGAGAACCTCCTCTCTTCGACTGGAGCTCAATATCTCGCTCAGCTCGCCGTCACGGATGAGCTGAACGATCTTCTCGTCCAGAGGCTTGAAGTTGAAAAAGACTCGGTTGTGTTTGTTGGGGCTCTTACCCATGAAGGGCCCGACTTCATGCCTTATGGCCTCTCTGTATACCACCGTGGGCTCGCTCTGGAGGATGTCAAGGTTGTATTGGCTCTTGATGTCCTTTACAGCGATCTCAAGATGCAGCTCGCCCATGCCTGCCATGAGGTACTCGCCGGTCTCCTGGTTGATGGTGGTCACGATGTTGGGGTCCTGTATGCTCATTTTCTGGAGGGCGTCTATGAGGCGGGGTAGATCCGTTGGTTTCCTAGGCTCCACGGCTATGGTGAGCACCGGGTCTGAGACGTACTTTATCGACTCGAAAGGCGTTGCGGTGGCCTTGATGTCGTCCGAGACTATAGTTTCGCCTGCCCTGGCCTCGCTGAGCCCCATGATTGCCACGATGTTTCCAGCAGGTATCTCGTCGACGATCTCACGGTACGCACCCATGTAGATGCTGATCTGCTGGGCCTTCGCCCACTTCTCCGCGCCGACCAAGTTTAGGTTGTCTCCCCTCCTGACGGTTCCGCTGAAGACTCGTCCAGTGCTGATTACCCCGGCTTGGGGGTCGATGATTACGTTTGATATGCAGATGACGAGGGGGCCCTTCGGGTTGACGGCCAGCATGTTCTTTCCCATGACCGACTCCTCATCCCCCTTCCAGATGTGCCTGATCCTTCTCGGCTGATGCACCTTCGGGTTGGGAAGCACGTGTACGGCCATCCCCAGGATTGCCTCACTGAGGGGAAGCATCTCCTGAAGCTCCTCCAGTTTTCCTTCCTTGTACTTCTCTATGATGTCCGGGAGCGTTAGCCCCTTCTCCTGTAGCATGGGCAGGGTGAAGCCCCACCGGTCGAGGGCTGATCCGAAGGCTACCTCGCCCTTCGCTGCGTTGATGGTCCACTCGTTCTTGATCTCGTCAGATCCGTAGGTCTGAACGATCTCGTTGAACTTGTTGATGATCCTGAGGAGCTTCTTCTGGATGGAGTTAGGATCCATCTTTAGCTCCTTGATGAGCCTATCAAACTTGTTAATGTAACAGATTGGCTTCACGAACTCTTCCAGAGCGACCCTGAGCCTGATCTCGGTCATTATCTGGAACTCCTCCACGGCGTCCACCAGAAGGACGCAGCCGTCCAACGCTCTCATGGCTCTAGTTACCTTGCCCGAGAAGTCCACGTGGCCTGGGGTATCGATGAGGTTGATGACGTACTGGTCATCGCCCTCCTCGTAAAGGAGGCTGATGTTGGCTGTCTTGATGGTGATGCCTCGCCTCTGCTCCTCCTCGAGATAGTCAAGGGCCCGGGCCTCTCCCGCCCTCTCAGGCGCCATTAGGCCCGCCATGGCAAGAAGACTGTCGCTCATCGTCGTCTTCCCGTGGTCGATGTGGGCGATGATGCCGATGTTCCGGACCTTCTCTTGGTTATGCATCAGCTTCAATATCTCTTCAGTCTGCTTGAACCGTGGCATTAATGATCTAACCTTTTTACCGTAAGTTGACTATAGACACCTGCAGGGGTCTTTTAAACCCTTTCCATTTGTAAAATATGTGTTCACATATCCTTTGATCTATATAGCCAAAAACATTCGATCATTTCAAAAGTTAAGATATATACATACAGCGAGGGATGGTTCAGCCACACCAGTCCATTATTACCTTGGCACATACCTTTATTGACCTTATGTAGTCTTCGACGTCGACCCATTCGTCAAATCCACCGGTCGTGGAGAGACTCCCAGCCAGTGGGCCGAAACCGACGTTGGGAACACTACTTTTCAGGACCGGCGTCCGTAGATCGCTCTTACTGTAAAGGGGGTTACTGAAGGGTCTTTCGCCAGTCACTTCCTCTATTGCGTCCGACACCTTGGTCACGATGAGATGTTCAAGAGGGATTTCTACTCCCTGACTCCCTTGGATCCACTCGATCTCCAAAGGGTTTTCTCTTAGCCATGGGTCGGCGTCACTCACCTCTCTCATATATCTCTTGACCTAAGCTACGAGCTCGTCGATGTCTTCGTGGGGAGGAAAGGTTAAGCCTATGCCGATCACGCATTCGTGCGGGACGTCGGTGAGGTTATGTGGTTTGCCAGCCTCGATGTAGGCGATTAGTAGGTTCGTGCTCCTGCCCACGGCTTTCTCTAGAGGTGGATATCTTACGGTTCGGACCCGGTTCTCGTTGAATCTCTTGAGGGCGTCCATGACGTAGACCGCCTTGTCAATGGAGTTTACACCGAGATGGTTGAACGTGACTTGAACGAACTCCGTCCGCGGGGGCTTCAAGCCTCTGATATTTATCCTGAACTTCAATAAGCCTGAGGTAGTAGTCTTTATCTCTTTAAGACCAAGCTCAGACTCCGCTGGATGAAGGTAAATCGCAGCGTCAGCTGTATACCCTTCCCTCAGGAGGGCGGCTATGCCCCATGCGTTTCGTTTGGCCGACGCGCTCATTAGGTACAGATCGCCTCCTGGCTTGTAACCGGCCTCCTTCAACGCTGCTAGCCTCGAACATCATGCATAGCCCTGTGAGATCATCCGCGGCGGCCCAGCCGTACATCCTTCCATCTTCGATCACGCCTTCGTGAAGTGGTTTGCTCCAGCTCTCTGGGTTTATCGAATCGGCGTCTGGGTGGGTGATCAACATGAGGCTTCTCCCGTCGCTGGACCCAGGTATCTTTCCTATTACGTGTACTCTACGAGTCATGTCCACCGCTTCCTCTTTTATGAACTCTTTATTGAGTTGAACTGTGGTGGGATGGAGCCTGAGAACCTCTATAACGCATCCCAAAGACTTCATGATCTCGGCTACCTTACCTTGAAGAGCCTCCTCGCCTTCAGGGTAAATTCTTATGTCTTCTGAGTAGTTCGATGTGCATAGTTCTATTTTCATCAATAATCTGGTAGACCTTTTTAACATCCAATATGTGATCACTGTATTCTTTACTGGGTGTGTGCGTGCCTTCTCTTGAGATCTATCTCATTCTGTCCCAGTCTCCTCATGATATCGGCGATCACGCCGTCGAGAAACACCAGGGCGCTTAGCTCGAACATTGTCCCCAAGGGCGCCATGTCGTATTCGCCGGTTATCTGGCGGCGAACGAAGTCGATGTCCACCGCCTCCTTGGTTCTGCCCTTTATCACTACCACGTGATCGGAGAGCTGTCCTAGCCTGCTGTCACTGTGAGACGTCAAAGAGACTACCTTTGCACCCATCTCTTTAGCGATCTCCGCCTGCGTCACGACGACCTTGGTGGTGCCTGACCCAGAAATAGCTAGAATTAGGTCTCCTGGGCTCAGCGCGGGCGCAATGGTCTCTCCGCTGACGTAGACACTGAAGCCGCTCTGCATGAGCCGCAAAGCGAAGGCTCTTCCGACGAAGCCGCTTCTACCGCTTCCCAATACGAGGACCTTCTTGCCCTTCGCCTGCAGTATGTGCTGGATCATTCCCTCAACCTGTTCGTCGCTAGCGTCTTGTATGATGCTGTTGATCCCTTGGAGAATCCATGAAGAGACTTCCTTTACGAAGCTCATAACGATCCGAAAATAGACTGCTACTGGGTTAAAACTATTTTTAAACATACTAGATAGATTTGAAAAAAAAGTTTTCGTGATGATTACTACCGAGCTAACTACAATACACAAGACGAGGAAAAAGGTCTTAACAGTTCGATGAGGGATCATTGAATTTATGTCTTGCTAAAAACCTTGGTTCCAATGGGTTCCAGAGCGTTCCTCCGGGTTCTTATTATAAAAATATTCGTCGATAAGAGGCAAGGAAGTATGATGAAAAAAAAGAAAAACACAATGCCAGTGAAAACTCTATTGCTCAGATCTAGAACCTACATATGTAGCTTTACTAGGTTTTGATGAAGATGGAGATAAACATGCTTCTCGTAGACGATGAACAGGACATCAGAGACAGCTTGATGTATTTACTGGAGTTAGAGGGATATAACGTTTATACAGGAAGCAACAGAGTAGAGGCAGAGAATATTGTCAGGGAGAAAGACATTCATTTTGCTATTTTAGATTATATTTTAGAGGATTCTACAGGAATTCAGGTAGCCAAGGTTTTACATAAAATCAATAAAAATATTAAATTCATGTTTTTCTCAGGATACTCGGATGTATCAAACTTTAAAAATGAGCTAGGTTTTAGCTTATGTGAAGTGTTTCTAAAGCCTATTGATCCCGGTACTTTCTTGGAAAAAGTGCGAAACGTTGTTACGAAGGAACTGTTAATCTAACGATCGTGTAACTATTTACGATTCACGTTGGTATGAAAAACGCCGCATATTTCGATACCATTATCGATAAAAGTAGGAAAATTATTACTTTTCTTCTCGCTCCATGACAGAGCAGATCTCGTTGTCATTCTTAAGCACGTTGTCTATACTGATAGTCGCTATGGTGGTGGCATATTCCGCTATAATCCTAAGCTCCCACGCGATCTCGTTAACGTACGCAGAGACCTCAGGGGCGTGGTTCGCCTTGAATTCCTTTAGTAAGGAATCTTCCTCCCGACCGACCGCCTCGTAGAGATCCACGGCATCGCTGGCAAGCTTCAGGTCTCCATCGAACATGCTCTTCATGGCCTGGTCGAACATGGTGAAGCAGATCATGCCGATTTGGCTCAGCCTCTCTATGAGGTTCTCATCACTTTCGTCCCTCCTCTCCTCCAGGGAGATGATGTTGCTGGCTATGGCGTTTAGCCTATCAGCGATCATCTCTAGGTACCAAGCGATGAGGTTTTGTACGACAACCTCCATCGGGTCTACGATGCCGATGGCCTCGGAGATCAGCCTTGATTGCTGTGCGCTGGCGAGGAGGCGGGCGAGGAGCCAAAATATTGTGTCCGCCTCGTATTCGCGTGTGATGGCATCCTTCGCCAGCTCCATGTCTCTGTCGATGAGAGCGTCGACGCTCTCCTTGAACATTATGCTTGTGATTACGTAAAGGCGCCTTATTACGGTCTCCAAAGGAAAGTTCTTGGGGTCTATGCTGCACTGGAGCAGTAGGTGCCTATCACTCTCCTCGATTATACCGATACCGAGGAGCCTCTGTGTGACCTGCCTTATGCTCTCAATTTGCTCCCTCATGAGCCTTCTTGAGCTCTCCACTCTGATGAGGTTCCTCCCGAGGACATAGTTGCCAACGATCACCCTCTCAAGCACCTTGGTGTTGTCACAGTTGTCCACGTTCACCACGTATACGCTGCTGTCCTCAGCCTTCGTGGGCTCCGGTGTAATCCTCAGGGCGCCGTCGTTCTCCTCAGATATGAACACCACATCACCCTTCTGGATCCCCGTCCTCTTCGCCCAGTTCATGGGGATAGAGACGGAGAGAGTCGAGTACCCGACTTTCTGTATCTTTCTAGGCTCCACGTTTTTCACCTGACGCGTGACCATAGGCGCCCAAGGGTTGTGTCTTATGAGAGCCCCCTCGATGGTTATTATTCTGGGCATCTGTATATATGGTCATTATTCGCAAATGGTGCGAATAGATAATATATAAAGTATTCTTTTCGTATGTTCTCGACGTTAATGGGCGTTAAAAAATACAAGCTAAATAATTGACCCTTCCCCCAGAAGCCCCGAGAACGGGGGCAGGTATAGCTTCACGTATACCATGACTCCAAAGCAGAGTAGGACGATGAAAAACATCGCGTAGTCTGAGCCTCTCATTCTAAGCTCGTATATGTTCGTCCTATCTTCAGTTGCGCCGAAGGCCCTGGACTCCATGGCCTCCGCCAGTTCGAGGCTCCTGCGGATGGAGTTGATGATCAGGGGTAACAGTATGGGGATATAGTTCCTAACCCTCGTGATGAAGTTACCTTTATCGAGCTCTAGGCCTCTAGACCGTTGTGCGTCCATTATCGTCTGGGCCTCGTCGGCGAGAACCGGCACGAAACGTATGGCGGTTATGAACGCGAAGTTGAACTCGTATGGGACCTTTACCTTCTCTAGGGCGAGGCTCAGCTTGTCAGGTGAGGTTGTAAGGAAGAAGACGGAGAACGATGTAATGAGGGCGATGAACCGGACGGTGAGGGCTAGGCTGTACTCTACGAGTGCCCAAGTTAGCTGCCTGTCCCTGAAGTAGTAGAAGCTCAGCATGTTCGACGCGAATATAATTACCGCGATGACTGAGGCTCCTTTAACGCTCTTGTACCACTCGCGCACGACTTTCGCTGCCACGATCAGGGGCAGCTGTACTAGAAAAACCACTATGAGCGGCACAAGCTCAAGGAACATGACCGACGCAGCGAAGGAGACGAGAGTCAAGAGGAACTTTACCCTCGGATCCATGTTGTGGATGAAGGTGTCGCCGCGCGTGAATCGAAGGCTCTCGAGAAGGCTCATGGAGACGCTCCTCCCATGTTTCTCATGAGAATGTCGAACGCCTCGTCGACGTCCAGCACGTCCTTGGGTAGTCCGTGGTCCGAGAGCTTATCGAAGAGCCGCGTTATCTCAGGCTGTGCGACGCTGCAGCTTAAGAGTGTCTCCGGCCTGGTCATTATCTTCTTCGAGACGCCATCATCTACGATGCGTCCGCCGGCCATTAGCACGATTCTGGGCTGACTTTCTGCTACGAACTCCACGTCGTGAGTGACGATGACTATGGTCTTGCCCTGCGACCGCAGATGGGTGAGGAAGTGCCTTAGCCTCTCCTTCTGCCCATAGTCCTGGCCTATCGTCGGCTCATCTAGTATCAGAATGTCTGGATCCCAGGCCAGCACCGATGCCAGAGCCACTCTTTTCCGCTCGCCTCCGCTCAAAGTGAACGGGCTCTTGTGTCTGTACTCGATGAGATCGAGGAGATTTAACGCCCACGTCACCCGCTTCTCTATCACGGACTCGTCGAAGCCGAAGTTTCTGAGGGCAAAGCTTATCTCCTTCTCTACAGTTTCCTCGAAGAGTTGGTCGTCTGGATTCTGGAACACGAGCCCGATATTCCTCGCCAACTGGGCGACGCTTAGCGTCGAGACATCCACGGAGTCAAAGACCACTCTGCCACTGGAGGGTTTCAGCAGACCGTTGAAGTGTTTCACAAGAGTCGTCTTCCCGGCGCCGTTCTCCCCCATTATCGCCACGTAGTCTCCTTGATAGATCGTGAGGGAAACGTCGTTGAGGGCCTCGACGTTGCCCGGGTATGTGAAATATACGTCTTTTACCTCAATCGCCGGGTGGTGGTGGTACTCACCTGTGAACTCGGACAGGTCGTCGAACCTTTCATCTCCTCGTCTGATGTCCATTGGAAGCCTCATCTTGAACTCGTCGTAAAACTCACGCGCAGAAACCGGAAGCCTATTGAAATGAACGCCTCTGGAGCTAAGTCTTCTAGCAAGCTCAAAGACCCGGGGGATGCCAACTCCCAGCAGGCGGGTCTGGTCGTCGGCGAACACTTTTGCAGGCTCCCCGTCGTTGACGATCTTGCCTTCGCTGAATACAATCATCCTATCCACGTATTTGGCGGCGAGATCCATTCTGTGCTCGATGAGTATGATGGTTATGCCCAGCTCCTTGTTGAGACGGTCCAGTACCGAAAAGATGTGCTCTGCGCCGACGGGATCCAGGAATGCGGTGGGCTCGTCCATAACAATGATCTGTGGACGCATGGCGAGCACAGAGGCGATGGTAAGCCTCTGTTTCTGGCCACCGGAAAGCTCGTGTGTTGCCCGCTGACGAAGGTGTTGCAGACCAGTGATCTCGACCGCCCACTCAATCTCCTTGTACATCTCATCTTTGCTTACGCCTAGGTTCTCTAGGCCGAAGGCAATGTCTTTCTCGACGGTTAGGGCGAATATCTGGTTGTCCGGGTTCTGGAAGATGAGGCCGACGTGCTGAGCCAGCCTCATGATGGGGTTTTCCCTCGTGTCCAAGCCGGAGATCTTTACTGTTCCCTCCATGACGCCGCTGTAGAACTTGGGCACCAAGCCGTTCAGGCATCTGCAGAAGGTTGTCTTGCCGCAGCCGCTGGGTCCCGTCAAGAGTATGAACTCCCCAGGCTGCACCGTGAGGGAGATGTCCGTGAGGACGGGTTTCTCAGAGTGGGGGTAGGTATACTTCAGGTCCTTGACTTCGATCAGTCCCAACTCTGCGGCCCTCACGAAACCGTATTTCTGTATTGAACGCAGCCTGTGATATAATAGTTTAACCTATAATACTTTGTTGGAGCCCTCGTGCCTGCTTAGCTCGTCTAAGAAGAGTTTTTTGACATATCCCATGAAATACTCAATGTCTCCCTTACCGTTGAACCCAGCAGCGGTGGGGTGGCCACTCCCTGAGCCACTGAATCGGGAGGCGAGTGTACCTACAACCTCCCCCAAGTGGATCCCTGTAAGCCGGTGAAACTGGTTCTTTGATCTAAGGCTTGCCTTCAGCATACCCTTATCTATTCCCACGACGACCGCCGCATCCGCTCCCAAAGACAGGAGGGCCCGCGCCCCCGAAGATTGGTAGGAGCCAAGGCGACTAAACGCCAGTAACCAGTCTCCGACGACTTCTATCTCTGCCCGCTGCCCGGCCCTCAGTCTCGCTATCTTCTCCGACTGCTTAGAGGGGACGCTTAACAGCTCCTTGATCCTTGATACGTCCCCAACTTTTTCGAGGAGAGACGAAATGATCTGGAACGTCTCAGGTCCGCCCAAGGAGAAGTGCTTGGTGTCGTACGCGACTCCCGCGAGTAGGGCCATCGACGTGGTTTCTGAAGGCGTCACGTCGTGGTGGATGAATAGCTTGTAGACGATCTCAGACGCCGAGGAGGCTTCAGGATCGACGAAGTATAGAGTTGATAGTTCGAACATCTCGCTGTCGGGTAGATGATGGTCTATGAACACTATCCCAGCGTTGCTCTCCTTTAACGGCTTCTCCCATGCTCCAAGCTGGTTGAGGCTCCCCGTGTCGACCACTACATAAGTGTCTGCTTCCTGGAACGTGGTCTCCTGTAGCTCTATACCTAGCTCCCAAGCTATGCTTCTTGAGAGGATGCTGGCGTCGTCAGGGATCACGATGCTAGGCTTTACGTCTATCAAGGCTCGTATGAGTTCCTTCACGCCTTGGGCAGCACCAAGCGCGTCTGGATCAGCGTTATGATGGCACAGAATGATTACCCTACCCTTGATGACGTCGCGGAACCTTTCCATCTCTGGCTGCAAAATCGGCACCGTCGCCCCGGACAGGTTAATGGGTGGGTTATGAAGGTTAAGGGTTACGTGTTAAGACAGGGTGATCCCGAGCTCCTTCTGGAGGGTTTCCTGCAGGGCCGTCATCTTCTCCTGCGTCTTGTCCTCCTGTTTCTTGAGGACCTTGGCCCTCATATCTAGGAACTCTTTTCGCTCCTTGAGCTCCTTCACCACTGATTCTTTATCCTTCTCAACTAGGACCGCCCCGACGCTCTTGTATACCTTGTAGTCGCCTTGAACTTCTTCCAGTGCCTCCAGCGCCTTGTCTGACTCGACCATCTCCATCTCTATCCTCTGTTTCTGTAGAAGGAGCTGCTGCATGGTGTTCTGCAGCTGCTGTAGCCGCTGCAGACGCTCCTGAACTTGGGGCGGAAGCTGAGCTATTCCAGACATGTTTACCGCAGATAAAACATGCAGCCGCGCTTTATACTTATCTAAAAAATTGGGGGGGGAAAGGTGTTTTAGCGGGTGCGGGTCCAGTCTCTGCCCAGCGTCTCGCGGGCGATGACTATCTTTTGTATGTTCTGCGAGCCCTCCGCTCCGATGCAGTAGCTCATCACGCCCCTCATACCCATCTCCAGGGGGCATTCNTTGGTGTAGCCGTAGGCTCCGAACCAGTACATGACTCTCCTGAAGGTGTCGAGTGCGTGGTGGGGCGCGAGGTACTTGCACATTGAAATGTACTTGGATAACTCCAGAGCCGTGAAGGTGTCGTGCTGGTACTTCTGGTCCAGCATCCAGGCTGTCTTGTAGATAAGTTGCTTTATCGCCTCGCCGTGAGCAGCCATGTCCGCCAAATCGAACTGTATTCCCTGGTACTTGGCCAGTGGCTGGCCGAAGGCCATCCTTTCCTTTATGTAGTCCATACCTATGTCGAGGCATCGATCGGCTGCGCCAACGCAGCTGGATGATACGAGTAGACGAGCTGCGTCGAACCCCTCCATCGTAAGGTAGAAGCCACGGTTAGTCTCCCCGAGCTGGTACTCCTTCGGCACCTTGACGTCGGTCATCTTGAACCCGCCTGTGCTTATGGCCATCCGCCCCATGTTATCGAAGCGCTTGGTGATCTCGACGCCCTCCTGGTTTATGGGCAGGAAGAACGCCGTCATGCCGCGGTGTCCCTTGGACCTGTCGTTGTACCCCGAGACGAAGTAGCCTCCGTCCATTTCCGCCGCCTCTGCGGTGCCGCTGATGTAGGTCTTCTCGCCGTTCACGACCCAGCCGCCACCGTCCGGCTT
>JGI2171J19970_10001377_pt1 | contig 13660 bp, 10 predicted proteins | sample DeeMarSWOR324_28_FD_19970 | JGI IMG/M metagenome (IMG submission 19970) | reverse complement strand
GAAATGGGAAGGTCGCATTTACAGAGTGATTACACCAGAAGAATTTAAACAGGACGTTATGATGTGGGCAGAAAGACTGGGAGTTGAGCCAGAAGGAATCCACCTGCGTAAGATGAAGAGCAAATGGGGAAAGTGTTCAAGTAAGAAATTGGTATTTGATATTTCCGTGTTGGAAGAGCCGTATGATGTGCGGCTGAAAGTTATCCTGCATGAGCTTCTGCATTTGAGATATCCCAACCATGGAAAAATGTTTAGTGCACTCCTTAATTCGTATTTCGAGGAGGGGATAAAAGAATATGAATAGGCGAGAGAAGAGCTATGTGTAGGACTTGAATTTTAAATGTAGTCAAAGAGGCAATTTCCAATAATAACCTGTTATGAGAACAGAGTAAGGATTTATCAGGTTTCTCTGACCAGTTATCTCTGTAATGTTACACGTGTAACAAAAAGCAAAAAGAATTTTGATTTTTACGGTTCATCCATTGGAATGATATCAGTTATCCGGTACGTAAGATAGACCCTCTTTTCGTAGGGGCAGTAACGGTATTGCCATACTCCTTCAATGCGAACGGGTTGAACTTTTTCGTTTTCTTCTTCCACAGTACCACCTCTTATATCTCCTTTTTTTCTTCTTTCTCTCTTAGAGCTTTCAAAACTCTGTGTAACCATCCATCACAATCTGGCGTAGGTCTGAATTTCTTCTGAAGAGCGGTTAAGACATCCTTGGGATAGAAAAAGAGACGATTCTCGATTGGGACTTTGAAGTAGTATTGAGGAGAGTACAAGAGATTTCTTTTTAGATCTGCGCAGTACTTTACAGGTAGTTCTCTTCGCATTAGAAATCGGAGTTCCATAGGTATCAATATACGATTGATGTACTCCCAGATGCCCAGATTATTTCTTTTGGCTTTTACTGCAGCATCCTGGAATTTCTCAAGAGTGTCATAGGTGAATTCTTCTTCCTCTGTGGGTGAGACTGCGTTAGGATAGATGAAGTAGGGGATAGCGTGCCCTGCTTGTACTAATCTCAAGTTGTAGGTATTTTGATCCTTTGCTGCCAAATACACTAATGGTCTTTCGTAGCGATCGAAAACTTCTCTCTCAAAAGAGAGCACGAGATCTTCTTCTAAAATGCTCTCAAGAAAGTCTCTGGCTTCAAATCCCAGATTCTTGTGAATTCCTATTGATTCCTTCGTTAATTTGGGTTCCAAGTACTTTCTGAGGCTGTAATCTAACCTACTCAGAAATCCACTCTTCCTCAAGTAGTACAAGTTTAATCCTCTGACCTCAAATGCATCAATACCCAACAGACGAACCAGTGTATTCTCTACAGATCCAGTAACATAGGAACTATCACCATCGAAACAGTGTCTCTCTGGATTTTCACCAGAGTGACCTAGCAGCACGTGAAATTTCATTCTTGGGCCTTTCCCAATAGATTTAAATAATTATCTCAAATTAATGTGTGCATACTTCTTAAATAGTAATTTTTGAATCATTAAAAGATATAATAAGTGCATAAATTATGCATTACTGTATGGTGCAAGGAGAACTAATGGACTACTGATAGGGGGTATCATAGGTGGATCGATAGAATAATAAAATTTCGTCTGGATCGATAACCTTTACTGGAATATGCAGTACTCTTAAGGCTATGTCAATGGTTTCTTCTGGCACCTATCAACCATTTTTGGGCTTATGTTTGATGAGATAGTATGCAAAGGGAATTCCTATCAAGACAACAATCAAAATTACAGCAGAAAGCGAAATTGGAGTAGATAGTTCTGGTGGTGTTGTAGGCATTATGGATTCTGGTGTAGATGGTGTTGTAGACTCTGGCGGTGGAGATTCCGGCTGGTTTTCAAGCTCTTGAATCCGTTCCCGTATTTCCTGAGATTGAGATGTGTTTCCCTCTCTTTCGTAGAGCTCTGCAGCCTTTTTATATGAACTGATGGCTTGATTTCTCAAACCTTTTGACAAGAAGGCGTTCCCCTGCTCCACGAATAAATCTGGATCTGAAGCCAAAGCTATGAGTTCTCCATCTATGTTCCCAATCACAAGAATACCTCCTGCCACAGCAGGAGCCTTCCTTACCCAACTCTGGCTGCCAACTTCTACACTCCACAGTTTGCTGCCATCTTCCATTTTATAGGCAGCAAGATGTGATCCTTCAGTCTCTCCAAGGACTTCAATACAATAGAGGATATCTCCTGCACCTATGAGATGACTCTGATAGAATGGAGACCCATTCCAATCCGTTTTCCAAACAAGGTTGCCATTTACATCTACTTTGTACAGGTTATGTGCAGCATCAGCAGCATACACTGCATCTGGTCCTAAGACTACATTTGTTACAAGTTCTGCTTCAGGGGTAAATTTCCAAAGAGCTGATCCATCTCTACTGAATGCCCACAAGTGTTTTCCACCACAGTACACAGTATCCTCCCCTACAGCCAGCCAAAAAGCCAAGGGAAGAGGATCGCTCTCCCAAAGGAGCATCCCAGTTGAGGGGTCTACTGCAACGAGGTGTGGAATTCCATTTGTTGCCATGGTAAACACTATGATAGTCTCATCACCTGCTACATCATATGCACGTAGATGAGGATATGATGTTGTTTTTTCCAGGTTCCATACTATACTATAATCAGATGCGGAGAGGCAGACTGGCGGAATAGCAGGAACAACAATTCCCTTTTCAAGGATAATGGGGTATCTGTTATAAGCGAAGAAGAAAGGCTTACCACTTCCTTCAGAAATTTCATTGTTTTGACTGGAATCGCGAGGGGATTCTTCTGGAATCTCAACCAACAAAGTAGTACTCTTTTGGACAGGATCAATCTCATATACACGTCTCCCATCTAATCCTATAACCTTATCATCCACGGGAAAAACTTCAGAAAAGAGAAAGCGGCGCTGTCCAAATTGCTGCAGAACTTCTCCTGTTACTATATCAAAAAAGAGCACTTTCGCCTCTGAAGTATGGTACATGCTATTATACCAGAGAATTAATACTTTGTCATCCATAATGAAAGGAGACGCGTCAAAAGCTCCTGGCATCTCAACTTTCCAGAGTATTTCAGGCATATCAGGCCCATCACACACTGAATATCCTGTTCTTTGCGGGTTTCCTAAGTAGCTATTCCACTTACAGGAATCAAACCCTAACGCACCTGCAAGAATGCAGCTTGTGAGAGTTAATATCAACAGCATTACACTCTTCACGGTACCACCTCATATGTGTTCAACATTGTGATCACCTCTGTGTGTTGACTTTTTATTCTTTTGCTTCATTTCACGTGGGTATAGTGTCACGAGGAAATGAAGGCATAAAAAACGTGATAATATGAAAGAGGTCATCCATCCCCCAGGGATAGGGAAAAGGACCATAGCGATGTGTGAAGTTCCACCAATATCCATTGAATTCTAGTTCATATCTAGAAATCGTACCATCTGTTGTTATTAGATCATAGACGTGTTGCCCCTCATGACCAATCACATGGTAGAGGTGAGCAACACTTTGGAACGCGCTTTGATAGACAGTGATTTTAACGGCGGGTATCACTCTACCTTTCTCTACTGCATATCCCATATACATTGCAGATGCAGGCCAGCCTTCTTCTGATACCCATGCATCATCTATGTCAATCAATACTGCAGCGTCCTCTCCATCAATTTGCACAAGAAACACATACCCTTCCTGTGTGAGTACGCCTACTTGAGAAGGATCACCTTCGATCTCAGGATGTGTGACCAATAGCATGAGATACACAGCTTTCGCTTTGTCTTCTTTGATTTTTGCTTTAGTCTTTCCTGTTTCATCCAGTAAACCCTCTATCTCATCACTGGTAGTGATCAGGTTCCCATTCTTATCCTTAGCTATCCATCCACTTTCTGTAAAAATAATGCAGGTACCGCTGGGATCACACATTTTGCCTTGAAGCCCTGCAGGATCAATAAACTTCACCGGATTATTGAAACAGTAGGTATACCGATTCAGTGATTGCGGGACAGCCTTTTTGCCAGCTAGAGGATCTCTTGTGATGAATCTACCAATTTCAGGATCGTAGTAACGGGCACCGTAGTAGTAAAGACCGGTGGAATCTCTTTCTTTCCCGTTATAAAGATAAGATTCTCCTTTGCCGGTGGTTGTACTTTCACCAAAGGGCTCATAGTTCACATCTGTGATTATATTTTTTGATTCATCTGTTACCAACCTAGTAGATCCTAAATGGTCTGTATGGTAGTAAAATGTATGAGATTCATTATCGATTGTTGTTCTCTTGGCTAGCCTTCCTGTAAGTCCGTAGATGTATGCGGCAGTACCATTTGTATTTTCTTCGTACAATACAATCAACCCAGTGTATATGTAGGTCGTTGTTTCATTACCTTCTGTTGCTTGAATTCTTCTACCATTTCCATCGTACACATACTCTCCTAGTGTTTCAGAATTCTTCTCCACTTTTGTTAATCTATTACTGTAATCGTACGTGTATACCCAGGTGTCAGATCCTTTGGTTTTTTGGGTTCTGTTCCCATTTGAATCGTAGGTGAAGGAAGTACCATCTGATAACTCTGTTACTTGATTGACAGCATTGATCGTATACGTTGCTCCATCTTTAGCTGTTCTGTTCCCCACTTTGTCATACGAGTAGGTATGAGACCAGGAGGTACAGCTGGCTGATGTTAACCGATCCAGTCCGTCATAGCTATAAGATTCTGTTTGTGAATGCCAGGTAGAAGTAGTATCTCTCCATCCATTCAGTAGTTGAGTGATATTACTATTGTTATCATAGGTGTAACTTAAGTCTAAGAAGGATGTTTCACCATCCTCGATGTCAATAGTTAGGATTCTGTGCCTTGAATCGTATGAAAAGGTAGCTCGTAAGTCATTCCCATAATCAAACTGAGTTAGTGAACTCTCACTATTATAGTGCACATTGTCCATCAGTACTTCATCGTTTGAACCATCGATGTACCGCTTAATCTCTGTCATACGATTCAAATCATCATAAGAGTAGAGAATCTGCATGCCATCAGGATAGGTGAGACTTGTTAGTCTGCTAGCCACATCGTACTGGTATGAGACTGTGTAGGTATTTGTTGAAATGTGCCGAGTTTCTGTGGTCAATCGATTCCAGTGATCATATCCGCATTCAACATAGTCTCCCTGATTTGGGGAATTATCATCCATTCTTGTCCTATTAGAGTTCAAGTCGTAAGTGAAAGAAACAGTAGATTGATCCTGGTACTGAATTTGGGTTAATCTGTAGAGGGGATCGTACGAAAAATGGATTTCATTTCCCTTTGCATCAGTATAGGATGTGATATTACCTGCACTGTCGTATTCGTAATCTTCGTAAGTGGAATCAGGATAAGTAATTCTTGTTAATCCAAATAAAGAACTATGGGTATAACTGGTAGTCCTATTTTCAGCATCAGTAAAGGAAATCAAATGGCTGACCTCATCATACAGGTAGGTGGTTACAGTAAATGAATTGGTCTCGTACTCTTCTTCTACCTTTGTCAATCTATTGAACCAGTCGAACCATAAGATTCTGTCGTACCCACGGCCATCAGTGAAGGTAACTTTGTTATTGGTATCATCGTACGAATAAGAGACTGTTGAGGAATCTGGAGACAGAACTTGGGTGATTCGACCCAAGAAGTCGTATGTATATGTTGTTATGTGGTTTTGAGGGTCTGTTACTGTCAAAACCTTATCATTGTAACCGTATGTGTATGATGTTGTTGCATATAAAGTACCTGTTCCAAATTGACCAGTGTATACCTTGACAGCAGTTAGTCTGCCCAGGTTATCATGTTCTCTGACGATGTAGTGACCTAGTGGATCAATTAAGGTAACTGTTCCGTTTTCACAATCGTATACAGCTTCCAAATACGATCTTTCAGACTGACCTTCCAGCAGTGGGAACTCTTTTTTGATGATTCTTCCTAAAACATCGTAGGTATACAGGGTATCATATCCTGAACCTACGTCTACTCCCTTGGGCTCCTGTATTGAAGTGACCCATCCTCTGTTGGAGTCGTAGGTAGCTTTGGCGGTGATAGTGTCACTTCCAACTGTAACAGAAATTTCAGTCAAGTATGCGTAGGAGTAACTAGAGGAGTACGTCAATGTAACAGCATTTGATGCAGGATCAGTGAGTGAGGTGACATTCCCATAGGTATCGTAGGTCATGCTGGTGGTATAGGTATCTGGTGAATTGTCTACCGGGACATATAAGGTCCATGAGAATTCGGTTTTCTGAGAAGATGATTCAGCAAAATACAAGGTATGTGATCCATCAGTAATAGGAACAGTGATATTTGCTGTGGTATTCTTTAAATTGGATGTTACTGTTGTCCAGTCAGAATTATCAAAATTGTATTTTACTTGCACTGGGTATGCTTTCCAGTTGGTGGTCACTGTAAAGGAAGTGGAAGACTGACCAAACCCAGGATTTTTAGTGTAACTCTGGTACCCCAAAGTCCCAGGATAATGGGTAAAGGGACCGATTGGTTGGTATCCTTCATTATGTTCATCGTGAACAAAACATGACCAGTGGACAGTGAAGTACTGACCTGACCATCCACTGCCAGAAGAGAGCCAGCCGCACACCATGCACCCTGTACCTGGACAATTGGTGTAATGACTCTCTTGGTAGGTATCATCTGATGCTGACCCAGTAATCTGTAAGACACCATTTCCCGCCACTGTATGTCCAGTTAAGTCAACGGGGAAAGAAGTATCACTAGTCTTCTCGTTAAAAGTCCCAGAAAAGGTTAACCATGTAGTGGCATTCCCAAAAGCATTTGTGGACTGTGTAGGATGAGCTTCAGAGTCATAAGTGATATACACCTCTCTCACATAGGTTGAGTCCTGTTTTTCTGCTGCACCCAATAAAGCAGTATGGACAGTAGAAGGTACAGTACTGCTAGAAAAGGCATTGGTGAAATTTTGAATTATTGTACCATTATTATCCATGAAGAATCTAGATATATCAGTATTTGCGTATGAGAAGAATTGCTCGTGACCTTCTGCATTCTTGGCATAAATGACGTTTCCCCAGTTGTCGTAGGCATAGTAGGTAGTGTATGAGAGAGTTGAGCCATTACTGTACACACTCACCTCGGTGGTTTCTTTGTTGGAGTTATAGGTATACGTATTTTTGCGAATTGCAGTTCCAGATGCATTCTTCACCATTTGTTGAGTAACAAGGCCATCACTTACAGTAAAATGGTACGAACCCTGGGTGACATCAGATTCATTCTTTACTGTTGTTGAAGACGCAGTGATTTCTGAAAATGAACCTGTATAGGAAAAGACAGAATGGCGGATCTGGCTTGTTTCATAGACTCTTTGATCGGTAACGTGATACTTGTAGTAGTTACTATCTGAAAACATATCATATGTGTACGTGGTGTACCCAGTAGTAGGATACTCAATCTTTGATAGTAACCAGTTGTTGTATCCCGTACTGTAGTAATAACTGGTTCTCCTGTTCAAAAAGTCTTCCATCCACACCAAACATCCATTTGCATCATAAGAGAATTCCATTTCAGCACCATTGTATAAAATCTTCCATAATCGATTGCTAGAGTAGCTTAAGGTAACAGTATGCCAAATCATGTCAGTAATGGAGGTGAGTGTCCCTGAAGTGTAGTTAAAGGTAATGGTATTTAAATCCAAATCTTTGATCTGTGTTAACTTCCCTGTTGTTGAAAATTCGTACACCAATCCACTAGCAGTAGTTAGTGTGTAGGTTGAATCTCCGTTTTTCACCAAGATGAAATGCTCACCTTTGTGATTTTCAAATTGGTCACTCACCCATTCAATCTCGTATACAGTGCCGCCCCATAAATGTAAGTATTTGTCACCAACGTAGGGGAAATTCAACTGCCACCCCTTGCCCACATCGACAGGTGGTGGTTCATAGTCATAGGGGTTAGTTCCATAGAATATGGCTGGTGTCTCATACACTCTGGATAACACAAGATCCAGACCTCTTCCAGGGATGGCCAAATCAGTTTGGGTTACAGTTAAATGTCCATTGGCAGGGTTGACGTACTCTCTCAGATTTTGAAAGTATTGTCCGTACGGTGTCAATCCTGATGATTCCCACGCATCTTCAAGGGTTTGCATGGAGGGATCAATGATTACAGGGTAGACTGCTTTCTTTAACCATTCCGACCCATTTTCATCGATGACCTTGTGCAATTCAAACCCTGTTTCAGTCTCTATCAACTCGTAGTGTGCATCTGTAGACACATTCCCTTCAGCATCCCTCATGAAAGGAGGCAAAATCTTCAGGATTTCTTTCTCATTTTCATCTAAGAACAAAATTGAGCCATCTTCCTGGAATTCAGGTTTCAAACTTCCCCATGATATTCTCTGGATTACTCTGTCAATCTGTTTCCACTTACTTAGTATCACGTTCTCTGTCAGCAAAGAAGACTCCAATTTATAAGATAAATCCACTGATTCAAACACATTAGGGATAGAAAGTGAATTCTGGTCAATGACAGATTCTGCATTCAGTATGTCTCCTAGTTCTTGGTTTCCCAATTCAAGGTTGATCCATGAATCTTTTACAACCATTCTCACTGTAGTCCCTTTGAAGTACACCTTGTAGTACGGTGATACCGCCATGTGCTCAAATAAAGGATCGTCACTTGCATGAATCTCTAATGGTTGGTACTCAGGTGTTACTGTATATCCGTAGTGCTCTTCTAAAACAGGTACTGCATCCTGCAGTGCATAGTGCCGCAACCTGTCTAATGATTGATTTACTATTATCTGTTCTTCAGAATTATCTGACAATCCAGCCAGACTTTCAACATTAAAAACTGATCCCATCCAAAGGATGGCTACCATAGTACTTACAAGAATTCTGCTCATCCTCTCACCTTCCGAAAGGTATTGATTAAATTGTCTTTCATCTTTTTACCTCCTTCAATTCACTCTCACTACTATATAAATTTTTCTATCAAGTTTGCATCTATAGGGGCTTGCATACTATTTTTAGTTTTTAAAAGCAAACTTTCTTTGGATTCGGCAACACATTTCTTCATGTGCAAATCTTCAACAAAGAATCCTAGACTGTCAACAATTTGAAGTCGTTGGACGCCATGTTACACGTGTAACGAGCAGATGTTACACGTGTAACAGAAATTGAGGAAAACACCTAAAGTTAACAGTCCCTTTGTTGTAGTGATGAAGAGACTGAAGATGTGAGACCATATAAAGGGTATCAACGAATATGCGCCACCCTGTTCTTCCGCTTCTGCACAGCAAAATGCAAGCTTTTGCTTTCAGACGACAGCTACTTTGTGCACAATTTCAGAGAATATGTTTGCTAAAATAGATTAATGTGTGCATACTATCTACTTTGGGAGAAAAGACCACAAAAATGAGCGAAAGTTTTTTAAAAGAATTGCCTGTAAAGCTTGACAAGGAAATCCTCGTTCTATTAGCAAAGTTCAGGATGCAGATGGCAGAAGAAAGAGGAGAGAGGAAAGAGGAGAGAGGAAAGAGGTAGATTCAACCCATTCGAGCGTAATGGACGAAGTTGAGTGCTGTAACGGCGCAATGAAACAAATAGCAATGGAAAAAGGAGGTATGGAAATGAAAAAATACATTGTATTGGTGGAGATCAAGACCACCGAAGCAGCTGACAAAGCTGTTTCAGAAATAGATAGAGCAGTTCGCGAGAGTGTGGCTGCATTGGATTCTGGAATGGTAAGACCTTCTGCATCTGGAATGATTAGGTGTGCATCTGGAATGATACGGGATGCATCCGGCATGATCAGGGATGCTTCAGGGTTAATACGAGATGCTTCTGAACTGGTGAAAGACGACAAGACTGCAGAACGCTTCAAGGTATTGGCTGAGAAAGTACAGGACCTTTCTGGAGAAGCTGTGAGATTTTCACGGTACGTGAGGAATATTGTGGATTTAGCAGCGACTGAAGATGTTTCTGGATTAGAAAGAGACGTTTCTGTATTAATTAAAGACGCTTCTGGTATGATACGGAATGCATCTGGCATGATCAGAGACGTTTACGAGCTGGTGAAAGGAACGACTGCAGAAGAGGGTATCAAGGAACTGGTCACAAAAGCTGACGATCTCAAAGAGAGGGCAGAAGATCTTGAGAGAAGAGGTGGACCTATGACTGATTCTAAGGCTCTTGGTGGAGCTGGAATTACTGAGGTAATGCTCGAAGCTTCTGGCATGATCAGAGAGGCATCTGGCATGATCAGGGAAGCTTCAGGGATGATCAGAGGTTTTCGGTTAACGAGGCGATGAACATGGAAAAACTAACAGCAGTGCTGATTGTCACTGTCATGGTTATGTCAGGGATTAATTCAGTTACGCTTCTCATTGCCACAGTGGGAAATTCTACTTCTGTACCTGAGAACTTTACCGTGACTCTGGATCTGAAGGAGTTACCACTTGATTCTAACGTGGTACTCACACAAGAACAGGAGGTAGGAGACAACAAAAATACCTACAGGGAGAAGTCTATTTCTCAAGTTACTGTCAATCCAAGAAAAAGCACAGGTTGGGTGATTTCTTCACTGTTCAGCGCCAACTCCTATTTCGTGGTCGGAGAAGAGGCATACACTACAGACATACTGGGAACATCACACATATCCTACGGACTGGCTTCAGGTGGAGCTTTTGAAAATCCACAAGGAAGGACTGACACCATTTTAACTCGAGAAGAACGTGACCAGGGGAACTTGATCATTGTGGGAGGACCAGCAATCAATCCTGCAGCAACAGAATTTGGTGGGTACTGCGGCATTTCTTATGACTTGAACCGTAATGAGAGCTTTACCATTCGCTGTGAGGGAAGGTCTATCTACCTGGATCTGGAAAAGTATCCCTACGAGGACACCTGCATCATCTACCTGGCTAAATTTGATACCAGGAATGTGCTATTGGTCTGGGGTTACGGCTGGCGAGGTACCTATGCTGGATCTTTGTTCTTGGAAGATCCTTCCAACTGGGAAGCATACAGGAACGCTCACTTGTTACTGTTGCGATGGAAAGATATAAACAGGGACGGCTTCGTGCAACTGGAAGAGGTTACTGTGGAGCAGTGTGCCTGATCTTTTCAAGTGAAACGGGATGCCATCTCGAGTGGGATTCTCCTGCAGTACAGAGAAAAGAAAATCCTGGTCGTATGTCCTTGACTTGCCAGATCCTCATGTATATAGGAGTGTTCGTTGGTGTCCTCTCCAGTACTGCAGTAAGCCATTTCAGAAGCGGTGAAGAAATCACATTGGCCATGACTCTCGGGGAAATAGTGGCAGCAGCAGTTATTGCCCTCGTGATTATACCACTGGTCTATGAAAAGCTTCAGTTGTACCCTAATGCGCCCTTTATTGTCCAGTTCGGCCTATTCGTTCAGAACGGTGTATTCTGGCATGTTCTCATTGAATTAGTTCTGAAGGGGGTTTTCTAATGTGTCTAATGGTGAGAACCCTCTACAAATTCAACACTGTGGAAGCATTTGAGAGAGCAGTACAAACGGTGGAGTCTCAATGGAAAAATAAGTTTATCAGAGGAAAGGTGACCTACAACAATAGAAAAACGAAATTGCGATGGAAAAATCTAAGAGAACAACTTCAAAAAGCGAAATCAGCAAGTCCAGAGACAATTTATGGGTTCATTGCTGTGGAGAATCAGTGATAAATAGGTTAGGGGCGTGTGAAAATGATTGCAGATGGAACATGGACAGAAACAGATTTTACATGGAGTGGTGACACCATAACTGTTGACATACAACAAACTGTATACTATTTGGAGAATTTCAAGGTATACCTCATCACTCACAAACAAATATCTTGTGGTGTTGCCAGAAATTATTTCTATTCAGTGAGAGAGTTTCTGAGATGGGCAAACACTGATGACCCTACAGAAGCTGATGCCATGCAGTACTACCAGTATCTCCAGGGTCAAGGATATGCTAACTCTACGATTGCCAACATTATCTATGCATTAAACCACTATTTCCAATTTTTGGGAAAGAAAATCAAATTAACACCACCCAAACGACACAATAGACAGCCTAATTTCTTAACAGTGGAAGAAGCTCAGACTCTCCTCAAAGTAATTCCCAATTTGAGAGATCGTGCCATTGTCACCACATTACTGTACAGTGGAATGAGAGTCAATGAATTATGTAACCTTGACATGAGTGATCTCCACTTGGAGAAGAGAGAAATTACTGTTAAAGATACCAAAACATACCACGACAGGAAGGTTATCATATCTGAGAAGTGCGTTTGTGCACTGATTCAATACTTGGAATCTTTGCCTGATAAAAAGAAAGAAGTATTCACATCCCAGAAAGGAGGACGAATCTCCCGGGGTAGAGTGTACGCCATGGTCAAAAAATACGGTCAGTTAGCAGGAATCAAAAAGAATGTCACCCCACACGTGTTAAGACACACGCTGGCCACCAACATGATTACCCACGGTGCTTCAGTTATTGAAGTCAAAGAACAATTAGGGCACCGCAATATTGAGACCACCTTGAAGTACATTCACCTACAGATTAGCCAAAGAAAGGAGCTGTACAATGAGCACTGCCCGAATTTTTAGGATTTAATACGTTTGAAGAATGAGAAGGATTTCATGACTGAAAAGAGAATTTATGCACAAATTGAAACCACTAGATTTATAAAGGATAGATCCCCAGCAAAGGTAGATCAAATGATCTCCGTTTTGAACAACAGCCTTGAGGGATTAACCTGTAATCCCTTAGAACCTGCACGAAAGATGCAACAAGGTAGTGCTCTTCATGGCCTCTACTTTATAAAGGATTTCCACTGGAGACAAAAACAGAACAAGGGTAGACAGAACAAGGGTAGCTCACTTGTGGTACAAAACATAACACTACCCTCACTCTTGTGTCTTTTCTGAACTCTACAATCTCTTGCAACAATCACTTTCTTTTTCACCCTCATTAGTAATCACTCTCACAAAGACCACCACAACAACCCAGCCAAAAAGATAAGCCACACATAATCGTAATGCGAAAATACAGACTCCTTATAAAAGGTCCTTTTTCTGTAAATACCAAAACATCTTCCTTCCATAGATAAAGTGAGTGCATCAGCTCGCTCTAACCCAGAATAAATCCAGGGTAAAAAGGTGTATCTAACCACGTTCACAAGAGAGGAAATCCCCTCTAAATCTACTCCGCGGGCCATCTGTGCTTTCTTAATCATCATTGATTCTGCACTAAACAAAGGGATCAACCTGAACGTGAGAACCATGGTCATCCCATACCGGTATGGTAGACCTATCCTCATCAAAGAATGCGCAAACTCGTTGGGGTCCTCCCTGGAGAATAGCATCCCTGAAAATACAATGCCCAGAAATCGCAACACAATCCTCAACGAGTACTCCACTCTGTAATAAAGATCCCCCTGGATAAATACTACATTAATACCAAAAATAAACAATGAAAAAACTACAATAAATCTATTAATCTTAAAATCTCTGATGTACAAGACAAAGGGTACTGCAAAGAGTCCTGCCATCACATAAATACTGCTGAACAAAAAGAGTAGTAAACAGTAAACGATAACAGTAATAAACTTAGTGAGTGGATTTAACTTCATGCAACACCCCTTCCCTCAACTC
>JGI2171J19970_10001375_pt1 | contig 13664 bp, 12 predicted proteins | sample DeeMarSWOR324_28_FD_19970 | JGI IMG/M metagenome (IMG submission 19970) | reverse complement strand
CCCAGCAAACGGAGCATCGGCTACGTCCCCCAGACCCCAAACCTCAATGACCACCAGACCGTGCGGGAGAACATAGAGTTCATAGTCAAGCTCCGCGGCCTCCCCGGCGACTGGAGCAAGGAGATCCATGGCGTCATGGACATGATGAACTTGGGGGACATGGCGGGCAAGAAGGCGCTGAGCCTCAGCGGCGGCGAGCGCCGTAAGGTGGCCCTCGCCCGCGCCATAATACTGAAGCCTGACCTGCTGCTCTTGGACGAGCCTCTGAGTAGCCTCGACGTAGCCAGCAAGCAGGCCCTCCGCGACGAGATAAGACTCATACACAGATACCTGGGCTGCACGGTGATCCACGTGACACACAACCAGCTGGAGGCTCTGGAGCTGGCCACCAGGGTGGGCGTCATGCGCCGCGGCGGAATAGTCAACAGCGGCACCATCCAGGAGGTATTCGACGACCCCATGGACGAGTACGCCGCCAGGTTCCTCGGCTACGAGAACATCTTCGACGCCAAGGCCACGGAGACGGGGCGGTTCACCAAGATGAGACTCGGCGACGTAACCGTGAGGGCGGCGAAGCCGCCGGGGGAAGGCCAGACCCGGGTAGGAATCCACGGGGACGACGTGAGCATCCACGCCGTGACCCCCGTGAACGTCCGCGACAACGTCTTCCAGGGCCGCGTAGCCGAGTACATCGACACCGGGCCCAGCGTGACCGTCACCCTGGACATAGGGGTCGAGCTCCGTATCAACCAGTCTAAGCGCCGATTCTTGGAGCGGGGCTTCGACCGGGGAGACATGGTGTGGGTGCAGTTCAGCCCGGAGTCCGTCAAGCAGCTCGCGCCTTAACATTTTAGATAAGCTGATATCATTCGTCCAAGACCTCACTAGGCATGAAGGAGTGGAGATGCAAGGCGTGCGGCGCCACGTACACGCCTGACCCGCCTGACTACACGTGTCCGGAGTGCGGAAGCGGGAACACCGTTCCTGTGGGCTACGAGCCCTTCGATGGGTACGAGAGACCCGAAGCCGTGGACGAGCCAGAGAGACACTGCCCGGAGTGCGGCTCAGCGATGCGCTGCGGCTACCTTGTCGAGACCAACACGCCCCTGACGCTGCTCACCCTAGGGGAGGGGATCTACTGGACCTCGGGCGAGGCGGGACTCCTCGGGGAGAGGGTAGCCCTGAAGGCGTACGCCTGCCCCGGCTGCGGACACATCGGCCTCTACACGCGCAGGCTGGAGAAGCAGAGGCCCATCATAGAGAAAGCGCCCTACAAGTGCCAGTGAGCGGCGTCAGTTGAGGCCGGTCAACGCCTCCTCGACCCTGTCCAAGGCCTCCGCCATTATCCCCATGCTCGTGCAGAACACCATCCTCACGTGGCCCTCGCCTCCTGGCCCGAAATAGCTGAACCCCGATCCGTGCCCCGGGACGACCGCCACCCTGGCTTTCTCCAGCAGGTAGCGCGCCATCTCCTCACTGGATAAGCCGTGAGACGAGATGTCCGGGAAAAAGGTGTACGTGGCCTCAGGCTTCCTCACCATGACGCCGGGCAACCCGCATAGCCTCCGGTACGTATAGTCCCTTACGCTCCTCAGGTGTAAGAGGAATGCCTCGGCCCATGGCCAGGCCTCCTCCAGGGCGGCTCGCCCCGCCTCCATGCTCACCGTGTTCAGCGGGTAGAAGTAGCTTGGAGCCACCCTCTTCAGCTCATCAAGCAGCGGCGTTGCTGCCACTGCGTACCCCAGCTGGAGCCCCGCCATGGCGTAGGTCTTGCTGAAGCCGTAGAGGCTCACGGTGCGCTCCCATGCCCCGGGCAGAGACGCTGTCGCGGTGTGCACGCCCTCGAACACTATGTCGCTCCATATCTCGTCGCTCATGATCACCAAGTCGTGGTCCACGGCGAGGTCGACCATGGCACGGAGCTCGTCCCGCCGTATCAATCTCCCCAGCGGGTTATGGGGGTTGCAGAGGCAGAGCATCCGCGTCCGAGGCCCTACGAGCGCCTTGAGGCCCTCGACGTCTAGGCTCCCCGTCTCCTTGTCGACGTGGCTGTATACGCGTCTGCCTCCGGCGGCGTCTACGCTGCGACCGAAGAGGAAGTCCACGGGGTCGAATATGATGGCCTCGTCGCCGGGCCCCATGAACGCTCTGGCGGTGTGCATCATACCCTGGGCGACGCCGCACGTTGCGTGGATGTTCTCAGCTACGCAGTCGATGCCCTTGTGTTCCTGGACGAAGCCGGAGGCGGCCTCCCTGAACGCGGGTGTTCCCCCGTCCGGGCNGTAGCTGAAGACGCCATCCCCCGCGGCCCTCTTCATCGCGTCCCGTATGGGCTCAGCGACCCGGAAGTCAGGGTCCGCCGCCGTCAAAGGTATCACGTCCATGGGCAGCTTGGCCCACCTGTTGTGTGCTCGCCTCCTCAGGAGGTCGAGGCGCACCGCGTCGTCGCTGAAGTGCTCCATGGATCTGGATCGGTTTAAAAGTATGAAGATTATCCCTCATTCGATGCATGCCCGGAGGACCAGTAAGCCCGAATATGGCCCGTACATCCTCAGGGCCCTAAAGAGTAGAGGGAAGGCGACGATGGACGAGGTGCTGGATGAGACGTTCCGTCTGATGAAGCCTCGGCTGTATCCAGCCGACCTGGAGGAGCTGCCCGGCGGCGCCCCTAGATGGAGGAGACAGGCCGAGAACATGCTCGACGGTCTCTTAGAGGACGGGTACGTCGCCGAGAGCCGAGGCCGCCTTACGTTGACGCGAAGGGGCCTCGACTATCTTTCCGGTTCCTAGAGGCTCTGTTCCTTCGCCCTCTGTACCCAGACCTCGGTGTCCCCGATCCTGGGAAGCCTCTTTACAAGATCTTCTCTCTCGTTTGCCTCGCGGAGCCTCTCCAGCAGCGCGGCGGGCTCCTCGGATGCTAGCTCGATTATGCTTCTGATCCCGGCCGCCCTCAGCAACGCCCTATATTTTTCCCCTATCCCGCTTAGAGACTCTAGGTCATCTGTCTGGGCTTCCGGCTCCTCTGGCTGAGGCATAGGCTCTTCTAGATGGGGCGCAGGCTCCTCCAGCTGCTCTACTTTGGGAGCCTCGGCAGGCTCCTCGGCGTCGAGCTGGGCCTCGTAATCCTTTACTTTTACGACGGTGGGCTCCTTCCTCGGCTTCTCTGGGGGTGCCTCTCCCTCCGCCTTCTCCTTGTACATGTAGTAAAGCAGCAGCGCGAGTAGAACGACGAATCCTGCAACAATTATTATCGGGTTCATTGCGTCCAAGATATGGTGTCCACCCCGTATAAACTTGAGGAAACCCGGGTGTATCTCATGCGTCTACCCTTGATATCTTTTTAAGTAGGTGGTCTAACTAGGTGCGGGACAGCGTGTCCCGTGAATGAGTATGGAGCGTAATGGTCAATGGGGCAACCTCGGCCATACTGGGGCGACTGAGCCATTTCTTTGAGACAGTCCCAGGTCAGACCATCCTAGCTCTGAGCTTCAACCTCGTGAGCCTCTTTGCGGGCGGCCTCATGGCGGTCTTCACCCCCCAGTTTTCGGCGAGCCTCTGGATACTCGCCCTGTTCCCGCCGGTGCTCACGGTCCGCGGCGGCATAGGCGGCATCTTCAGCGGCAACCTCGCAACCATGCTCCACCTCGGCCTCGTGAAGCCACAGCTCAGGGACAACACTCCCGACTACTATGGGCTCGTGAAGAGCGTCATGACCATCACCGTCTTCGACGCCCTGATCCTGGGCTCCGTGAGCTTCCTCTTCAACCTGGCCTCGGGGACCGCGACGCATGGGATGTGGCTCATTTTCCTCTGCGTCCCCACGGTTGCCTGCACGCTGGCGGTGAGCTTCAGCGTCCCCATCACCAGCTACATAGCCATAATGACATACAGGAGGGGCCTTGACCCCGACATCATCGTCTACCCCATCCTGGCGTCCTTGAACGACATAATCGTCACCGTGTTCTACGTGGCTGTCGTGAGCCTGGTGCTCGTGGGTGGTCCACTCTTCCTGGGCCTTGGGGCCTCCTTCATCCTGATCCTGGCCGTCGTGGGCTACATGGCCTACCGGAGCCGAGGGGAAACATTCTTCAGGCAGACCATTCGCGAGGGCACCACCGTCGTCGTCCTGAGCAGCCTCTTCGGCAGCGTCAACGGCGTAATGCTTAGCCGGATGAGCGGAACGCTGGAGCGTATCCCCGGTCTCATAACCATGTACCCGGCCCTCACCAACGCCTTGGGCAACATAGGGAGCATAATAGGAAGCCAGACCACCACCAGCATGGCCCTCGGCTACGCCCGCAGCTTCATGGAGGAGCTAAGGGACGCAGGGAGAAAGATAGTACAGGTTGAGGTGCCTGCGGCCTTCATGCACGTGGTCTTCGCCTTCACGGCGTGGCTCATCACGGGGCCCGGTTCACCCGGCGTCAGCCTCGTGACCCTACTGGCGTTGGCCCTCGCCTCCAACCTCCTAAGCTTCGGCGTCATCAGCGTCTTCGCCCTCTACTCGGCTCACCTAGCCTTCGAGCGTGGCCTCAACCCGGACAACGTGGTCATCCCGGCGATCACCACCATCAGTGACACCACGGCGACGTTGGCGTTGACCCCCGCCGTCGCAGCCGCAAAACTGCTTGGGCTCTGAGCTAGCGTTCCCGTTTCTCTGGGTCCCTGATGAAGAGGATCACGAAAACCATCTGAACCACGCACGTGGCCAGCACACCCCACCACGGGTAGGANGGGTCGATGGAGTACAGTGCACCGCCTAGGACCGACCCCGCTATCACGAACAGCGTGAAGAAGTAGCCCATCCCGGGACCGCCTGTGCCTCCCCCTGCGGCGCCCAGCATCACGCTTCCCCTACCCACGGCGGACATGACGCGGCCCCTTATCTCCCGAGGCACAAGGTCAGCCATCAACGCTGTGGAGGCTGGCATGTAGAGGGCGACGGCCAGGGCTGCGCCCACCCTGACTAGAAGCACATGGACAAAGCCCGTAGCCAGTACTATGGAGGGCAGGGACACCAGCGAAAGGAGCACGGCCATAAACAGGGTCTTGGCTCGACCGTACCTGTCGGCTACCATGCCGGCCGGAATGGTGAGCCCTATCTTTATCAAGGACTCGATCAGGAGTATCAGGCCCCACTCCACGTTGGAGACCCCCACCACGTCTGTGGCGTAGACCACCCAGAAGGGGGCCGTCAACGCGTTGGATATGAACGCCATCCCTGTGACGACGCTCAGGGCCTTAACTCCACGGGGCATGTTCCTGACGAGCTTTGGGATGCCGCCGTACACCTCCCGCAGTATAGCTGTGACGCTGGGGAGCTCGCCCGGGTCCCCCATGGGCTCGGCTCCGGTTAGATACCTGAGTATCAGGGTGTTTACGATGAACGACAGCATGTAGATGGCGTAGAGCACCCTGACGCCGACATCGTTTCCGAGCGACTCGGTTATCACGCCCGCTATGTAGGGGCTCGTTATCGCGAAGAGGGTTGCGAGTGTGGACATCGTGGCGACGCCTACACCCCGGTACAGGGGCTCTAGGCTCTCGGCGAGGATGGCGCTACTGGGGGGAAACTCCAGCACCGCGAAGCCCTGCAGCAGCGACGCCAGCGCTATCCACTCCCAGCTGGGGGCGAAAACGAAGATGAGCGTGGTGAAAGCCGACAGGTACCCCGCCAAAGCTATGAGCCTGACTCGGCCTCTACGGTCGGTGAGGTAGCCGGCGACGGGGTACACCAAGAGCCCGGCGATGGGCCTAAGGCTGTTGACGATGCCTATCTGGGAGGTGCTGCCGCCCACGGCGAGGATGAGGAGGCTAGCGTACGGGAACACCATGTTCCTGCAAATCTGGCCCACCACCATCCTGACAGTGAGGATCATGAAGTTACCGCGCATGAAGGGCATCCTCCTCCGCAGTTCCTCCACGTCGCTCACCGGGCTCCGTCGGTATAGGCGGCTCCACGTTATTTAATTATTCAGAGTCACACGGGTAGGCGATGGGATACCCCTAAATCCATGCTGCCGCATATTGGTGCAGTGATCAAAGATACCTCATTGCCCAGCCTGCGGGTCCGAGGTAGACCCTGAGGAGGAGTACTGCAAATGCTGCGGGGCGAGGCTGAGTGAGTGGGTGGAGAGCCAGGGAATCACCTCCGGCGCCGCACAGTTGTCTGGGGAGAGCCTCTTCGTGGAGGCCGTCCGCAGCCTTTTCAAACCCTCCCCCGTCCAGGCACCCCCCAACGTCTCGGTGTTCGCTGACCGCCAGCAGGCGCCCCTGACCCCCTACCTGGTCTGGGCGGTGCTTCTCCTTGTCGTGGGGCTGGGCACGTCGTACGGGGGAGACTGGCTGAGCTACCTGGGCTTCACGCTGGCGGGGTACGCGGCGCCCCTCCTATACGTCGTGTGGATGGTCCGGAGCGACAGGTACGAGAGGGAGCCCTTGGCGCTGGTGGCGTACTGCTTCGGTTGGGGCGCCTTCATAGGCATCGCCGCCGGCGTCCTCAACGCCGTGGTCACGTCACCCCTCCTGGGGGTGGGTGGCGCCGGGTTCATCGAGGAACCGTTGAAGGCGTTGGGCGTCTACCTAGTGGCGCGGAGCAGGCTGGGGCAGGAATTCAACGACCACCTGGACGGCATGGTGTACGGAGCCGCTGCGGGTGCTGGGTTCGCGGGGCTGGAGAATTTCTGGTACATCTACGAGATGATAGTGAACAACAGCTACCCGCCGCTCCAGGCAGTTCTAGTGCGGTCCATGACGGCGTTCATGCACATCGCCTGGACCGCGACAGCGGGGAGGAGCCTGGGTCTGGCCAAGGCGCTGAAAGGAAAGGTGCAGCTCAGCGACCTTGCTCCCGGGGTGCTAGTCGCCGCCCTCATCCACATGGCGTGGAACACCGTGCCTTCCTTCATCTCCTTCGGGTTCATACTTCCCTTCATGGTTGAGTCCCTGAGGCGGCAGATCAGGACCGCCCTCGACGACGAAAGGCGGTGGGGCTACGAGTGCTTCGCGCCAGACGAGAGACCTGAGGATGTGGAGTAGAGGATGGGCTTGGGTGTGGCTTTCGGGTGGCTCGCGTTTGTCTCAGTGCTGGCGTCATCGACGCTCTACGCCGTTAACAGGTTGGCGCCGGGGCTGTCTGAGGGGTACATGAGGTTCCACTGTTATGCAGGGTTCACGTCGGTGGCCTTCTCCGTGCTCCACGCCCTGTATAACTTGGAGTCTCTGGCTGGTGACTGGAGCGGCATGACGAACCTAGGCCTCGTCCTAGTCATCGCGGGCTCCGGCATGCTGCTCAGACACGCCCCCGACGCCGGGAGTTACAGGTTCCACAGCGCCACTGTCCACCCGGCCCTGGTGCTGGCGCTGCTGGTCTCTATTCTTTTTCACGCACTGTAAAGATTCTCGGCTAAACCAAATCCTGCTATGCTTGAGGCCGCTTACGGAAGTAAATAATAATCAATTATCCTCCCTTTTTTTCTAAGTTTAAAGCGGTGATACGCCTAGTAACTGTCCTTAGATCAGAATATAAGAGTTAAAACCGTTTCACACAATTATTGAATCCACCTGCAAAGAGTCTTTTAGTCTGAGAAATGTTGAGTAGTTAACCCTATAAAATCATCGATTAGATTTTCTTGGTCTCCACTGTAAACCATTAAATACCCAAGAAGCTAAGTAGAATCAGGTTCTATTGTTAACGGTCGATGATGGTAAACATATGGACCTAGCCACAAGTAATGACGATTAATGAGAAATCGAGGAAAGAACCATGATGAACATAAGAATATTGTTTGCCTTTATAGTCATCATAACTCTAATACCTGGTGTATATGCAGATGAAGAATACCACCACTTCTTAACGCTTGATTCACCAGACATTGAGGCAAATACTTACTTCGGATATTCCATAGCAGTAGGCGAAGACATCATAGTAGTAGGTGAGGCATGGAGAATGATAGAAGGATATTATCATGCTGGAAAAGCATACATCTACGATTATGACGGAAACCTCAAAGCAAGCCTCCAATCACCCACACCAACGGTTTCTGCAGTGTTTGGAGGTTCAGTCGCTTTTAATGGAGATATTATTGTCGTGGGTGAACCCCTTGCAGGAGTCGACCAGATAGACTATAGTGCTGGTAAAGTACATATTTATGATGTGGAGGGTAATCTTCAATCAACACTTACTTCAACTGAACCAATTCATGGTGGACGCTTTGGGTACGCAGTAGCAATCAGCGGAGACAAAATAATAGTGAGTGAATCAGGAGCTACCTTCGGAGGATATTCACACGCTGGACAAGTCTACATATTTGATTTAGAGGGAACCCTTTTGACTACTCTTCAATCACCGGAGCCATTCGAAGGAGGAGGAAGTGGAGGTAATTTCGGTTATTCATTGGATTTCAATGGGAACATCATCATAGTTGGTGAAGTTCATACGACGGTTGATGACAAAGTCGATGCAGGACGGGTTTTCGTCTTTAATCATAATGGTGACCTGTTAGCTTCTCTCCAATCTCCAGAACCACAAACCGAGGGAGAGTTTGGTCAATCAGTAGCAGTCAATAATGACTTCGTTATAGTTGGAGAACACTATGCAGAAGTAGAAGGATACGACGAAGCAGGCAAAGTACATGTATTCGATTTAGAGGGAAGTCTATTATACACTTTACAATCCCCAGAGCCAGAGGAAACAGCCCTGTTTGGCCGAAAAGTGGCAGCATCCGAAAAAATCGTTGTTGTTGGGGAACGAGGCGCAGATGGAGCAACTGAGGATGAGGGTCGAGTACATCTATATGACATGGATGGTAATTATTTAACGTCTTTAAAGGCTCCACAGCCTGCTGCTACTGCAGAATTTGGTTCCTTCGTTGCGGTCGGTGGAGATACTATCGCTGTAGGGGAACGTAGTGCTGTTGGGGGAGAGTACAAGGCTGGTAGAGTCTATGTATTCCGTCTCGGTGAGGTAATCTTTGAGTTAAGTAATCTCATAATTGAGCCTGACTCTGTCGATGTTGGAAAGCCTATCACTGTTACTGTCGATGTGGAGAATATTGGTACACTGTCTGGAATACATACAGTAAACTTGTTGATTGATGGCGACTTGGTAGAGGAGAAGACAGTCAATGTTGATATTGGAGCATCTGAGACGGTCAGCTTCACGTATCAGACAGACGTCGAGGGAACTCACCGAGTGGAGATTGGGGAACTTGAGGACAGCTTTAAGGTATCGAAACCGATCCCGGGGTTCCCTGCTGTGGCACTGATTCTCGGTCTATCATTAATAATGATCTTCTTGACACAACGGAAACGATAATCCCCATTTTTTCAGGTGATGTGAGGATATAATCAGGGACTCGGTTAAACCCCATAAAATCATCGATTAATCATGTAGGCATAAGTAAAGGATATTCTCAGTCACTTGGTAAAACCTTGAATCGTGTTCTGGCATCCGATTATAAAATTATTAAGGAATCCCTTTTATACTAACATTTAACCATACTAACCCTGTTTTATAAGTCTCAAATAAAATTATAGGGTTTCCCTATTAGATAACCCTAAATCCCTTGCCTGACACGCTTAGCTTATGAGTTTAGGCATCAGTGATGAACGGCTGCTCGACCTATACAGGGTTATGATTAGGATCAGGACTTTCGAGAACGGCGTAAAGCAGCTTATCGACGAGGGGAAGTGCGGCCATGTTAGCCTCAGCAAGGGCGGGGAGGCTGTCGCCGCTGGCGTCAGCGTCCACCTAACGGCCGAGGATCAGATTGGCAGCACCCACAGACCCCTAGGCCACCTCGTGGCAAAAGGCGGCAACCTCAACCGGATGATGGCCGAGATAATGGCCAAGTCCACTGGCACCAACAGGGGCAAGGGCGGCCCGTACCACATCTTCGACAAGGGTGTCGGGGCACTGGGCGCCAACGGCATCGTCGGCGGCAGCGTACCCATGTGTGCAGGCTACGCCCTCGCCAACCAGCTCCGCGGCAACGGCAACTTGGCAGTGAGCTACTTCGGCGAGGGAGCCAGCAACCAGGGAGGAGTCCAGGAGACCCTCAACTTAGCGGCGTGCTGGAAGCTCCCCGTGGTATTTGTATGCGAGAACAGCAGCCCCGAGGTGCAGCGGATGCTTGGCCACGAGATCGACTACCCCCAGCTCAGCATAGACAACGTGGGGGACCGCGGCGCCACCTACGGGATGCCCGGAGCCACCCACGACGGCTGGGACGTCGAGAAGGTATACGATGTGGTCGGGGAAGCAGTCCAACGCGCCCGGAGGGGCGAAGGCCCGTCACTGCTGGAATTCAAGATCCATAGGCTCGGAGCCGACGAAGAGAGCCCCTACTGCCCCGTCAAGTGCTTCAGGGAGAAGCTCATGAGCAGAGGGGTTTTGACGGAGGGGCTTGACGCCGAGATACGGGACACAGAGGCTGAGAAGGTGAAGGTGGCCATCGACTTCGCCGTCGGCAGCCCGGAGCCGGAGCTCATCGACGCCCACGTGGGCATCTTCGTGGAGGATAACTAGGATGCCGCGAGTCATCACCTACGCCGANGCCATCAACGAGGCTTTGAGAGCGGAGATGCTCCGCGACCCCGAGGTGATACTATTCGGCGAGAACGTCAGCAGCAGCTGGAGGCCCGCTACCAAAGGCCTCAAGGAGGCGTTCGGCAGGGAGCGCGTCAGAGACGCCCCCATCACCGAGACGGCGTTCATCGGCGCAGGCGTCGGGGCCGCCGTGGTCGGCATGAAGCCCGTGGTGGAGCTGATGCTGGTGGACTTTGGGCTCGTCGCCATGGACCAGATATTAAACCAGATGGCCAAGACCACCTATATGACGGGCGGAGAGGTCAGCGTCCCCATGGTGCTCCGCTGCATCTACGGAGCCGGTGGGGGCAACGCCGCCACCCACAGCGAGACCCTCTACGGCCTGTACGCCCACATGCCTGGGATGAAGGTCGCGGTGCCCAGCAACCCCTACGACGCCAAGGGTCTCCTGATAGCGGCGATACATGACCCTAACCCTGTGGCGTTTTTCGAGCACAGGCTGCTGGGCAGTATGGAGGGCGAGGTGCCCAAGGAACCCTACACGATGCCCTTCGGCGTGGCCAACCTGGTGCGTGAAGGCGGCGACGTCACGGTGGTGGCAGCCGGCAGAATGGTTCAGGAGGTGGCTAAGGCGGCTGACACCCTTAATGGAGACGTGAGCGTCGAGGTCATCGACCCCCGGACGCTGGTGCCGCTGGACGAGGAAGCCATTCTCCGAAGTGTACAGAAAACGGGGAGGCTCGTTGCGGTGGACGAGGACTACGAGCGCTGCGGCTTCACCGCTGAGGTCGCAGCCATTGTAGCTGAGAAAGGGTTCCACAGCCTCAAAGCCCCCGTCGCCAGAATGGCTAACCCGAATATCCCGATACCATTCAACAGGAGCCTGGAGCGCCACGTGCTGCCGGACACAGACAAGATAGTCCGAGCCATAAAGAGTGTCGTGAAGTGACATGCCGCAGCCTGGGCTTCCTTCTTCACGTGGAACGGTTTAACGCTGAAAGGGTTGCTTGGGTCTCCGCCGGCTGCCCTTCAAGCCACGTTGACTAGCTGGGCTAGCCGCTTGATCCTGTTCTTTAGCTTCTTCTTCGTGTCCCCGTCGAGCTTGGCCTTCTTTAAGACGCCGAGGCTGTCTCCCATGAACGCCTCTATCATGGAGACGTCCCCCGGGTCCACGTGCTCCGGCAGCTGCAGTATGGCCCTGATGCACCTCTGGTTCCTGTCGACGCCCTCCTGAAGCCGCGTCAAGTCCCAGTCTATCGCCCTCTTCTTGAGGTGGTACGAGTCTTCCTGGGTATCCCCGATCTCCCTCCTGGCCTCGAGGAGCTCCCTTTGCCCCTCAACCGCCTCGAGCTTCTTCATGTAGACGCCCAGGTCTTCCTGGAAACGCTTCAGGTGCATGTCTTTGAGCTCCAGCGCTCTCTCGAACCTGTTCTCGTAGCCGGAGTACACCGAGTTGTACTGCTCGACAGCGATCTTTCCGTCGAGGAGCAGGCGGGTCAGCTTCACGTCCATGGATATGAGTCTCTTAAGATCCTCTATGTTCGCCAGGGTGCTGCCACAGTAGGTCTCTTTCACCGCTGGCTGATGCTGCGCCACTGTCTCCAGCTGTACTACCATGGGCTTTCATCCGCGGATCGGTACTTATCCCTGTGTATGTATCAGTTTTCAACAATACTTTACGGATACGTACGCAAGTTAGGTGAGGCTGCCAAAAGGCGGATACTCTCACTATAGAGAAAGAAGGATTTTATCCCTTTATCCACGTTGCCCTGGACCTTGACTCGAAACATAGGTTTGGAGCCGATTCATCCACAAATTGATGGGGTCTGACCCCTAAGAAGCGTGACTAGTTTTAAACCAAGCTATAAAACATTAGATCCATGAGATTTGCTTTCGGCGGGATCATGCACGAGTCGAACACATTCTGCCCACAGATGACCACCCTCATACAATTTATGGACAGCGGAATACACATCGGAGAAGACATCGTATCAAGTCACAGAGGATCAAGAAGTTTCATCGGCGGCGTCATCGATGCCGCTGAAGAGCTCGGGGTCGAACTTGTCCCCACTCTGTACGCGTCCACGAGCCCATACGGGGTCGTTGAGAAAGAGGCGTTCACCTATCTACTAAACCAGTTATGCGTGAGGATGGAACAGGCTAACAACGTCGACGGCGTCGTCCTCTGCCTCCACGGCGGCATGGTCGCCGAGAATGCGATGGACCCCGAGGGAGACATCCTGGCACGTGTCCGACAAATCGTGGGCAAAGACACCTCTATAACTTGCACGCTGGACATGCACTGCAACGTGAGCCAGCGCATGATCGACAACTGTGACGCGTTTTTCGTGAACAACGAGAACCCGCACATGGACTCCTACGACAGAGGCGTTGAGGCGGCTAAGGCTCTATACGACATCGTTGAGGGCCGCATCGAGCCGTTGATGGCTCTCAGGAAACCCGGGATGCTCCCCCCCACCCTCCACGTCAACCCTCCCCACTCGGGACCTCTCGTCGAGATCTTCAACAGAGCGTTCGAGATGGAGGAGAACCCCAGGGTGATAAACGTTAACATCTGCGCCGGGTTCCCATGGAGCGACGTCCCAGACGCCGGCATGAGCGTGGTAACGGTGGTAGACGGGGACCAGAAGCTGGCCGACGAGCTAGCCGAAGAGCTATCGCAGATGCTATGGGAGGCTAGGCACGAGTTCATCCCATCCTTGATGAACCCTGACGAGGCCGTGGAAAAAGCGATGCAGGCCGAAGAAGGACCGGTGATCCTGGCGGACGTCGCCGACAACCCCGGTGACGGAACGACCCAGGACTCTACGGCGGTACTTGACTCTTTGATAAGGCACGGCGCCAAAGACGCCGTACTGGCGGTGATAAACGACGGTGACGCTCTCGAGGCGTGCACCGCTGCAGGCGTAGGTGGGGAGGTGACTTTGGATCTAGGCTGCAAGGCGAGGCTATTCGGTGACCCGGTGCATCTGACGGGCAAAGTCAAGACGATCACCGACGGATCCCTGAGCCACCGAAGCTCGTTATACGGAGAATTCGATATACAGATCGGCAGGACCGCCGTGCTAGAGACAGGCGGCATCGAGATAATAAT
>JGI2171J19970_10001374_pt1 | contig 13669 bp, 10 predicted proteins | sample DeeMarSWOR324_28_FD_19970 | JGI IMG/M metagenome (IMG submission 19970) | reverse complement strand
TAAAGAATCTGGCTTTCGCACTCAAAGAAAGAGAACAAGAAAAAAATAGGGTGTGAGTACATGAATCTGGAATTTGTATGCAAAGAATGCAAAAAGAGACAGAGACTCGATGTGGGAGAAGTTACCATCCTTCACAGTGAGAAAGAAGACAAGTACATCCACTACGGAAGAGAGGTGCGGTGTAAATTTTGTAGATCCACGCACATGGAACCGTCGCATTTAGAATTGACTGCATCCCTCCTTAACAAAGTAGCATTTCCCGAAGATGCTGAAATCCTCCTTTCTAACGAGGTGGTTGGAATAGAAAACGATAAGTTCATGCCATTCACAGAGGTGAATCCCTACTTTGAAAGGAGAATTGTTGAAGAACCAGAAAATGGAGAATTACGGTTGTGGTATGCGAACTTTCTGAGAAAAATCAATGAATATGAAAAAGCTATCGCTGAATATGAGGAGTCATCACGGTTGGATAGTACTTTAATTGCTTCATTGATCAATTTGACTGATATTTTTTATCATAGGAGTGCACAGTACAAAGAAAAGGGAGCAGTAATAAAGGCAAAAGAATACTTTAAGAGAGCAGTTGATCTTTACAATTCTGGGAATGCAACGTTTGCCACAATACTTGATAAGAAGACAGTTCCCCTCTGGATAGAGGATAGGAGTGAAATATTGTACCCTCGAAATGAAAAGAAAAATCAAAAAAACGAAGAAAGAAAAAATAAAAGGTAAAATTATTATCCTGAACTGCAGGTTCTTATTCAGGATATGCTATACTATAATCACTATTTTAATTTCTCTTAGTATTAAAGAAAAGAATGATTAAAAAAGAGATATTGCACAATCAGAAATTTCAACCCCGACACGAAAACAAAAGATTTTTAACCCACATACAAAACCACTACAGGTGAATATATGTACAGTAAGAAGTATCCTGCAATAACTCAAGGATATGGCGTGTTCATCGAGCCAGATGGCGGCTACATTTTTCCTTATGAGAAATCCAATGGGGTAAAACGTGCTCTTTCTCCCTGTAGGGATTTGAATGTGTACGCATGCGCCATTTTGGAACACTGTACAGGATCATACACTGTAGAGGAGATCGTTTCTATGCTCAACCAGAAATTTGATGATACACCCCCAACCCTTTTTTCTCAGGTGGAGTCCTTCCTTGATGAAGCCTCCCAAAAAGGATATGTTTATTACAGCAATGCTCCCACGCAGATTAAGGGGCTCCTCCAGGGCAGTACTGATTATTATACTCCTTCTAGGGTTCTCCTTGAGACCACTGCTGACTGCAACCTGAAGTGTGGGCACTGCCTCTTATCTGCTGGTGAACCGCTTCACGATGAGTTACCAACAGAACAGTTGATTGCTATTCTGGAAACTCTCTTCAACATTGGCGTGAAACGACTGAGTCTTTCTGGAGGGGAGATACTCACTAAAAAAGGATGGGATGAGCTCATTCATTTTTGCAGTCAGAGGTTTTACTCATATGTATTAACCAACGGTATCTGGATAACAGAGACAGCAGCAGATGTCATGAGCTGTTTGAACGAGGTTCACATCAGTTTGTACGGGAGTAATGCTGAAACCCATGAAAAAATCAGCCAGGTGAAAGGATCATTTGAACAGGCTGTAAAAGGTATCAAGCGATTGACAGAAAGAGGTGTATACGTTGGTGTATCTGTCCTTATGGTGCCTTTTAACCTTGATCAATTAGAGGACATAGTTAGAATGGCTGTTTCTTTGAAATGCAGCATCGTACGGGTTGGTGTTATCTACCCTATGGGAAGAGCTCACAATAAGGAGTGGGAATTAACAGAATCACAGAAAGAATGGCTTGATATAGCAATTGGGGACCTTCAAAAAAAATATAAGGAAATTGACGTTCAATGGGAAGAAAAAATAGAGAAAGGGAGTAAGTGCGGTGCAGGGTTTTCCAGATGGGCAGTTGCCTCTAACGGGGATGTGTACCCCTGTTCTGTATTCAGGTTAGGTATAGGGAATTTAGTTAAAAATGATCCTGCAGATATTCTCAAGTCTCCTGCAGCAAAATTCTTGCAGGAACTGGAACCTCCTCATGAAGGACTCTGTGGTGACTGTGAGTATGTGTATATATGTAAAGAATGTCATGGACAGGCCTTTTCCCATTTCTCCCATGTCGAGGTGTGCAGATGGGCACAACAGTTTGTAACAGCCCCAGAACCTTTACAAAGCGCAGTCTGGAAAAAATCTTAGAAAAATAAAAAAGAAAGAAGCTATAGTATTACATTGGTCTAACAATACACTTGTCGAATAGCCTAAGGGTGGGGCATTCAGGGTCATGACAGGGGCCTATGGCATCCAGAGCTGACATGATAGGTTTTTCCCATTTCATTTGTTCACCTCCTTGTAAGTTGTATTCGGGAGATTTTTTTTCTAAAGCGAAATATTTAAACTTATCGGTGCGGGTGCGGGGAGATTGTAAAAGTGTCGAATGGTTGTCTCTTTTGTTACACGTGTAACAAAATTACCTTTTATTCCTCTCAAGTACAGAATCCCCAAAACACCATACATACGGTATAGCCACATGCATAGTAGACTCAAATAATGCAGGTATAGATTCTAGGGGATTATATCACAATTGAGATCACAAAAGGGATTAGAAACAGTGAAAAATCGTAGAGTGCCAGCTCTTTTCAATTTCATTGTATCACCTTCTTTTTATATAACCTCATTCAATGTATGAATTGCTTTGCTCTCTATGTCGTGCAACTCCAGAATTTTCTGCTGCATGTTGGTTAATAATGGCTGTAGATCCTTCTCCTGGAATTCTTTGACTGCTTTCTCCATTAAGTCATCTAATTCAGCATTGATTTTCAGCATCTTCTGTAAGGCTCCCTGTTTTTGTTCTTCAAAGATTTTGTTCTTCTCGAACATTAACTCTCGTGCCTTCCCTAAGGTAGGCCAGGAATCAGGAAGCGCGGCTTCAGCGATTTCACTCCAGATTCTGCCAGATTCCTCGTAGAATGCTGCCACCTCATCGAGTTTAGGATTGTCCAATATGGAACTTGCTTCTCTCAAGAATTTGGCATACATGAGCCGGAACGAACTTCCACCCGAACCGCCAATTTCAATGTAGATGTAGACGTTCATTAAACATCCATATAAGTTCAATCCTGTAAACTGTTCAGGCCATTTCACTACGATTTTGGCCCATTTTTTGATTCCTTTCAACCCGAAATTTGATATGGGCGGGTTCAGCATGGCATAGCAGCATTCCTTGATAGCTTCTGTGATACCTTCTTTCAGATCTTGAACTTCTGGTGGGTACTCAACCTTTAGTATCTTGTTCTTGGGAGGAAATGGAGGGAATTTGGAATTGCGGGCATTCTTTAAATCGTCTACCGTGACTGTCACTGGTCCTGCTCCTCGATCAGACATGTTCGCACTATTCTCTTCTTCATCTATACCGTACACCACTGCAGTGTGAGCACCAAAGTGTGCATCTTCCGGCATTGCCATGTACGGCAGATACGCCATATCCACGTACACATACACTGGTTCACCTGCTCGGAGCATGTTCTTTAATTCTTCATGCCCTTTCTTGGCACTGGCAGTCTGAAACAGTTCTGCATGACCACCAATTCTCTTACACATATTGGTCATGAATTCTTCGTATTTTCCACCGGAGCGACCTCCCACAAAGGGAGCTGGCATTTGTTTCATGTACCAGTAGATGAACCCAATACCTCCTCCTAACCCTAACAACATCTCTTCAGACAAGTCTACCCCGTGGTACCTCAATATGTTCCTCAATGCAGTGGTCTGACAGTGCTTCCCACCAAAGTAGTTGAAATCTTCAAGAACTATTCTTTCCATGGTTATACCTCCTTTTTATATCCTTTATGAACTGTTCAACCCACTCCCGTTCAGCTCTCACGTGAGCTAACGGACGAGTGAAAAGGGCCACTACAACATAGTCTGCCCCTTCTTTCACTTTTTCCTGGATTGAACGTTCAACCAAGGCTTCTCTCTCATCTAGAGATTCTAGATACTGCCTGAGGCATTCCAGAACTTCTTCAGGCTTTAAAAGACGATGGTACGCAAGTCCTAGATCAAAAGGTGATATCAGCTTTTTATTCTGCGAAAGAAGGCTTTTTATCTTTTCTTTCAAAGCTGCCAACCCTTTTTCTGTCATGGTGTAAACTCTTCTGGACGGTTTACCCTCCACCTCTTCTAGACCACTTTTGATAAACCCTCTGGCTTCCAACCGCTTCAACACATAGTATATGGAGGAAAACCCAATTTCAGTCCAGACACGCATTCCTCTCTCCTCAATGATCTTTTCCAGTTCATACCCGTACCGCGGACTTTCGCAGAGCAATCCCAGTATGGCTGCCTCACGACTTGATATTCTAGACATATAATATCCTATATTTAGAATAGATATATAAAGGTTTCGGTGCTTTGGCTTTGGGTTGTCAATTTGGTGTTCCTCACTTGTTACACGTGTAACAAAAGTATCTTTATTTTAATTATTTTTCAAAATTCTGATATTCAAAGAGATTAGATTATGAACATGAGATTTTTATTGTAACCGTGTAAACTTTTAAAAGTGTCAAAGAGAATAGTACCTGATACTATGAAGCTTCCAAAAGTGAATAAGGACCAGTTGATCTGGGCGTTAGAGGATATAAACGGATTAGATGAGTACTACCTTGATTTAGAGACAGGAGAAATTGTGAGTAACTTCGAAGATTTACTGGCTGAATTAGGAATTGAAGAAGAAGACCTCGAAAGTGAAAGATACTGGTACATAACCCCCATCTCCTCGCAGGAGGGATATAATTTCATGGTAGAGTTCATAGAGACTGTTGAAGATGAGGAACTCAAAAGACGGTTAACCATTGCTATCAATGGGAGAGGAGCCTTCCGCATGTTTAAGGCCACCTTGTCAGAGTATCCAGAAGAACGGGAGAGATGGTTCAAATTTCACGACACAAAAATGGAAGAATACGCAGATGAATGGCTAGAAGACGTGGCATTAACACTCAAATCGAGAGAATAAAGAGGTGAACCCATGAACCTGCATTTCATATGCAGTGACTGCCACAGGAAGCAGAAGCTGGATGTTGGAGATGTTCACATTGTTGCCGATAAGGAGAATATCACTGACCCTGACAGAATTCTTTATGAAAAGGAGGTGCGGTGCAAATTCTGTGGATCTCACTTGGTAGAACTTCAGCCGCTGGAATATCATGTGCTGGTTCTGCGCAAAGCACTTCTCAACGTTGATGACGTTTCAATCGGCAAAACTGCTGGAATAGAAGAAGATAAGTTCATGCCATTCTCAAAGATAGAAGCCTACATTGAAAAGAGAATTGCTGAAGAACCAGAAAATGGAGAATTACGGTTACGGCACGCAAACATTCTCAGGAAATTCAATGAATATGACAAAGCTATAAAAGAATATGGGGAATCACTGCGGCTAAACCCTACTTTGATTGCTTCATTGATAAATTTAACCGATATTTTTCACCACAGGAGTATACAATACAGAGAAAAGGGAGCAATAACAAAGGCAAAAGAATACTACGAGAGAACAGTTGACCTTTACAATTCTGGGAATGCAGATCGTGCTACACTAACCAATTGGAAGGCAGCTCCTGCATGGATAATTCAAAAAGAGGAGGAGTTATACCCTCGAGGAAGAAAGCGGAAGCCCAAGAAAGATAAAAGAGGAAATTGTTAGATAATTAAACGATCGAGCTCAAAAATTAATGATGTATCCAAAATTATTTTTATTCAATCTGTACACGTTCATATCCAGCCTTTTCAAAATTCAGATAGATAACATTTCACGTTCAGTATTCATTCATTGGTTAGTGTGCACACTGCTGCTGTTCACTTGTTGGATGTTCCTTGTTACACGTGTAACACTTCACTAACGTGTCTTTTACTTATGTCTCACGTACCGATGAATTTATAAACTTATGTCGTAGTAGAGGAGTATGCTCACCAGGTTGATGTGCACAAGATTGAAGCAGTACAATACGTATAATGCAAAAATGTCTATTTCAAACAATATATTCTCAAGGGGCAAAAAGATTCTATTTTACAAAAGATTCAGGCTTTTTGATGTAGTTTTTAGAAAAAATGAGCTTAATTATACAGTAGAAAAAATACGAAAAACGAGAATTGTTACTGACAAATCAAAAGAGTTGATGTGATATAATGAAGGTCTGTTTAGTTAACCCACCATGGCTCGCCAGAGGGAGCTTTTATTTGGCACCTCTCGGATTAGCCTACCTCGCAGCAGTAGTGAGGGATGATGGCCATGACGTGTCCATCTTTGATTCTCAATTCCAGTCGAGAGAGATCATACTCCATTCAGTGACTCACGCAGATGTTGTGGGAATCACCTGTATGACGTGCAACTTTGGGGGAGCTGCAAAACTTGCAGAGGACATCAAAAGGAGTAACCCTGACACAGTTATAGTCATGGGGGGACCCCACGTAACATTTGGAGATACAGATGCTCTCAAAAACCCTTGCATTGACATAGTTGTCAGACATGAGGGAGAATACACCATGGTGGAGGTGCTGCGTGCGCTTGGCACAGGTGACCTTTCTGATGTTCGAGGAATTACCTACAGGGAAAATGGTGCTATTAAAAGAAATGAAGAAAGACCATTTATCGCAGATTTGGATACTCTCCCTTTTCCAGCACGAGATTTGTTGAAAACTGAAAAATACTACACAGGAGGGGGTATGCCCCGTATTATCTCCGGGAGAGGATGTCCGCACAAATGCATATTTTGTGCAGCTTCTTCAATGTGGGGACGCACAGTGAGACTTCGCTCTCCTGGTAACGTGGTGGACGAACTGGAACATATTATAGAAACCTACAAAATTGGAATGGTTGGGTTCGATGATGATACCTTTACCATTGTCCCACACCACACGATTGGTATCTGCGAAGAAATACGTGAGCGAGGGTTAGACATTAAATGGGGATGCAATGTCAGAGTTGACACTATCAATGAGGACATGATTAAAATCATGAAAAAGGCGGGATGTTTCTCCTTTTTTGTGGGTGTTGAGTCTGGCAACCAAAAAACGCTGGATTTAATGAACAAAAAGATTACCTTACAACAGATAAGAAGGGCAGTAAATTTGGCCAAAGAGCACTCCATGGAGATAATACTTACGGGTATATTGGGGTTTCCCAATGAAACGTATGAAGATGTTCAGAAAACTATTGATTTTATGATCTCCTTGGATGGTGACAGGTATCTCTTTAACTTTCTCATGATTTATCCTGGGACTGAACTTGAGAAACGCCAGAAAGAATTAGGACTCAACCCTGTTGATAATGTATGGGAAAAGGTTGAAAAAGCACCATTTCAAATTCCTACAGTGGAGACGGAACATCTCAGAATTAGCGATCTTTCTCGGCTGTATATTCAAACAAATTTGAAATTAGACCGGTTATACAAGAATAAGAGAATTTGAAATTTTGATTTGCATTTATTGGAGATTATTGAGTTAAAAACTATTTTGGGAAGAATTTTACTATCCGGATGGATAAAGATATGAAGTGTGATGCCAGTCAGTGGTCATTGCAGTATTCTTGTAAAATAGTGTATTATTCCAGATATATTAAATTTTAGTGAAATTATCTTTCTTAAAAGTGAATATTGTACTTATAAGCCGATATTTTTATATACACGAAAGATACTACAAGTAGAGGTGAATATCATGATAAAGGTGCCGATACAGTTCGAACAGCCGCTTTTGTATACAGATAGAGCTGAGCCGCTTGCATTTGGAGGTGTGATATACTGTTGTACTCATGGAGGTTCTCAAGGTTCTATCTACTGCTGCCACAACGGCTGGACAAGAGGAATCTCTTGGTGCTGTTTGTAAATGCACGTGTTTACACATACATTCTTTTCCCTTTTTTAGTATAATAGGGTCTATATTTCTCCATAAAAATAGAAATATAATTTATTTCGTTTGTTCACAATTAAGGTTTTGAGCGAATGTCATTCTAGAGCTTTTTTGTTGCATCCAATACTGAGATGCTGTTGCTCTCTTTGTCGTAGTACAGCAGTCCTGCATCTTTTAATGTGGCTAACTTTGACCGAAGCTCTTCCTCATTTAAGTGGGAGAATTCCTTTTTTAATTCAGAAAATAATTTGATTGAGTCACAAAAAATCAACAAGTCTGTCTCATTTCGACCAAGGGTGTATCTGTGGGATTTAAATCCTTTTTCTTCTACAACAGAGCCATCTGGAGTTTCGATCCATTCATAAGAGTATTGCTGTTCTCTATAGAATTTTACAAGATCTTCAAAGTTATTCCACAGGTGGTAATGGTTGAACCTGTTCTGGTAGAAACTAAAGAATTTGAACCGATCAGCTTCAGGTATGAGGTGGAGTGGAGCAACTTCTTCCCAGAGTAGATTTTCTTTCCATTGTTCTTTATCAGCTTCCGACATCTCATTGTAAAAGGGGGATCTATCGATCAAGAAAAAGACAATAGGCTCAAGGTAACATTTATGGAGAAAAAACCGCAAAAATTTCAGATTGGTGCAGCTCTCTGCAATATCTTCTTTGGTTTCTGTGGGGATTCCTCTCATAATATTTATGTTTTTGAGGTAGAGGTTATGCTGGTGTGCACATTTGAGCGCCTGGATATTGTGGACCATCTTCTGTCTTTTCTGCATCTTTTGTAATAAGGAATCTGCCACTGCCTCAAATCCAGCCTGCACTTCACAAAACCCTGCCCGCTTCATGTATTTCACCATTTCTTCATCTATGAAAAGAGGAGATATCTCTGCACATAAACGGTATGGTCTCCTTCTCTCTCGTATACTCTGCATGAGCAGGTTGAGAAGGGTTTTAAACCTTCTTTTGTTTCCCGCAATATCGCTGTCTGTAAATAAGAATTCATCAACTCTAAATTTTTTTGACTGGTACTCTATTTCTTCAACAATATTCTCAGGGGAACGCACACGGTAGGCGTATCCTTCGTTCAGAGCACAGAATTTACACTTGTTCCAGTTACAGGCCCTGCTCCCCCAGATAGGGACTAAAAATGACCTATCGAAGGGATCAAACTTTTTCATTACACGAAAGTAATCTGAGTGATCTGCAAAAGGGTATTCATCTAAAGGAGGATACTCTTGCATATTTCCTGTTAAAAGGATTTTCTTATCATCCCGATACACCAGGTGGGGCACATCAACAATATCAGTGCCGTCTTCCAGAGCTTTCGCCAAGTACAAGAGGGGGTACTCTCCCTCTCCCCATATGGCAAAATCTGCCAGAGTTAAAACCTTCATGAACGCACGTGCTTGGTGCCTGTTATAGATGCCGCCCAACACAACCTTGATGTCAGGGTTCATTTCTTTTAACCGACGGATCAGATACAAACTCATCAACCACTGGTAGGTCTTTAAAGTGAACCCTGAAAGAGGTACGTCATAAAGATTGTTCTGTTTAATGTATCTATCAATATCATCCTTGAGTGCAGACAGTGCTTCAAACAGTTCTTCTTTGGAATAGAGTGATGAAAAAAGTTGGTCAGACGTGGTTGGACGGAAGTTTTTGGAGTCTTCTGCCAGCAGTTGCTTACAAATATAGAATATGATGAATTCACTGGGAAATGACTCCATAGCTCCTGCGTGATCCCCCATGTCTTTTTGGAAATTCTGTATTCTTTTGGATAGAATGACATTCCAGTAAACATTTGTGACAGGGATTCCTTCAGCCTCTAAAAATCCTTTCAAGTATCCTAGAGGAGCATTTGGAACACTCTGCCAGTACGGGGGTGTACAGTGCAGAATCATCAAAAATTCACCTTAAAGAGTGTGAACATCATAGTTTATAAATTTTGTGGTTACAACTGTAATTATGAAACTTTTAACGTGAGATAAGGGTTTATTATCGTAGAATTTTTCTTCGTATTGTCTCTTCCTCTAGTTGAATGCAATATACTAGTTTTATTTTTACATTTCTCTAAGGCAGGATTAACCTGCATGGATGTTCAAAAAAATTCTGATTGACAGGTGACTCTGCTTTTTATTACGTGGTGGCACCTTATTGGCTAAAGCATAAACCTTCGACCCTAAACTGGCAGCCTGAATGTTACCTGCTCTCATGAATCCTCGTACTTTTTAATTTCTAATTTTTCTCTCATTTCTATGAAGTCATGTTGTCCCCCTTCTGAATGAACGACTTTAGTCATGGCCTATAAAATGTCGTACTTTAGGCGGCACTGATTACTCTTTTTGGGTGCGAATCACTGAATCAATAGCCCCTTGACGTGACTGTTAAAGAAGTCTTCCCTTGAAAAGGAGGTTCAATCTTCTCCATTAGGGCTGTTATCTATGGAGGACAGTATGTTACACGTGTAACATTTCGGGTTGATTATCATTTTGATCATAATTGAATTATGAAGAGATAATTAATAAATTCAGGGAGGTTCGATCCCCTGAAAATGTGACAATCCCTCCTCATTTATACGGGAGTACTGTATCTGATATTGGATAGGTACTATTCTGAAGCTTTTTTTGTTGCATCCAACACTGAGATGCAGTTGCCCTCTTTGTCATAATACAGCAGCCCTGCATCTTTTAATGTGGCTAACTTTAACCAGAGCTCTTCCTCATTTAAGTGGGAGAATTCCCTTTTTAATTCAGAAAATTTCTTGACTGAGTCACAAAAAACTAGCAAGTCTGTCTCATTTCGACCAAGGGTGTATCTGTGGGATTTTAATCCTTTTTCTTCTACAACAGAGCCATCTGGAGTTTCAATCCATTTATAGGAGCGGTCTTGTTCTTCATAGAATCTCAAAAGGTGCTCAAATGTGCTCCATAAATGGTAATGGCTGAATGTACTGTTGTAGAAGTTGAAGAATTCGAACCGATCAGCTTCAGGTATGAGGTGGAGTGGAGCAATTTCTCTCCACAGTGAATCTTCTTTCCACTCTTCTCTCTCTTTTTCTGACATTTCATCATAGAATAAGGACCCTTTGAGCAGAAGGAGAATGGTGGGCTCAAGGCGGTATTTGCTGAAAAGAAACCGGAAGAATTTGAGGTTTGAACAACTCTCTTTGACATCTTCTTCTGTTTCTGTGGGAATTCCTCGTATGATGTTGAGACTGTAGAGGGGGAGGTTACACTGATGTGCATATTTGAGTGCCTGGATATTGTGGACCATCTTCTGTCTTTTCTGCATCTTTTGTAATAAGGAATCTGATGCTGCTTCAAATCCACTCTGCACTTCGCAAAATCCTGCGCGCTTCATGTATAGAGCAGTTTCGGAATCAATAAATAGGGGAGAAATCTCTGCACAGATACGGTAGGGTTTCTTCCTCTCCCGCATGCTCTGTATGATCAGCTGGAGAAGGGTTTTAAACCTCTTTTTGTTTCCCGCAACATCGCTGTCTGTAAACTGGAAGTTGCTGATTCTGTACTTCTTTGATTGGTATTCCATTTCTCCAACAATACTCTTGGGGGAACGCACACGGTAGGCGTATCCTTCGTTTAAAGCACAGAATTTGCACTTATTCCAGGGACAGCTTCTGCTTCCCCATATGGGAATGAGAATTGACTTATTGAAGGGATCGAATTTCTTCATGGTGGTAAAGTAATCTGAATGATCTGCAAAGGGGTATTCATCCAGGGGTGGGTCTGGGTTTGCGTGTGCCGTTGTTGAGATGATTCTATCACCTTCCCGATACACCAGGTTTGGCACATCAGCGATATCAGTGCCGTCTTCCAGAGCTTTCGCCAAGTACAAGAGGGGGTACTCTCCCTCCCCCCATATGGCAAAATCTGCCAGAGTTAAAACCTCCATAAAGGCACGTGCTTGATACTCGTTGTAGATACCACCTATCAAGATTGGGGTATCAGGATTCATTTCTTTTAACCGGCAAATAATGTATAAACTCATCAACCACTGGTAGGTCTTTAAAGTGAACCCCGAAAGAGGTACATCATAAAGATTGTTCTGTTTAATGTATCCATCAATATCATCTTTGATAGAGGTTACAGCCTCAGAAAGTTCTTCTCTGGAAAAGGTTGATGAAAAAACGAGATCAGATGTGGTTGAACTGGAATTATCAGAATTTTCGGCCAGCATTTGTTTACAGATATGAAATATAATGTGTTCACTGGGAAATGCTCCCACAGGTCTCGGATAGTTCCCCAATACCCTCTGGAAATCACCGATTTTTTTGGCCAAAATCACGTTCCAGTAAACATTTGTGACAGGAATTCCTTCAGCCTCTAAAAATCCTTTCAAGTATCCTAGAGGAGCATTTGGGACGTTCTGGCAGTAAGGGGGTGTGCAGTGTAGAATCATCAAAAATTCACCTCACGCTCATTGATGATATCTTTGTTTATAAGTTTTTTGGTTATATATGTAATTATGGAACTGCCAGCCTAAGATAAAGACTTATTATTAAAAAATTTATCTCTTTATTTCACTTTTTTTAGTTTATTATTCTATAAAAGTACTATTTTTACAATTCTCTAAAATGAGATCAACACGGAATTACAAAGAAGAGTAATGTGGTTCTCTGGAGTTGTCAAATCTGTGAGTGTTCATTCTGTTACACATGTAACATTGTGAAATAATGTCTTAAATTTATGTAATGCTAGAAAAATCGACAATGCAAGAGGTCAGTCATGAGTCATCTCTCGAAGCCTTGATAATCCCGCTCTTCCTTTAGTATTTCAAAGAATTGAACCACCGCTATTACCTGACGCTACACACCAGAAGAAACAACCGCCAGAACTGTGGAGCATACCCTGATCTACTGCTTCTGGATTTCGTTCATCTGTCAAATGTAGGAAGGGTTAGATCTATTAGTGTATATTTATCTCAAAAATCTTCAAATTTAGTAAGAGTAGCTTTTTCAGTTACTGATACTGTATGTATCAACCGATACATTTATAAGCCTGATAGATGATAAAAAATCGGAGGTGAACATCATGATGAATGTACCGATGCAGTTCGAACAGCCACTGTTAATTGAGGGTGGAGTAGGGCCACTTGCAGTAGAAAAGGGCTGGATAAGTTGCTGTCATTGCCATTGGGCTAGAGGATGGATCTCCTGCTGCCTGTGCTAGAGGATAAATCTAGATACTAATAACAACGAATTTTTCCTTTTTTAATTAACTTTCGGCTATTCTAGTGATATTTTTTTATCTAATTCTAGTTTTATGATGTCTTGAAAAATTTGGCCAAATAACACCTTACTGTAAGAGAGTCGGCTGCCAGGACTTTCACAGCAAATATTTCTATGAATAAAAATAGGAGAACAGCCCTTTAAATTGGATTACCCCCGAAGGGGTTGTCCAGTCTTTAGAGGTCATGTTACACGTGTAACATCTCAGTTAAATCATCATTTCACTCACAATTAAACATAAAGAGACAAAACATGAACTCAAGGGGGTCTCATTCCCCGAAAATTCGACAAACTCCCCTGAACAGATTTCTGGTTAGCCCATTTCAGAAGAACAGGTAATGTACAGGATACAAAGAGGTTGTCACGATGCCATTATTGTGTGTTTATCTCAAATACTAATCTGTCTAGTAAAAATAACTTTTTCAAATATACATACTGTATGTATCAACCGATACATTTATATGTCTGACATATAATAAAA
>JGI2171J19970_10001363_pt1 | contig 13710 bp, 14 predicted proteins | sample DeeMarSWOR324_28_FD_19970 | JGI IMG/M metagenome (IMG submission 19970) | reverse complement strand
TCTTCTACCTCTTTTCTCCGTCTTTCGTACTCAGCAAAATCGTACACCTGTCCTATTCTCTCTAAAATTTCCTTTGTTTCTTTGGAGATTTTCTCTCGAGTTTCATCCAGAACATCAACAAGTTCTCGTGCCACTTTCTTGGTGATTCTCATGCGCATACAGAGATAGTAACCTTTATAAGTATTTACTAGTATATACCATTTATGAGGAAAATTCAAATCATCCATGATGAGATCACGCTCACAGATGAAGTGGAAATTGTGTATGAAAAGAGGGTAACACCCTTCGGAAATGGTGCAAAGGTTGATGCACCGAAGAGATACATTGGTAACAGAGTCTATGTAATAATCCTTAAACAGTGATCATGAATTTTGTCCCAAAGCCCCTGTAACGGCATAAGATAAGAAGTGGTATGGATGGGTGATCTCACACAATAACTTATTCTCAAGGAGTAACTCAGTTTCAGGTAGTTCATCCACAAAAGATTTGACAACCCACCTATGGCAAAGATTTTTATTGTTTGAAACATAGATGATCTTGTGATGAAATGGTGAACGCAAAATTTGAAATATTCAAAGATGCAACAGGAGAGTTCAGGTTCAGACTTAAAGCACCCACTGGAGAAATAATTGCAGTAAGTGAAGGATACACTACTAAAGCTAACTGCTTAAATGGAATTGAAAGCGTCAAAAAGAATGCTTCGGTAGCCGAATTAGTAGAATTAGGGCTAGAATAGTTCTTTTATTTCTCTTTTGCATTTCTAAACAATTCCTCTAAATTTTTTGTTACTATTCATGATTCTCCTTTAGCTGTTTTTTTGCTAAGAATTGCCCCTCTTTTCTTGGCATATTCAAGATCGTCTTCTGACAATTCTTTGACATCAATCAAAATTGTATTCTCAAATTTTCTAACATTTTTCCATTCTTTGATATCTTCCAAGGTAGCTCCTTCAAGGTCAGCATCAGTGAGGTCAGCTTCCTTAAGGTCAGCATCAGTGAGGTCAGCTTCTCTGAGGTTAGCCCCCCAAAGGTTAGCCTCCGTAAGGTTAGCTCCCACAAGGTTAGCTACTCTCAAATTAGCTTCACTGAAATTGGCTCTCACAAGAATAGCTCTCCGGAGATCAGCTTCACAGAGATCAGCATCACTGAGGTCAGCATCACTGAGAATAGCTCCCACAAGATTAGCTTTAACAAGATTAGCTTTAACAAGATTAGCTTTAACAAGATTAGCTTTCTTGAGGTTAGCGTTCCTAAGATTAGCTTTCCTAAGATTAACATCACTGAGATCAGCTCCTCTAAGATAAGCAGAACGTAGGTCAATAAATACGAGTTTCTTCTTCAGTCTCAATCTATTGAATTCCTCGACATTAGTCAAAAGAAGATTGATCCATTCTTCTTCTGTTATAGGCTCTTTCTCAATTTTCGGCACCATAAAATGCTCCAAGTATTTCTCTAATTCATTTATATCCTCAAAATCTGGGATATTATCTCTTGAAAATTTCAAAAAATCTTTATTTTCCAGTATAGGATTCAATTTATCTTTTAACTTCTCTCTAGATCTCTTGTCTCCTCTAACATACTCATGGAGAAGTATCATTAAGTTTCCATCTTTATCAATGAGTCTAAACAAATCGTTCCATCGCAATTGGATGAGCAATAAAAATATCATCTTTTTAGGATCGTAGGTTCTCCCCATTTTTTCTTGCTTAATATTATGAAGTAAGACAAATGAATTAAGAAATCTTTTTATCTCCCTGGGGTTTGAATCTGTCCCCTGAACTATTATTTTAATGTACTCAATCTTAATTCTTCCATTTTCGCTAAAAATATCCTTTGCACCAGTTTTGTTTATACAATTTTTAGTGTATTTAGCAATCTCCTTCTTTCCTGGTTTTGGAATTTTGAAAGGTAGCTGCATGATTTTTTTTATGTAATCTGTGCCATTAATGTTTGAATCTTTGCCGTAAATAGTTTCTATGCCTTTATCTACCACATCTCTGTTAAATCCAATTACAAAAGCGCACTTTGGAACACATAAATAGAGTTTGATGGCCTCAAGAATTCTTATAGCACATTCAGGTCTGCATCTGTCCAAATCGTCAATAAAAATAACCAAAAGATCTTTTTCCTTTTCTTCCAGATGTCTTGTGATCATTTCTTCCATTATTGATTCAAATTCATTAATAAAACGAGTATCAAGCCTGAAAATATCCCTCAATTCTGAAATTGTCTCTCCCAGTCCCAACTTCTTTGTTATTGTATCTACGATTTTGATTAAGATTTCTTTTTTTTCACTCAATATCTTTTCAATAGTATCACTCGAAAATTCATCAAATACAGTTTTAATTAACCCCCTCCATACTTCTTCTTTTTCAGCATATTTCCATGGGTTAAACCATATAGTTAAACATTCTTTCTCTTTAAGTCTTTCTTGTAGCCTCTTCATGACTGTCGTCTTGCCTACACCCCACTCTCCTTGAATACCAATAGTAAAAGGGGTTGCCTCCTTTGAGTTGAGTATTATATCTACAAAAGAATCCACAAATTCGTCATACCCCAAAGGATCTTTCTCACCTATATTGTCAAACGGAGTGTCTCCCAAAATTCTGAGTTCATCTAACATTACATAATTATTTGTGTTCAAATATATAACTCTTTTGTCATTTTGGGGTTGTCATTGTTGGGCTGTTTTCAATTGTTACACGTGTAACATTCTATTGATTTCAGCTACTAGATTTGATTTAAGAATCTGAACTCCACCATTTTTGAGCTTTTTGTGCTAAATGGGTTTCTGAGCAATGTACTGTAAAGATGACTGACGGAATCGCAACAAGCGCTCGTTATACAGGTTGATCCACTCTTCTCTCGAGTATCGTGTCCATGTGTCGTCATACCATTCAATCCAGTCTTCCTGAGACATCTGTGCGACCCATTCGCTGTACAACACAGTCTGCTTCCCTTTCCAGACGATTTCTAACCCAGTGAAATACTGGTCAGGCTCCTCATCTGTGAAGTAACTGTGCATATACTCCTCCTCGTCGTATTGGTTCCAAAACTCGCCGGGGCATCGTTCCTCACCATCCAAAGGCCAGTTATCCAGCGCCTTAAACCCCACAGATAAATACCCACCTTTTTTGAGCACTCTGGTCATTTCTTTTATAGTTGCCATGATGTCTTTCTTCGTTAGGTGGCACATGGAATCACATTCATAGACGAAGCTGAAGGATTCATCGTCAAAGGGGATATCCCGCATATCGCCCCTGATGATGTTGAGATTCATATCATGTTCACGGCAAAAAGTGTTGGCAAGTTCAGTTCGATCTTCAGCAATATCAATCCCATAGGTTTTGTGTCCTCTCTCGTAAAAGAGTGCTAATGGCGGGTTGCTGCCGCCTGCTCCGCAATCTAGTACAGTCTTGTCTAGGTGGCTGACATCGATCCGATTCAAATATGCCAAGAAATGACACACAGGTGGGCGCATTATCTTAGCTACCATACAGCATCTTCACTTTTCTGTTTATAAGGGTTCTGTATGGCCTTAAAACCCATATCTGCATGTAGGAGCATATCGTTCTAGCATTTTCAGGTCCCTTTTTCTCATGAACTCCAAAAATCATTCTCAATCCACTAATTCTTTTATCACTTTTATTATCCATTGTCCGATCTTTAGTATTCAACGATTCCGAAAGTTCTTATGAGCCCAAAAACTCACTGACTTCATCAACTGATTTCCTTGGTCGTGGCTCTGGAATGTGGGCAGGCCATCCAAGCGCAACAGCTGCAGTTAACTTCCAGGGCTTACCAAAATGGTGCTCCACAGGTTCATGCGCATAAAAGATGTCGCCAATCCATAACGTTCCTAACCCTAGACTGTACGCCTTTAACAGCATGTTCTGAATTGCAGCTGCAACACTGTGGGTTTCAGTCTCCCATCCCATCTCTCCAGCGTTCCATACCATGATCACAACAGGTGCTTCCTCCATAATCCTGCACGATCCGAAAGAGGACCCCATATTCTCTCGACCAATTCTCTCAGAAAGTGTCTCCAAACTGTGCCTGAACAAATCGGTTAACTCCTTTTTTGCATCACCTGTGAGCACGGTAAACTGCCATTGCTGTCCGTTCTTTGCTGAAGGAGCAAAGGTAGCAGCTTCAATGACCTGTCTGATCAATTCCTTTGGAACCTCTTTGTCACGGTAGCTTCGAATGCTTCTTCTCCCCTTGAGTGCTTCATCCAGATCCATTCTATTCACCTCTCTTAATACATAAATGAATTAAATTTCTTCATCATTTCTCCATTCTATCTCCCGTGAATGTACTGTACATTGCTATCCATTGGTTACTACCTCTTTTGGAAGATGAATCGCAAATTCGCAGGTATCATCCCCTTTGAGCAGCGATTTCACCATTTCAATCTTCACCGGCTTTTGAAGAATGCCTTCCCACTGCTGCCTATACCAGCCAGATCCACAGTAACAAAACGTGGAGGGAATCTCATCCAAGTACTCCCTCACTAGAGGACAGTGGCAGTAGTTCCTTTTTTTCTCTGCTTCAGTCTTCGCTTCCTGGTAGCCCTTCTGATTATACGGGACCTTCTCTACATAGATGATGTTCCCTTTCCGTATTGGATCCTCATACCAGGCGGGGTCCTCATGCATTGCCTTTAGAACCTCATCTACGTCTCCAGTTTTCTCATAGATACTCCTCAAGTTTGCTATGCGTTTTTGAGAAAAATCATGGGCACACCTCGACAGTATGTCGTATTTCTGGTAATCATCTGCTCGTGCATCCAATTGTTCCATAGCAGCTTTGATCCACGTGGCTCTCTCATCTTTACTGGACTCTAACGTGAACAAGTTCTTGTTTTCCATGACGTTGTCTCGTGCCTCAGCACCAAGCACTCGTTCCACATTCTTGACAAATCGATCATCCCATTTGTGCAAAACTGCCTGTAATTCGGTCACATTTTCTTCAGGATTCTCAGGGTTGAATTCTAAATAGATTTCTCGCCCTAAATTTGTTGCTGTTATCCCATGCTCTCTAAAATAACCATAGAGTTTTTGATAGCTTTCTCTCAAGTTCTCATATGGTCCATAATGGATTAAAGATAAAACTTCTGCACTTTCGAGCATCCTCGTTTTGATCTCCTCCGTTTCTATATTTTGCGTCACTGGAAAACAAACTTCAATGTCAATACCTCCTTCGCTGTAGACCCCATAGTCATAAATGGTGATTGGAGGACCACAAATGTATTCTTTACATTCTTGGGATAGTTTCTCGAGTTTTGGAGGTATATCCTGAAAAATACCGCGAAAATTTATGCTCGCTACAAGCATTTCATCAGTTTTCTTGTGGGTTATTCCTGATTCTGTAAGGGACATAGTTCTCACTCGTTAGGTTGAAGTATTGTACTTATATATGTTCCTGCACTATGATGGCAAATGTGAGCACATGAGCAGAATAAAATTTTTCATGTATATCACCAAGTTAGTATTAACGATTTTTGGCACTTTTCTCACTTTTGTTACACGTGTAACATTTCATCTTTTTTCAGTATTTTTTTGTCATAGTCATCTGCTTCAGTTAGTTCATCTACTTATTGTCGATTTTTCAATTGCTGCTGTATTTTTTCAGTAAGAGTATCCAAAGAACTCCCCAAAATATTTATTTTCTCCAAATTCCCTTCACCTAAGCCTCTTTTCACAGCTTCCTGTATTATAGGTATACTCTCCGGATTCAAGCCCACAAGTTTTAAACCAACAGCCTCAACTGCAACTGCATCCCTNCCAACNATGAGCACATTTGTTTTTACACCATACTCTACATCAGTTGATTCTGAATACATAAATGTGCCATCCAAGACAGCAAGGTCTATCCCGCCTATGGCTTCATAAGTATCGAGGAGGGCTGGTACAAGCTTTGTGTGGAATCGTGCTTTTTTGCGGTCAGGTATTAACCCTAAAAGATTTTTTAGAATGCTTCCAATCTCAGCTTCTCGCAAGACGTGGGTGCTCACCATGACAGTGGGCTTGAAGAGGATGTGGGAAAATCCAATTTTTTCATCAGTAATCTGAACTTCTTTCGTTTCTGAATCTTCTGAGAGGTTGAAAGGTACGACATGGTTACTGAAAACGTCTTTGTAGATTTGAAGTCTTTCTGAACCCTTCCCCTTGTAGTTATCTGACTCCACCACATAAACTGTGGAAGCCTTATCAAACCCTTTCACGATCGCATTGGCACAGTCAACTGTGGTGTAATGGTGTCCTTTTTTGTGGTTGAAGACACCTACTTTGACAGCAACAGGCCTCTCCTTTGTATTCAAGTCATCTATGTCTATCAAGGTGAGCGCTTTTTTGAAAGCTCTTTCAACATCTTTGTCGATGTCAATTGCAGCAACGTTCGATACCATAGTATCACAGTCATACATTCTATTCATCCATAAATATGTTTCCTCAAAGTGGAGTTGTTAATTGTCGGTGATTGTCTCATTTTGTTACACGTGTAACAATATTGGCTTTTATCGCATTAGTTCTGAAAAAGATGATATTCAAGAAAGTTGAAGTTTCTCATTCCCGAGGACTTGACAATTTCCTCAATGCAGCACTTTCATCTAGGTGGGACGCTTTAAGATCTTCCCCGGATATCTTTCTATCTGCACACCATTCTCAACAACAATTTCACCATTGACAATCACGCAACCAATGCCCTCTGGAAACTGGTGGGGGTCCTCATAGGTGGCTTTGTCAATTACTGTCTCTGGATCAAAAACCACCATATCAGCCCACATATTCTTCTTTAACAACCCTCGATTTTGTAACCCCAGCCTCTGAGCAGGGAACGAAGTCATTTTACGAATTGCATCCTCCAGCGTTAACACTTTCTCTTCTCTCACGTATTTTCCTAAAATCCTCGGATATGTCCCATAAAATCGCGGATGAAACGCTCCTAAACTGGGATCGTTTGGTATTCCTGAACCATCAGTTCCCACCATCTGGTACCGACTGGCCATAATTCTTTTAATATCCTCCTCACCCATGGACTCCAACGTAATAAAGACACCTAACTCCTCATCAATGAGCAATTCAAAAAAGGTTTCCCACTCATTTGCCTTCCCTTTCATTTTAGTGATTTCTGAAATGCTCTTCCCTCTTGTGTCTTTCCATTTCTCTGTATGAGCTAAAGAGATATATAATCGGTCAAACCCATTGATTTTAATCCAGTTCTCCCAGCCCTCAAGTGTATCTGTGCTCATAATCTCTTTTTTGATGTTCTCTCGTACATCAAGATTCTGCAGTCGTTCCATAATTTTTTCAGGACCTCCCTCTTGGGCCCACAGCGGAAGTGCAGTCATAAGGGTTGATAACCCCCGATTATACGGATATGAATCGCACGTCACATTCACCCCGTTCTTGTTGGCTTCCTCTATTAATTGTAGCGTTTGTTCACTGGTGCCCCAAAAGGGCTTACCAGAAGCTTTATGGTGAGCTATCTGTCCGCCGCGACATCCTGACTTCTCCACAATTGTAATGAATTCTTTTACTGCATCTATGACTGTTCCACCCTCACCACGTATGTGGGAGAAGTATAACCCATTGTATTTAGCCACCACGTTGGCCAGCTCGATTATTTCTTCAGTTTTCGCATAGACCTGTGGAGCATAGATCAACCCAGTACTCATGCCAAAGGCTCCCGCCTCCATGGCCTCTCTCACATATTCCTTCATTTTTTCAAGTTCCTCAGAGGTAGGTTGACGATTCTCAAACCCGGTTCCGCCGCAGATTCGTACATTCTCGTATCCAACACAAAATGCTACATTTAAAGGAACATCAATTTTTTCCATTTCTACCAAGTACTCTGTAAATGTGCACCAGGTAAACTCAAAATCTTTAAACAAAGGAATGAAATGGCTCAAAATTTCTTTGAACACATCTTTTTTCTCAGGATGAATAGGGGCCATGCTGGTGCCGCACATCCCCACGACACAGGTCGTTATCCCCTGCCGTATAAATGACTCCATACTATTAAAAAAGGGTAAAATATAGTCTGTATGGGAGTGCATATCAATAAATCCAGGGCATACTGCCTTACCGGTAGCATCAATCTCTTTGCCACCTTTTAGGTGTGGACCTATTTCAGCAATTTTTCCATCTTTAATACCAATGTCACCGTGGTACCAGGGATTTCCCGTTCCATCAATGATTTTCCCGTTTTTGATAACGATATCACAATACATGGTTCTCACCTTTTAAGTATTATGAGCTTCTCATTAAAGACTTTTCTGTAAATCTGAAATGGGAGGAACCTATTCAATTCGGTGTTATCCAAAACGTGGGGTGTCAATTGTTACACGTGTAACAAAATAAATCTGTCCTTTCTAATTATCTTTTGAATTCTGAGACTCAAAGAGTATATTGTCAGTTCTCTCTTAGTTCTTGTATATAGTATCGCCACACGCAGGTAACACTCTTGACACGGTATGCGACGATATTTCCCCACAAAACTCAGGATAGCCGCTCCTGGTATCGTGAACGGGATTATTACACTTCTTGTTTCAGTAAACTTTTAAAAGATATCAGAGAGAATGTATTCATGAAGCTTCCAAAGATAAATAAAAGTGCCTTGATTTGGGCATTAAATGATCGCAGTGGATTTTATTCTTACCTTGATTTGGAAACAGGAGAAATTCTGAGTACTATTGATTATGAAATTGATGAAGAAGAAGTTGATGAGGAAAGATACGTGTATATTGATCCAATTTCTTCACATGAAGCATACAATTTCATGGTGGAGTTCATAGAGACTGTTGAAGATCAAGAACTCAAAAGACGGCTGTACACTGCAATCGATGGGAGAGGAGCTTTTCGCATGTTTGAGGCCACCCTCATGGAGTATCCAGAAGAACGGGAGAGATGGTCCAAATTTCACGACAAAAAAATGGAAGAGTGCGCAGATGAATGGTTAGAGGATCTGAGTTCAGAGCTCAAAGAAAAAGAGTGAGAAGTGAGTACGTCAAATCAGATTTCATATAATGACTGTCACAATAACAGAAGAAGGTGTGAGAAAAAGACATAATAAATCTGAATACACTACTACCATGAAGAAGCGATTTTTCAATCCAGAATCCTGAATAGATGTTCTTTATCAAAATTTATGAAAAAGGTTTAAGTACACATACAGCTACATGAAAATGGTGAAAAGATGAAAGTAGATGTGATATATGAAAAAGGAGTTTTCAAGATTGTAAATCCTGCAGAAATAGATACAGATGAAATTACTGTGCATATTGTTAATAGAGATGAAATACTCACAGAAACAGATATGCGGGACATACTGGATGCTGTCGCAGCAAGAGAAAAAGGTGATTATTACACATATGAGGATGTATTCGAGTGAATTTTGAAATAATATTTTCTCACAAAAGCTATCATCAGATAAAAAAGATGAGAATTGATACAAACAAGAATCAATGAGGCAATCTTGGAAATCAAGGAGAATCCTTTTCATAAAGGTACAGTAAAAATTGAAAGCTATAGTAACATAAGGAGAAAACGCTTAGGAAAGTACAGAATTCTTTATACGATTGATAGTGAGAAAAAGGAAGTTTTAATAGTAAAGATTGAGCGTAGAAGTGAAACTACATACAGATGAGCTTCTTTGAGGATATGAAGAGTTAGGTGCTGCTATAGCAACTCCTTCAAGTATGATGCTTGTTGTTGATTGACCATTGAGTCTCATAAATTCTGATATCCATAAAATTCAAGAGAAAAACTTATGTCTTCCACAAATACAACAAGTGCATGAATAACAAAGCACAGATTCTCCTCTACCAAGAACTCTCATCAAATGCATGGCCTGCCAAAACGTATATTTTCCTTCATGGCTGGGTTTTACGGTTATCTGAAGGGGTTACCAAACGAGCAAATAGTGTACTCCCCCTTCGATATACTGGTCAAAACCTGTTAAAAGATGTCAAAACAGTAGAAAAAATATACAAAGAAAAGAGTCTACCCGTAATTTTCCAGCTGCCAGATTATTGTGAGCCTCACAACCTCCAGGAGACACTTTTGTCATTGGGGTATGTAAGTACTGATGAAACTCTGGTCATGGTGGCCGAAAGAGAAGACATTCACACCATCGTAAATGATGGATACACCTACTCTCTCGAACACAAAGGGGTTGATCGCTGGTTCCAAGCTCTTGCAGACTTCTCACATTACAGCCGCAAATCCCTGGAAGGGCGAAAAACTATCATAAAGAGGATACCCTTCTCTAAAGTGTTCTGCTGTGCCCGACAATCCAATGAAATCATAGGAGTTGGGCTTGGCGTAATCGAACGAGAGTATTTGGGTATTTATTCCCTTGTTGTCAACCCAGATTACCGTCGAAAAGGAATTGGCCAATCTATGGTGGCTCAAATGATCCAATGGGGAAGATCACATTCTGCAGTTCATGTGTACCTGCAGGTTCAAGGTGATAATTCAGGAGCAATCTCTTTTTACAGGAAAATTGGCTTTGAAGAGTTATATCGTTATCGATATTTTATTATCTGAGTGGATTGTCATACTCGACTTGATAGTCTTTCTCTCCTTCAGGGCCTGTATTTTTTCACCTTCTTTATTATCTCTTTCAATGTGAGGGTGTCAATGCTGCGACTTTTGTTACACGTGTAACATTTCTTCTCTATTTAATATTGGGTTTTTTTAACATTAGAAGAGATTTATCTACTATATCAGGAATGATAAGGGTTCTTACAGTGATGCCATTGAGCTGCCCATAGAGGACGCCAGCACCGTCATAAAGGGTTCCAAGCATGTAATCAATTGCATCATTTAAGTAGTTTGCTTTGAAAAAAGGTATAATCCCCTAAATTTCTAATTTCTCCGGCATTAAGTGAACAAAGGACAATATTTTGCCATTTTACAGGAGTAACAAGATGAATCATTACACTTATAAATGATCTTACCTTATAAAGTGTGACACAAAATGAGTGGAATGACATTTCCGCAAAAAAAGGAGGATAACATGGACTTCACAGGAATGTGGCATATTTATGAAATGGAAATGTGGGATGAGGATTATTTCAACATGGAAGTTCAGGCTTACATCAAGATAGACTTGAACAATTTAGGACATTTTCAATTTGGTCTAGTTTCGGGTGAAATAGACGGGAAAGTTGTTGAGTATCCAGATGGAAAACGGTTTGAATTCACCTGGGAGGGATGTGACGAATGTGACCCGATCAGTGGGAGCGGTTGGATTAGACTCAAAGGGAAAGATATTGTAGAGGGTGAATTTAGAATCCACCACGGAGATGATTCTACATTTTCAGCAAGGAGAGCAAAATAAGTTTTTTCTGAAGAACATATATGGTAATCATCACAGGTAGATTATTAACAAAGGGGATTGTGTCAATTGTTTGGTATTTATCCCGATTCTGTTACACGTATAACAATTGATTTCCAAGGGTTATAAGGTTATTAAAAGTACAATTGAGGAGTCTGCACCTGAAAGCTTACCACAGCTCATTTTTCCTCTTTTCTTTGCTCCACGAGTGCATCATACTTCCCCATGAAATAACCTTTCCGATAAGCATACCAGTAGGTACCCACAGTGAAAAGGAGGAGGCCCGCCACAAAGTGCACATGCGATAGTTCAGATACTGAGGTTAGTATCAATCCAAATCCACCAACAATTACCAGGAACGTTATGAGCCACTCTATCTGAGCTTTTATGTCCATAAAAGGTAGCAACATTCGACATTTATAACCTTTACCGTTCATTTGTGTTACAGATAGGAGGATTGTCAAATTTGGGTCTCGTTTGTTACACGTGTAACATTGAGTGAATCCATTTATTATGTTGATCGCTGATAAAAAAAGATTTATGAGTCCACATAGGTTCCATTCTTTAAAATTTCAACTCTCGAATGAGAATAAAATGAAAGGATCTACTCCATTTATTGGGCAGTTTATGACAGAATGAACTCTCAAATATTGAAAAATAAGGAACTTAAAGGAAGAGAAAAATATATTGAAATCCAAAACAACCTGTTGTAAAAGGTACCTGTCGAGTTATGGGAAGAATTCCAAAAAAATAAAAAAATAAAAATACAGATGGTGGGTCTCAGCTCTTTTCAGGAACCCTCACTTACTGCACGGCATAATGAAAGGCGAAGTCATGCTACGCCCAACATGGGATTGATCCTGTACCACAGGATGAGAAATAAGGATTATATCCAATAGCGGTACAGGGTTCGCCCCAAGGTTCATGTCCAAAGCGACAGCCCGCCTGTATTGTGGATGCGCTTCCAGCTGATATCAATCTTGCATACATTATTTCACCTCCTTTCCCTTCATTTGTGCAGTCCCTTGTTGGGACTTCCGACTCAAGAAACCATCACGCACAACCTATATAACTTTTTTGGTTGAAAAAGTTGTCCCGTCTTTGAGTGTTCTTTGTCGTGTTACACGTGTAACAGAAAAATTATCATGAATTTTATTGATTCAATGAAAATAGACAATTTTAGATGTATAAGTAAAAGAGTTTTTTATCTGGTTTTTCTCAGTGGTATCTTTTACTGTTCTTTTCCAATGACAAGTTCTCAAACAGAAAAAAAAGTTAGCAGAAATTTAAACTCATAATTTTCCTTTTTAGACTCGTATAGAACTTTATTTATTGATAAAATATGAAATAACAGCACATTGCAGGAGATTTACTCAAGAACGTTACATAGATTCAAAAAGATATAAGGATAACTTCAAGATATTTTGAAGCTAATCAAAAGGTTTATATACCTGAATACGCAATAATACTTGTGCAAATCAAAAAATACGCACGAAAACTCTCACAAAAGAAAGAGGTGAATAACTATGGTAAAGAATAGGATATATGTGTTTGTAGTAGTACTCGCGCTGGTTGCGGTGATCATAGGCGGTATTCAAGCCTTTTATACGTCACCCTCCGAAGAACAGCCTGAAGAACAAAAACAAGAACAGGAACAGGAACAGGTGGACCATCAGGACAGTACAGTTACAGAAGAAGAAAGCCTCAAAATTGCACGAGAATTCGTGGAAAAAAGCTCTACCTACAAGTATGACGGAGCAGACCTAAAGTTTGTGGAAACAAAAACCTTACAGTGTCCATCTTGCTGGGTATTCGTTTTTGAGTTCACATGCAGGCACGCAGGATACGGGAACAGATCAAAGCAGAGAGTACTTCAAGTGATCACCCACCATACTGCTGTGGTAACAGTGGAGAACGGGAAGGTAACATCAGCTGTCCTAGATGACCAATGGGATATGATCAATCAAAAAATAATCGAACCAGTGTGAACAATGCTACAAAGAGAACAGAGATGGAGACTACGAAAGTACAGATTAATACTCCAGTTAGACTTTACTGTTCGAACCTATCAGGTGCAGGTAGTACCATATAAAAGGATTGAATAGCCTACACCTTCCTTTGGCACATCTGAAAGCAGTTTCCTGATTCTGATACTGGGTCTGTCGCCTTTGTAGGTCGATTTGTTACACGTGTAACATTCCAGGTAAATTATCATTTCATCCACAATTCAACCATAAAGCACATTCTATTGATCTATTATCTTGGTGATCAAAATGATCGAAACATACTTTCCTTCCTTTGGGACAATCCCCTGGAATTCATAGAACTGCTGCACGTCGAGAAGTATCTAAAGGCGGAGAGAGTACTT
>JGI2171J19970_10001361_pt1 | contig 13712 bp, 10 predicted proteins | sample DeeMarSWOR324_28_FD_19970 | JGI IMG/M metagenome (IMG submission 19970) | reverse complement strand
CTGTCATCGTCCAGATCCAGGATGTGCGCGCTCCCATGGCAGTCGCCACAGCCGGAGACCGCGTTCCTGGCAATCGTATGACCATAACCCGGCGCGATAATCAGGAGCTTGTTGCCCTGATAGATGAGCGAGTGCATGGTCGCCGGGTGCACCTCCCCACTCCGGTTCGCCAGGAAGACCCAGTTCGTCACCTGCTTCAGCAGTTGTGACTCTCCCTCAGGGAGCGCCGACTGATAATGGCAGTTGTAGCAGGTGATCATGCCCTGCATGTGGCAGCTGCTGCAGTCCACGCTGCTGCCATGCACGTCGTGATACTGGTTGCTCGCCAGGCTCGTGTGGCAGTTCTCGCACTCAACATGGATGGCACCGTCCTCGAGCAACGAGCTGTAGCTGTGGCCATCACCCATCACGTCTTCCAGGGTGTGGCACCCCATGCACGTCATCCCCTGATCACGGTGCACGTCGCTGAGGCCAACGGCCACTTCGCTCGCCTGCCGGCCGTGACATCCCGCGCAGGCCTGGTCCTCGGATACGCCGTCATCGACCTCGGCGCCGAGGCCGGGGTCCAATGTACCGTGGCAACTCGCACAACCACCCGTGAGGCTCGGCTCGTGACAGTTCTTGCACGCCAACTCCGAATAGGGCACGTTCGCGAACTGTTCGAGTCCGTTGTTGCTGGCGCTGTAGAACGTCTGCAATCCCTGGCCGGTCGCGTGCAGGCTCGTCGGATACCACTCATCCCAGGGGAACCCATTCGCCGTCAAGCTCGGCGAGTTATCGCTGCGCCTCTCGCCGGCGCCGTTGACGGCGTAGACCGTGGCGACATAGCTGGCGCCTTCTTCAACGCCGTCATCACTCGTGAAGACGGCCATCGTGGCGTCACCGGCCACCCACCGTGTCAGCGTTTGGTCCGCCGTGAGCTCGGTGCGGAACGAGTCGACGTTCGTCTGCGCGGACCAGGCGAGCTCGACGCTGTCGGGGAACGTGGCCGCCATAATCGAGAACTGTGCGGGCGGCTCTCCGGCGCAGGCAGCGAGCATGCTCACCGCGCACCCTAAGGCCAGTGCTGAGATGACTGCCAGGTAGCCAGGGGAACGACTCGCTGGGGACATGAGCTCACCTCCGGGGCTGAAGATTAGGATCATGTCACGAGCAGTCAGGCTGTGACCGAGGACGGAGGCAAACTTGCACTGCCCCACTCTGACGGCAAGCGCCGGGAGCACACAGTGCCCACCGGCGCTTTCACCTCTCGCGGAGGGTGTGTTAATGCCTGTGAAAACTCCGCCCATGCAGGCGGACCGCAGCGGCTATACCTCGACTATAGAATCCTCCGAGCCGAACTCGTTGGCCACATAGCCGTCTGCAGCCCAGTCGTTCTGCCAGCGCTCATCGTCCACCAGATACTTGAATCGATACGCACGGCCCGGTTGCAGCGAGATCGTGGTACTGAACCTGCCGTCTTTCCGCAGTTGCATACGATGGGCGGTGCGATCCCATTCGTTGAATTCACCGCACAACGAGACCGTCTGAGCGCTGAGTTCCGCAGGAAGCTCAAATGTGACTCGGCACGAGCCGCCCTTCTTAGAATAGCTCTTCTTCAGCATGGTCGCTTCTACAATCCTTCATCTTGAGGCCAGCCTCACAGATCGCTCCAATGCGGGATGTATATGCACCTTGCTCCCCTGAATGTCAATTAAACGTGTCCCTTACGACAATGACACAGACCGCCGACCTGCGGAATCGCTCCCCTTTGCTGACCGAACCCAGGAGCCAGCAGGCGTCAGGGCGCCCGCTTCGTCGAACAACGGCACGGCATCGGAGTCCCGGCTGTAACCACCAACGCGGGCGGGTGACTCGGAATTTTGAATCCCAGCATCGAAAACCTGCACGTGCTCGAGACTCAGACCGGGCACACAATCCCCCTATGCTTGCGGTAACTCAAGCTGCCTCAACCGGTTGCGGGTTGAGTTGCGACCCGGCCGCCAGCGGCACAGGGATTGCCCGGACACAGACGCGTAAGGCGAAAACCCCAGGGTGCGCGTCAGCACCATCGACTGGGCAGCGGGTCAGTCATCACGATCGCAAGGGGCTGCCGGTCCAGCCTTCACGGTCCTCGCCGCCTTGTTACTTGTCCACGGCGGAGATTCTGGGGGCCGCGTTGATGATCCGCGCGTCTTCATACATGCGTCGCAGCGTGGGCGGCGGGGCGCCAGTGGCAAATGAAAGGAAGCTTCAGATGAAACCGCTTCGTAGGTGGGCAAGGCAGTCTACGCGTGCGTTGCTGATTGTGCTGCTGGCGCCCACTGCCGCGCCGAGCCAGGTCATCTCGCTCAAGACCGTGCCCATCGCGACCGGTGATCAGTTCCTGATCTTCCCTTCGCGGAACCAGGGCATGGGCGGCGTCTCCATCGCGCTCGACGATCCGCTGCTCGACCCGTTCGTAAATCCGGCCAAGGGCAGCAGGATCCAGGGCGCGCAGCTCTTCGCCACGCCGTCGTTCTACAGTGTTTCCGGTGACGGCGGGGCCGGGCGCGCGCTGCCGGCCGGCGTCTTGCTGAGTGGCGGGGGTTGGTTCGGTGGAGCGCTGCTCTCGCTGCAGCAGATCGAGATGGCCAGGCAGCTCGTGCAGCCGGTCTTCTTCCGCGCCGAAGGGGTCGAGCTGCTGAGCGAGAAGTCTTCCAACAACATCTACGCGTTCGGGATGCTGGGGACGCGGCTGCCCGACACGAACGCCTCCCTGGGCGTTAGCATCTTCTGGGCCGGCCTCGACGCGCTGCAGGGCGTCGATCTCCTCTACGCCGGCAGCCAGTCGATCGATCAGTCGGGTCACATGCTGGACCTGCGGGTCGGGCTCTACGGCGAGTTGGGCGGGGAGCGTGCCTACGAGCTGCTGGTGCTGCACAGCCGCCTGGACATGACCCACGACGTCACCTACGTGGACTGGGTGTTCCCGGATCCCGTCCCACCGGACACGCTCGGCCCGATCGAGCCGGTCCCGGAGACCCGCGTGGAGACGAACCTCGATCGCAGCAACACCTGGGGCCTGCACCTGAGCTACGTTCAGGCCCTGAGCGCCCCGGGCTGGCAGATCGGCGGGATCTTCACCGGCAACTGGAAGACGCATCCCAAGATCCCCAACTACGAGATCATGAACATCCCGCGCGACCCCGGAGATTCGTTTGGGTTGAACTTCGGGCTCGGCGTATCGCGCTCGTTGGATAAGACGATATTCGGTATCGATCTCATCTTCGAGCCGATCTGGGCGGACACCTGGGCCGAGGCGGCCGAGCCCGACACCTCAGTCAGCGGCCGGGTCATACCGGTGGGCGGCAAGACGGTGGAGAACGACTTCAGCTTCACCAACGCGCTCATCCGCACGGGCGTCGGCTACCGACTCGATATCATCGGCTTGCAGCTAGGTCTGCAGGTGCGCTCGATCGACTACGAGCTCGAGCAGATCGATCACATCCAGGAATCGAAGCGCCGGCAGAACGAGAGCTGGATCGAGTGGACGCCGACCTGGGGGGTCAGCCTCACGTTCTCGGAGATCGAGGTGCGCTATCAGGGTCGCCTGACCAGCGGGACAGGCCAGCCGGGCACGGCTTGGACACCCGTTGCCATGGACCGCTTCCTGGCGGCGGAGGCGGCGGGGATGGCGGATTTCATTGTGGCACCATCCGGCCCGTTGACCCTTCAAGACGCGAGCGCGGGGGCGCACCAGTTCTCGGTGAGCATTCCTATTCAATGAGGGCACCCCGTCCGCGTGAAGCTGCCGGGCCGAGCTGCCTCAGGTTGCGGTTGTAAGGTCAGAGCGATAACTGGCTCGCGCCTACCTCTGCAGCACGCCTCGCCTCGGCTGCGGGGTCACGACGTAGACCGTCTTCCATTTCTTGATCCCCTGGCCGAGCATGCCACCCACAAACGCTCCCACGGCTGCTCCGCCCACGCCCATGGAAACAATGTTCCAGTCCCACTCGCAGACTTGCTCCGGGGTCTTGTTACACGCGTCCGTAAACGCCGTCACCAGCGCCGCTGCCCCCACCAATATGCCGCCGGTCCAGGCCCCGGCGACGCTTGCCGTCCCACGCACTTCCACCCGAAAGACCTGAGAGAGCGGGAGCGGCCTCGGAAAGCCTTCCGCAGCACCCTTGGCCCAGCCCGGCAAGCGCATGCGCGAATAGTCAACGGATTCCGCCGTGAATGCAGGATCGTAGAGTACCACGCGACCTCGCGGCGTCAGCACGGTCGGGTTGTCGAGATCAAGCAGGTTCCGGGGCACCTCCACTCGCACTCGCTCCTCTTTCTCCAGCCTGCTGAACACCTCGATCAGAACGTCAGGGTCGTGCCGCGCCGCAGCTGCAGCAGAATCGGGTTGCGCCTGTGCGGTCGGGACGTGAGCCAGGAGTGTGAACTCGATTAACAAGACCACCAGGGTTCCACGCGCTGTTGTCGCCATTTCTGCCTACCCTGCTCTTGACCTCACCCGCGACAATCCCCCACGCTCACCCCATGACGTCACGTTCCATCCGTGACGTAAGCACAGGCCAGTCCGAACATCCGATAGTACTGGCACCCCCATCCAAAAGCTGACGAACGGGGCAGCGATCCCTGCTCCCCCGTTCGCAGACTATCCGGCACACGTGGGACGACTACCTGATCGAGGCTCCGACCTCTGCTCTTGACTCGTCCAGCTCCTTCAGCAGCTCCTGCACCGCGACCTCGATGACCCGATCGCGCCCGGCGAGGTTGTCCTCCGGCGTGTTCTCCACGTAGATGTCCGGCTGCACACCGTAGTTTTCCATGTTAGTGCGCTCGGAGTCGGCCAGGTACACGCCCACGCCCGGCATGCGAACCGTCGAACCGTCGATCAGGCGGTAGCTGCCCGTGCCGATCACAGCCCCGGCCGTCGGCGTGCCGATGACCTTGCCGAGCCCCAGCGCCCTGAAGCCGGCCGGGAACATCTCGGCGTTCGAGCCGGAACGCCAGTTCTGCAGCACGACTTCAGGACCGAAGAACCCGCCGGCGGGACGGTAGCTGGGCTTGGTGCCGCGCGGAACCCAGATCTGGTACTGCCGCTCCTGCAGGATGGTCAGTAGCTGCTGCTCGATGTTGCCGCCGCCGTTCCAGCGCTGATCGATGATGAGCGCCTCCTTGTCGCGATGCGCTCGCAACTCCTTCTCGAATTTCTGGAGCGACGGCTGGTTCATCGCCTGGATGTGAAGGTAGCCGATGCGACCATCGGACAGCTCCTCCACCATCTCGGCCCGCTCGGCGACCCAACGCTCGTATTGAAGCTGGCCGAACTCCCTGACAGAGATGGGCTCGATGCGCGTCTTCCAGGCATCATCTCCAGAAGGCCTGGCCGCGAATGTGACTTCGACCTTCTCGTTGAGGTGATGGTTGAGGAGCGGCCAGAAGTTGTCGCCCGACCTCACGTCCTCCCCGTCGATCGCAATCAGATAGTTGCCCTCGCTCACCCGCACCCAGTCCTTATCCGCCGGGCCGTCCTTGTAGACATGAACCACACGGTAGCGGCCCGCCCCGTCATCCCGCTCCAGCTGCAGGCCCAGGTGATCGGTGCTCACGCCCCGCCCGTCACCTTCTGGCGCCGGGCGCGCGCCGTTGTGCGATGCATTCAGTTCGCCGATCATCTCGTTCAGATGATCGATGAGATCTTCCCGCGTCCCTATCTGCGCCACTAACGGGCGATAGCGCGCATAGATCGCCTCCCAGTCGGTGCCGTGCATGGCCGCGTCGTAGAACCGGTGCCTGAGGGCACGCCACGCGTCGTCAAACATCTGCGCCCACTCGGCGGGCTTGTCGATCTTCACTTGCGCCGCGAACTCGACCCGCTTCGCCGAGCTCCCGCCGCGACCGGACGGCGGACCGGCAGGACCCCCTGCTCCGAGAGAGACACTGTAGACGCTGTTCCCCTCCTGAAAGAAGAGCGTGCGCCCATTGGGAGCGAAATTGAGGCTCGATATACCCGACCGTTGACCGAAAAAGCCGAATTCCGGCCCGCCTCCGCGGCCCGTATGGATCGTCGTCAGCTCCTCGCCGTCGGGCTTGATCGTGTAGATCACCGGTACACTGCGTGGGCCCCGGCGCTCCCGGCTCACGAACGCGATCGTCTGGTCATCCGGCGAAACCGCGAAGCTCACGACCGGGAAAGCCATCTGCGTCACCTGCCTCGTTCTCCGCTCCAGACCGGCCCAGTCGATGACGATCTCCCCAGGCTCCCGCGCCGCGCCTCTACCTCGCGAGCGTGGGCCTGCCTGTGGCTCTTCCCGCTCCGACTCCTCGACCTGCGGCTCATCGGGGTCCCGTTCCTCGCGCACCAGCGTCACCACGTAGATGTCCGCCGCCGGCTGGTCGTTGAGTGCCGCTTCCAGACGATCACTGCGGATGAAGTAGAGCTTGCGGCCATCAGCGGAGAAGACGGGCGCGAAGTCGCTGTACGCGTCGAACGTCACCTGCCGTGCCTCGCCACCGTCCGATGGCACGAGATATACGTCCCGTGTGCGCATGTGGTTGGCCCGCGTGTAGGCGATCCAGTTCCCATCCGGCGACCAGGTCGGTGACTCCGGCGAGCCCCACTCGCAGGACGCCAGCTCCGTCGTGCGCCGCGACCCGACATCGACCTTCCGCAGAACGTTGTCAGATGACGCAAAGGCGATCTGGCGCGAGTTCGGCGACCAGGCGAACGACGACTTCAGCACGTCCACCTCGGTCACCATCCGCGCCTCGCCCTCGCCGCTGGCCGGCGCGATCCAGATCTCCTCGCGGCCGCTCGCATCCGAGAGGAAGGCGATCCACTGCCCGTCCGGCGAGTATTGAGGCTCCTTGTCGCGCCAGGGACTCGAAGTGATCTGAGCCATGTCACCCTCATCCGTGGGCGCCGTGAAGACCTCGCCGTGTATCGAGAGAACAATCCTCGTGCCCGATGGCGCGAGATCGTAGTCGTCCGCCTCGGACCGGAAGAAGCGCACTTCGGTCAGACTCTCCTGAGTCTCGGCACCAATGCGCAGCGTTATGGCGCTCGTCTGCCTCGACGCGAGATCGAGTTTCCAGATGCCGAAGTCCCGCTCGAATACGATCACACGGCCATCGGCGCTCATCGCCGGCCAGCGTACCTCCCCTTCGCTGAACGAAGTCACCGGCTCCGCTTCGCCGCCCGCCTCAGGTATCCGCCAGATATTGGCGATCCCCGCATCGCCCCGATCGCTCACGAAGTAGATGTGTGCGTCCGGGCTCCACATCGGCCAACGATCCATACCGGGGAAGTCCGTCAACTTCGTGAAACGGCCGGCGCCGATGTCCATGACCATCACATCGCTCTGATTCGCGCCGCGATATCCCTTTCGCCAGTACGCCTGCGTCTTGCGGTTGATGGCCAGCTTGGAACCGTCCGGCGAGTAGCCCGCGTAGTAGCCCATGTCCGCGCCCACATCGACGGGCATCCCGCCGTCGACGCTCACGCTGTACAGCTTGTTGGTGAATGACTCGCGCCGATTGCTGGAGAACAGCACCGAGCTACCGTCCGGCGACCAGCCCAGGACCATGTCGTCGGAGGAATGAAAGGTGAGTTGCTTCGCCGCGCCGCCTTCGGTGGGCACGACGAAGACGTCCATGTTGCCATCGCGCGCGCTCGAGAACGCGATCCAGCGGCCATCCGGCGAGAAGCGCGGGTAGGCATCCCGGGCGACATGCACGGTGAGCCGTCGCACGTTGGCGCCCGACTCGTCTGCCGTCCAGATGTCCCCGAGATAGCTGAACGCGACTTGACCGTCGTGGTAGTGGGGATGGTGAAGTACCTTCGCCTCCCGAACCGGCGCCGCGAAAGCGACGAGCGCGACGAGCACGAACGCTGAAAGCACCGATGTCTTCATGACGCCTGCTCCTCCCTCGGACTGTTGATGCCTGCGAACTTCAACAAGGCTGCCTGCCTCTCGGCACGGCTGCTGACGATCGAGATCCGGAGTGTCGCGGAATGCTACTGCGGCTGGAGGTCAGACCGCAACAGAGGAGGCAACAGCTCCCGGGCATCGGGAGCGAGCGCCCGATGCGACACCCCCAGGCCCTGTCCCACTCAGGGGTCAGGCAAAACCTTACGGACCGCCTTCCCGTATTACAAGTAGGAACTCAGGCTGCCAGCAAGAAAGTGCCACTCGACAGGAGTCTCTATCTTCGCTCCGCACGGATGTGACTTGGCGCGTGCAGCGAACCACGAGAGGAGACAGCGATGAAGAGAAAGACACTGCCCTCGGCCCTCACCCTCGTCACCGCCGGCATGCTCCTCTTTCCGGTCGGTGCTCGGGCGCAGATGCCGATCATCGTGGGACAGCCGATGCCGGACTTCACTCTGCCTGCGATCCAGGGAGGGGACGTGACACTGTCCAGCCTGAAGGGTAAGAACGTACTCCTGATATTCCCACGCGGGCTGGTGGGTGACCACTGGTGCCAGATCTGCCACTATCAGTATGCCGAGCTCGTAGAGCTGGAGAAAGAATTCGGACTCCGAGAGAAACACAACCTGGAGATCCTATTCGTGCTCCCGTACAGCGAGGAGATGGTGCAGGACTGGGTGGACGTATTCCCCGAGCAGATGGAAGTGATCGAAGGCTGGAAGAACCCGCCGGATCAAGAGAACCTGAGCGAGGGAAGACGCAGATGGATGCAGCTGGCCAGCAGTTACTTCCCGAAGCGTTTCACTTACGAGGCCGGGAATATTCCCGTTCCCTTCCCCATACTCGTGGACGCGGACAGGGAGGTATCGCAGCGACTCGGGCTGTTCACCACCAGCTGGGACAGGGCCGACGCCGAACAGAACATCCCGACCATCTTCATCCTCGACGCTGAGGGTGTGGTCCAGTTCAAGTACCACAGCCAGACCACCTTCGACAGGCCGGGATACGATTATCTGTTCAAGGTGATCGACAGGCTAGTGACGAGCGACTGACAGCTCCCGACGCGGCACGGGGCCGCCCGGCGCGTGCAAGCGCTAGTTGGGCAGCCCCCGTACCCAACGAGCCTACTCCTCGGCCTCAGCGCTTCCCTCTCGTAGCGGCAGATTGGAGTTCCAACAGTCGATGGCTATCAGCCACGTGCCGTCCGGACTCTTCCTGAAGACGGTCAGGTACTTGCCGTCCTCGCTCCTCGGCTCCTGCATGCCCTCAGCCGTCATCGTGACCGAAAACGTGCCCCGTACGTAGGCAAGGTCACCGCGGCCATCGACGTCGTCGACTGACACGGTGAACTCCGTGATAGTAAGCGCAGCGGTATTGTCCCGGATCGCCTCGCGACCAAAAATGGCTGGGGCGTTCGGATTCATCTCCACCCCGTCTTCAGCCCACAACCCTGCCCAGGCGTCCATATCACCGGCTAACGCTGACCGGGCGTATTCCTGCATAATCCCCTCGAGCGCCGCCCTGTCCTCCTCCGGCAGTCCCGCGACCTCTTGCGCCGACGGTTGGCAGCCCGTGCTCGCCAGGGCGAGCGTGAGAGCGACTAGCAATACTGTTCGTGAGTTCACGACGTCCTCCTGCGATCAATACGCGCCCAGGACTACCACGGACCTCAGCCACCTCCCGGCGGGACCCATCATGCGTCCAAGGAGTCGGAGGGGCACGAGGTTCGCGCCCTGGCAAACGGCCTCTCGAAGCCCCACCTTGACGTTCGAACACACAACCGTTAGCCCCGACTCACCTCAACCCGAACAGAATACGGCCATGTCACACAAGCGCATCCTGAGCCTGTTGGCTCTGCTCGTCGCGTCGACCGTTTTCGCGCATCCGTTGGCGGCCCAGACGGCGCAGGTCATCGTGCTGCGGCCCGACCGGGTCTTCGATGGCGTGACGCCGGCGCTCCACAGCGGCTGGGTCGTGGTGGTGGCGGGTGAGCGAATCGCCGCCGCTGGCCCGGAGGAGCGGGTGCCGCGCCCGTCGGAGGCGTGGGTCATTGACCTGCCGGGCCTCACGCTGCTACCCGGGCTCATCGAAGGCCACTCGCACCTGCTCCTGCATCCGTACAACGAGACGAGCTGGAACGATCAGGTGCTGCGTGAGCCGCTGGCGACCCGCGTGGCGCGTGCCGTCACGGCGGCCGAGAAGACGCTGCTGGCCGGGATCACCACGGAGCGCGACCTGGGTACCGAAGGTGCCGGCTACGCCGACGTCGGGATCAAGCAGGCGATCGAGCAGGGGATCATCCCCGGCCCGCGCCTGCTGGTCGTGGGTCCGGCCATCGTCGCGACGGGCAGCTACGGCCCCAAAGGCGCCCCCGAGCTCAAGCTGCCGAAGGGCGCGGAGGTCGCGGACGGGCATGACGACCTGATCCGCGTCGTGCGCGACCAGATCGGCAGAGGTGCCGATCAGATCAAGGTCTACGCCGACTATCGCTGGGGCCCCAGCGGCGAGGCGCAGCCGACGTTCACGCAGGACGAGCTGAACCTGATCGTCGAGGTCGCCCGTAGCTCCAGCCGCACGGTCGCCGCCCACGCCTACACTCCCGAGGCGATGCGCCGGGCCACGCTGGCAGGCGTAGCAACCATCGAGCACGGCGACGGCGGCACGCCGGAGGTCTTCGAGCTGATGGCCGAGCGCGGTGTCGGACTCTGCCCGACGTTGGCCGCCGCCGAGGCCGTCACCTCCTACGCCGGCTGGCGTAAGGGGGTCGACCCCGAGCCCGAGCGGATCACGACCAAGAAGCGGGCGTTCCGGGCCGCGCTGGACGCGGGCGTACCGATCTGCTTCGGCGGCGACGTCGGCGTCTTTCCCCACGGCGACAACGTCTGGGAGCTGGAGTTGATGGTCGAGTACGGGATGACGCCGCTCCAGGCAGCGATCGCCGCGACGTCGGGCAATGCGGCGATCCTCCGCCTCGACGATCGAGGCACGCTCCGCGAAGGAACCCTGGCGGACCTGATTGCCGTCGAGGGAGATCCGACGCAGGACATTACGGCGCTGCGACGAGTGCGCTTCGTGATGAAAGGCGGCGCGGTCGTGCTGTCGAACTGAGACGGAACGAAGAAAACCCTAAAGCGGCTTCACCGGAACACAAATGTCGAATATGTGCTTGCCCTCCGGGTGTTGCTTGGGGTCGTTGAGGTAAATTTCGAAGCAGGGGCCATCGGCGGGCTGGTAGCCGCTCTCAGGGAGCCAGCCCCCGAAGACCGCGTTCCAGGCGTCGCCGTACTGATCGCCCGCGATCTCGAAGCGGGCAGTCGCGTAGCGTCCCGCCGGAATCTCCTTGACTTCGACATCGGCGTGCAGGGGGCTTTCCGCTCTCATGTCCCTCCATCTCTGGGTGAGCTGTTGGTCGCCATTGTACTCGATGGAGACATCGAAGTCTTTCCGGCCCTTGCGGTGCATTTGCGCCAGGTTGCGGTCCGTTTCACCCATCTTGCGATCGCTCTGGTACCCCCCGCTCCGCCACTGGCTCGCGCTCATCCCGAAGGCCTCCCGGAACGCCCGGGCGAAGGCTGCGGATCCCGAGAAACCGCAGTCGAAGGCGACCTGTGTGATCGATTTCTTGGGATTGTGGATCAGCATGGTCGCCGCTCTCTCGATTCGGAGCCGCTGGATGAAGTGGCTCAGCGTCTCGCCCATCAGCGCGCCGAATATGCGGTGGAAGTGATAGGGAGAGAAACTGGCGACCCGGGCCAGGGTCTGGAGGCTGAGATCCTGGTCGATGTGCGCGTCGATATAATCGATGACACGGTTGATGCGGGCGGTATACTCGTCCCGAAGCCGCCTCTGCCGCATGTCCTCTACTCCGTCCTCCACCATCGCGGGCTCCTCAACCGGCTGGAAGAATGCCCCAAGCGCCGCTCGGCGCCCGGGGCACTTTCCGCTGTACCCTACTCCTATCCTCTGCTGTACATCACTTTCCCACCGACGATCGTGTACACCACCTCGGTCGTCGGGATCTCGTCCTCCGGGATCGTCAAGATGTCTCTAGACAGGACCGTGATGTCCGCCAGCTTACCCGGCGTCAGCGTACCCTTGATGTCTTCCTCGAAACCGGCATAGGCGGCGTTGATCGTGTACGTCTGTAGCGCTTCCATCCGGCTCAGCCGCTGCTCGGGAAAGAACACACTGCCGTCTTTCAGCACCCGGGACACGGTCGCGTAGTAGCACGGGATCGGATCGATATCCTCGACCGGCGCGTCCGTGCCGTTCGAGATCACCGCGCCCGTCTCCCACAGCGACCTCCAGACATAGGCGCCTTCGCGCGCACGCTGCTCACCCAGCCGCGGAATCACCCACGGGCCGTCGGAGGTCGCGTGGATGCCCTGCATCGAGGCGATGACACCGAGCCCGGCGAAGCGCGGGATGTCGTCCGGATGAAGGTGCTGCGCGTGCTCGATCCGCCAGCGCAGGTCCGTGCGCTCCGGGTTCGCCTGGAACGCAGCCTCGTAGACGTTCAGGACCTCACGGTTCGCGCGGTCGCCGATCGCGTGCACGCAGAGCTGGAAGTCGTGCTCCATGGCGAGCCGCGCGGTTTCCTCGAGCGACTCGATCGGGGTCGTGCTCAACCCCGTGCTCGACGGCAGGTCAGCGTACGGCTCGAGCAGCCAGGCGCCGTGCGGCCCGAGCGCGCCGTCGGCGAAGCCCTTGATCGCCCGCACGGTGAGGCGGTGATCGCCGTAGTCAACGAGACGATACTCGGGCAGGAGCTCGGCGAGTCGCTCGTTGGGCTCGCGGATCATGACGTACAGCCGTATACCGAGCGCGCCCTCATCCACCATCTGCTTGTACAGGTCAACGGTCTCGAAGCTGACACCCGGATCATGGATCGTCGTGATGCCCTTCGAGAGCGCTTCCTCAATCGCTAGCTCGGCCTGCCGGCGCGGGTCGGGCGGCGGCGCGCCCTCAGCGGCCGCTGCCAACAGACCCTGCGCCCGCTCCCGGAACGCGCCGATCGGGTTACCCTCTGCGTCACGCACGATCTCGCCGCCCGGCGGATCCGGGGTCTCCCGGGTGATGCCCGCCATCTCCATCGCTCGCGCGTTCGCGAACGACGCGTGACCGCTCGCGTGCCGCAGGATCACCGGGTTATCCGGCGAGACCGCGCTCAACGTCTGGTGCGTGGGCAGACCGCCGACGTTGCCCGGAGGCGGCCGGTCCCACTTCTCCTGATGCCAACCGCGCCCCCGGATGAGCTCTCCCGCTTGCGCCTCGGCGACCGCGGCCGCGACCATCGAGACGATCTCGTCCCAGTTCGCCGCCTGCATCAGATCGAGCTGCATCTTCGCGTCACCGACGCCCTGGAAGTGCGCGTGGCTGTCGATCAAGCCCGGGACGGCGAGCCGCCCGGCGAGATCGATGACCTCGGTCTCGGGACCGATGTACTCGGCGATCGCTCTGTCGCTGCCGACGGCGAGGATCCGGTCGCCGCGCACCGCGATCGCCTCGCCGTCCGGAACCGCGTCGTCCACAGTGACGACCTTACCGCCTCGCAGAACGAGGTCGGCGACCTGGGCTTCGCGTGCGCAGCCGCTCGCGAGCGCGAGCGCGCCAGCGAGGAGTACGCCGACCAGCGCGAGACGCCGGTGCCCTAGCACGCGTCCGATCTTCTCCATAACGCCTCCCATGCTCATGGTCTGAGTCTCAGAGTGCGTCCGTTTCGTTTGTCGTGGCTGTAGACGAAAAAGATGCGGCTTCGCTGGCGTCGACGCCAGCCACAGCACGTAAGGCATGACGGGCAGGTTA
>JGI2171J19970_10001356_pt1 | contig 13730 bp, 15 predicted proteins | sample DeeMarSWOR324_28_FD_19970 | JGI IMG/M metagenome (IMG submission 19970) | reverse complement strand
AATACACTATAAGGCTAGTTTATGCGTGAGCATATTTTAAAAACCGATGGTTTTTTCCACAAGCCATAAAAACTGAAGAGGGTACCTATTGAACGATGTAATATGAATAAGAAGTCGATTTTGCTTGAGATAATGTTTTTTGTATTTATTACTGTTGGATTCATAATCATTCAAGTGCATGAAGCCAAAGCAGGTGGAACAATTTACATAAGATCTGATGGATTAGTATTTCCTTCCTATGCGCCAATCCTGCGTGAAGGAAATATGTATACATTGATGGATGACATCAATGACTCGATTGTTATACAGAGAAATGATATTGTGGTTGATGGAGCAGGAATTTATACTCTTAAAGGTCTTGGAGACTATGATTCGATAGGAATAGAGTTGAATGGGCGGCATAATGTGACTGTCAAGAACTTTGAGGGAATAGAAGCCTTCGGATATGGAATCTTGTTGAATCGATCTTCAAATATCATTATTTGCGGAAACACTGTAACGTCGAATAACCGAGGAGGCATATACGCCTCTGAAACTCAGAATAGTACTGTCTATGGAAATAATATGACTTTGAACATGAATTATGATGTTAAATTGTATCAATCATCAAACAACGAAATACACGATAACAATCCTAGGAGGATTTTACTTGAATATAGTTCAAACAACAATAGCATTTATGAAAATGAAATACTTGTCAGTGGACAAGAAGGAATTGGACTAGTTTGGTCGGCAGATAACAATAAGATTTACGATAACTATATGACGGGTGGTTTGTATGGCATCCATGTTTTCTATGCTTCGGGTCAAAGGATTTGGGGAAACAACATTACTGACACAATATATGGGCTTCATTTTAGTGATTCTTCAAACAACATCATCAATGGAAATACTGTAAGAAACGTAACTACTGCTATCTTCCTTGATTCGAGTTCAGAAAACACGATATTCAACAACAATTTTATGGATTTCGAGAATGATGCTTTTGTCTTGGATTCTCACCTCAACCTCTGGGATATTGGCTATCCTGTGGGAGGGAATTATTGGAGTAACTATACTGGAGTCGATTTGGATCTTGATGGAATCGGTGAGTCTATACACTTTCTGGATGCTGAGAATAGTGACAACTATCCTTTGATGGGTATTTTCTCCTGTTTCGACACTTCAATGGGAGACCTCCACATTATCTGCAACTCATCCATCTCAGATTTCCAGTACAATGGCACAGCAATAAGCTTCAACGTCACTGGTGCAAGCGACACTCGTGGCTTCTGCCGAATCTGCATACCTAAAACATTAATGAACGATACTTTCAAAGTGTTTGTCAACGGCACAGAGACGCCATACACGCCTTTAACAGACATCTCTAACATGACACACAGCTACATATACTTCAGCTACAGTCATTCAACACAAGAAATAATAGTGATCCCTGAGTTTCCCTCATTCCTAATCCCACCAATACTTATGATAATCGCGTTGCTAGCAGCCATAGTTTGCAAGAAGATGCGCACAGAAATGCATGATATTGAATGAGTGAGTGAATGAAAATGGTCGAGTTAATCACCACTTTTTCCTTGCATTCGCTATCTTTCAAGACAAAAGATCCGCGCATTCCCTTTCCGGAATGTGGGTGAAGTGGAATTGCCTTTCCTTCCGTGGATTGGATATGGAAGATTCTTCTATAACAAAGGTAAGCAAAAACTGAAATAACTCATCCAAGAACTGATATGTGGTAGAAATGATTAGTTTAAGAAAATCTGGAGTTTTGATAGTCCTTTGTGTGTTGCTTGGGGCTTCGCTTATCTATGTATTTGCAACTCAGCTACAACCATCTTTGCATGGTATTGGAGTACTCAAGAGTGCTGATGACTTTGCCTACATTGGCGACATCGTTGAATATCAGATAAAAGTCTATAATCCCTCGGACTACAGCTTGTACAACATTAACGTGTTTGACCCTATGCTAGGGCTTAATGATACACTTCCCTTCTTGGAGGCAAGAAACATGACAGGCAAAACCTACATCTTCCACAGAATGGTTCTTGAAACCGATCCTAACCCTCTGGTTAACATGGTCTTTGTGGAAGCTGTCGATTCTACAGGAGCATACTCATCCAGTTCCACACAAGCAATTACAGTAATAGCTGAACGATACGTCACAATTGTGAAGGCTGGACCAGAATATGCTCGGAAAGGTGAGGCAATAGAATATACGATTACAGTGAATAACATTGGCGAAACCGATCTCTTCGATGTCGTTGTGGAAGATGAAATGCTTGGATTCAATTGGCAAGGAGACCTCAACAAAGGAGAAACTAACACATTTAACTTAACCTACACAGTTCCCTGCTGTATTGGAGGTAACTTGACAAATACAGCCACCGTCTGGGCACAACTGAACGAAACAACAATTTATTCAGAAGCATGTTGGACGACCAAGATTCTTCATCCTTGCTTCTACCCTTACAGTAAGGGATATTGGAAGAATCACCCTGAAAAATGGCCCGTAAACTGGATAGAAATCGGGAACATTAATTACTCAAGGGAGGAAGCTATTGACATACTGATAGGGGCAAATGCAAAGGATGCGACTCGAATGCTTGCAGCCCAGCTAATTGCCGCAAAATTGAATAGGTTATCTGGAGTTTCTCTAAATTTCCATTGCTGTGACAAATCGGTTGATATAGATAAAGCAATTGAAGACGCTGACGAATTCCTGATGGAATATCCTGTCGGCTCTAACCCTCAAAATGAGAAAAGAGAAAACGCTTTGCAACTAAAAGATTTGCTTGATGCATACAACAACTCTGAATGTGACTAATCTGTTTGCTCCACTGCATAATAAGAATAGTTGCGTGGACACTAGAAAAAAGAGAAGTTTCTGGAGTTTACAGTAGATTTTTCGCTATCCCTTTCTGAGCTCGAAGTAGTCAGCGAAAAACAGCAAACCTTGTATTATGAAGTATAACCCGACAATCCATTGCAACAAGTCTTTAAAGGCTATCACAAGTATTCCGAAGATTATGGCAATCAAAGCAAGCACAGGCTTTGAGAAGGTGACACCGAATCTCTTGAGTCCCCTTTCAATCGTTTCACCCATACCGATTCCTCAAAACTGTAGTCGCCGTTGAAAGTATATAAAATATGATAAGTCTTCTTTTGAGTTCTAGCAGCAGACCAGAAAGAGATTTCTATCAAATTTATAGCGAGTCTTTCGTAATCAATGCTAGTGAATTCTCTTAGTACAATTTCTCAATGGCAAAGAACAACGGTTAAAAAGCGCGCGCGATTGCCACAACTTCACCTTCTAAATCATTCAAGAATTGTTCTAACTTCCTCTGGTCTTTCGTCATATCAATGTCGAATCTATGAACCCTGTATCTCGCTTTCATTCTTTCACCTTCTATAACACATTAGACTAAGCCAGCCCATAAAAAGTTTAGAAGGAAAAAAGAAGAAAGGTTGAAGTTGCTGGATTTAGTTTAGATGTTTTCTTACTTCTCTTTGACCAGCAAAGCCCAAAATCGATTCCACTCTGCAGTCGCAGAACCGAATTTATCTACTTCCCATCCGTCAACAGCAAGTTGATTTATCTTGTCCTCAATATCTTCTTGTTTTCTTGCAGTTATCACTTTATAGGTTTTCACCATTTTTGTCTCCCCGACCAGTTTACTAGGAAGTGTGTCTAATAAGGCTTAAATCTTGACTGGTTTAGATTAACTTCTAGGAGTAATTACAGTGAATAATTTGGAAAGAGCGTTCCTAGTATTGGGTGCTATACTAGTGGTGATAGGCATCTCTCTGATAATTGAGGGACAGATTTTGGGAGATAGGACTATACCAGCGGCAGTAGCTTTAACTACAATAGGAATTGCATGCATTTTAATAGCTGGCGGAGCCAAAGCTAGGAAATCCTCGAAGGAAACTGAAATAGGATAAAAACCCGCCACCCTCGCTTTCTCTTTGATGTTTCTAGGGAAGTACGCGCGCGTTCTCCGAATTCCTAGGCGAGGGACTTTCACGCCACTTCATGCGTAGAGGAGAAACTTCACCCTTCGTCTCAAAATTCCTCAGATAGACGCACCCGCCTACCCCTCCCTTATATTACCTTTCCCTTTCTTATATCCTAGATGAACTAAATGAAACTGCGATCGAACAAAAAACCAGAATACAAGACTCTGGCAGAAATAAAAATCGGTCAGAAAGCCAAAGTAGTGAAGCTTCTCGTTGAAGGTCTGACTCGCCGCCGACTCCTTGATCTAGGTCTCCTTCCAGGAACTGAAGTCAAAGCCGTAATGAAGAGTCCAACAGGAGATCCGACGGCTTATGACATTCGAGGCTCCGTACTTGCACTTAGGTTTGAAGACGCCTCAAAAATTGTGGTAAAAAACCTGTCATCACGACACAATGAGGAGACAAACTAGCTTGGACACTAGCCGGAAAGACCGTGACTACTATCAAGAGAGACATGAAGACTTAGAAAAGGGCCACGACTATCTGATTGCTCTTACTGGAAACCCAAACACTGGTAAAAGCACAGTATTCAACGCCCTCACCGGTCTTCATCAACACGTTGGCAACTGGCCTGGAAAAACCGTTGCCCGTGCCGAGGGATCTTTCAGATATATGGAAAAACGATACAAACTAATCGACCTTCCAGGCACCTATTCCCTACTGGCTACAGCAACGGACGAGGAGATCGCTAGAAACTTCTTGCTCTTCAGCCGCCCCGAAGTAGTAGTTGTAGTGGTCAACTCGACAGCTCTCGAACGAAACCTTAACCTGGTTCTACAGGTTCTTGAAATCTCCAATAACGTGGTGGTCTGCCTCAACCTCATCGACCAAGCTGCTAGGAAAGGTTTGAAAGTCAATGCCAAACAACTATCACAGGATTTAGGCGTTCCAGTTATTCCCACAGTTGCTAATGTCGGTAAAGGCTTGAACAACCTAGTTGAAGCCATAGCGGGAGTTGCCTCAGGAAAGATAATCACTAATCCACATCACTTTGTTCTCAGAACAGAGATTCGTAAAGTACTCGACGTAGTAGTTCCTCAAGTCGAAAAAGTGGCGGGTGACCTGACGAATATTAGGTGGGTCGCTATGCGTCTCCTAGAAGGAGACATCAAGATTCGCCAAGCATTAGAAAATGGAGACCTAGCATCTCTGGCAGGAACAAATGAAGGCGCTTCAGTGACGAAGAAGCCCATCAAAGCCGAACTGAAGGAATTTTCCGACCGCATAAAAGCTGCAGCATCTCCTATTCGAGAATCTTTGCACGACTACGTCGTATCTTCCATCTACGCTGATGCAGAGACCATAGCATCCAAGGCTGTCACTAAGGTTGAGGCCTCCAAGAACGATTTGGATGCCAAGATAGATCGAATAGTGACCTCGCGCCTTGTGGGATTCCCGATAATGATAGCTCTTTTGATGCTTGTCTTCTGGGTCACAATAGAAGGCGCAAACGTTCCGTCACAATTATTGGCGGAAGGTTTGTTTTGGCTTGAAGACCAGTTTTCTTCGGTGTTTAGGTGGTTCGGAGCTCCGCAGTGGCTTGAAGGCTTACTGGTTCATGGAACCTACAGGGGGCTAGCGTGGGTCGTGTCAGTCATGTTGCCGCCCATGGCCATATTCTTTCCCCTCTTCACAGTCCTCGAGGACCTGGGCTATCTACCGAGGATCGCTTTTAACCTTGACCGTTTCTTCAAATGGGCCGGCGCTCATGGAAAACAGACTATAACCATGTGCATGGGCTTCGGTTGCAACGCAGCCGGAGTCATCTCTTGCCGAAGCATAAATTCACCCCGTGAACGGCTTATCGCAATACTCACCAACAACTTTGTGCCATGCAACGGCCGTTGGCCGACACTTATCTTGATGGCAACCGTTTTCATAGCAACAGCTTTCCCACCGGCAGTTTCATCTCTAGCAGCCTCATTCATCCTAGTTGCCGTCACATTGATTGGTATCGCAATGACTTTCGCTGTGTCAGCCCTGCTTTCACGTACTCTCCTCAAAGGAGAGAGTTCTTTTTTTGTCTTAGAAATGCCTTCATATCGCCGTCCACAGTTCTCACGTATCCTCTACACTTCATTGATCGATAGAACCATTAAAGTTCTTTATCGTGCCGTAGTTTGGGCTGCACCTGCAGGAGCGCTCATATGGGTCTTAGGAAATATTCATGTTGGCGGAGAGACCTTGATGACCCATGCTGCTGGCATTCTCTCACCTTTTGGATTACTAATCGGTCTCGACGGCATCATTCTGGTAGCCTACATCATCGCTATCCCAGCCAACGAAATCATCATTCCCACAATAATCATGGGTTACATGGGAACAAGTATGATGACTGAGCTCGAAAGCACGGCTGAGTTACACGCCTTATTCGCAGCCCAAGGATTCACTGTGGTCACAGCCCTCTGTCTGATACTGTTCTCGGTGCTTCACTATCCATGTGCAACCACTACTCACACCATCTGGAAGGAGACAAGAAGTGCCAAGTGGACAATATTGTCAAACCTGATCCCGCTCGTAATTGCGTTCATCGTCTGCTTTGGTGTTGCTCAGTCTCTTCGNGNTTTTGGATTCGGTTAACGGGCAAGTTGAAAAAGGTTCACAAGAAACACCTAAACTGCGTCTATATCCCAATAAACCTTATACTTCAGCCACTTAAGCAGAAAGGAAAGATTAATACTGTAAATCTAGACTGAGACTAATCATTTGTTGAGAAAAAATGAAATCTCAAGAGTGTCAACTGAAAGCGCTGCTATTTGACTTGGGAGGTACATTAGTAAAAATCTCATCTGAAATCCCAAATGTGATGAAAAGAGTACTTAACCTCCGCGGAATCAACCGGTCCTTGAAAGAGATATCCCATGCGCGGAAGGAAGTAGAGAAAGGTCTTGATTTTCAAGATTTACCGAGGCTTCTTGACGAGTTTTGGATACAATGGAATGAAAGAATTCTGAGTAGACTTCACGTTAAATCAAGTATTCAAACAGCAAAATTCATTGCAACTCACTGGTGGGATTATTCTGATGTAAGTCTTTATCCAGATGCTGAAAAGATCCTGCCCCTATTGAAAGAGAGAGACTTAAAGTTGGGAATTATTACAAACGGATTACAAAGTGACGTAGATAAGATCTTGCCCAAAGTAAGCCTCCAAGGTTTTTTCGACATCGTAGTTGTGATTGACACTCTGAGAAAGATGAAACCAGATGTAGAAGTCTTCTACTATGCCCTAGAGAAATTGAGAACTGCACCTTCCGATGCTATTTTCATTGGCGATGAAATGGAGGCAGATTACAATGGAGCTAGAAAGGCTGGATTGAATGCTTATCTGATCGACCGTGAGGGCAAGGTTCACGATGAAAATGTGAACAAAATATCCAGTCTAAATGACCTGTTCAAGTTAGGCATCCTCAAGTAGTATATGCACTAAAGACCAGCGCGCACATTTCCATCAGATGTAGTTACACATATAGACATTGTGATGATTCTATTTCTAGAAGTATGAACATATATTCGATTGAGTCTCTTCTTATTGGTGGTTAGAATTATGGCAGATGAAGATAAAGAACTTCCAGAATTGAAGGCACTGTACGATGAGTTGTGGAGTGACGCAGGAACCATGATCAAAGATATGAAAAGAAGCATCTTTATATATCTCTTCACAGGCTTCATAACATTGGTTTTCTCGGTCATAATTATTGGAACAGCAATCTCAGACTGGAATCAAATCCTCTCTGGAAGCGCAAGTACTCTCACCTATTTCTACGCCGTAGTGGAGACCCCTGGCGCAGTGTTCTATGTTGCATTTGGTGTTGCTTTGCTTTACTGGTATAACAAGCTCAAAAACCGATATGCACGATTAATCCGATTGGAAAAGACCATCAAGGATTAGATAGAATGTGTCCAAGGATAACCCCTCCCCCTTCGAAGGCTGCGGAGAGGTTGAAAGAATACTTGGACATATTTGATGTAGCGCAAGCAAAACGCGGTAAAACGCTTAGGCATGACATATACAGAAGAGCAGGAACACAGTGGCAAACAGATCGGATGATAGAATATCTCAAAGAAAATGGTTTGATTAAAGGGGACAAAACAAAGGGTTATCATAAAACGGAGAAGGGCGAGATATGGCATGAAATCCTGAAAAAACATAGAGATCTTGTTGGTGTACTCACAAAGGAATTGAGCGGAGACCGCCGAAAACGCCTGTAAACAAAAAAGAATTAGATAAAAAATGCTTCTGGCTATGTGAAGCTGCTCATTTCGTATGTAATCTTAGCTAGCTGAAAAAGTTATACAAAATCATAGCTAAACGCGTGGATGACCACCGCATAATAAAAGCAAATAAAGAAATAAACGTTGAAACAGTTTTGGAAAGACCTGATTACATGCGAATCATTCAGCTATTTGTGCTCTTCTGAAAAGGTACCAAGATATTGCCACGAATGCTATGAAGTAAATCAGTGATACAACAATGGATGTGGAGATAACTGTAGACAAAGGCTCTTGGTAGAGTTGTTCCCATGAACCTTGACCAGGAGTAGGTCCACCTATGTTTATCTTATAATAGGTGACATTCCAAGAAGGATGCAAAATATAGTTTATGAGGTTTGGACCTATACTGTCTGTTCCAGTAGAAACTAAGATGCCTACTTGAGGTAAACCATCGACATATCCAGTGTTTCCAGAACCAGGAATATAGGTAAGAATCCATCCTTGACCCGCGAGCATCCCTAGAATTGAGCCTATGATGTTTGTTCCAAACCAAATCCCAAGTGCACCTAAGGCGGCGATTAGAGAACTCTTGAATGTGCTGCCAAGTAGCAAGACTATAGAGATCCACACTAGTGTGCTGAAAACGGCTCCTATAAGTGAGAGTGGAACAAGATGAAGGTTACTCTGCGGTCCGTAAATAACAGATCCTCCTATAGCCATGTAAACAATCAGGAAGCAGTAGGTTACCAAGAGGGTGAGGAAAGCAGCAAACAATTTCCCGAAGAACACTGTAGTTCTAGAAACAGGTTTGGCTAGAAGTGAAACTATGGTTCCGCTTTCAAACTCGCCTGAAATTGTATTCATAACAGTCACTATTGCAAACAGAAAGAAGCCGAATCCACCTAGGCCTACGTTAGAGTCAATCACAAAGTTCGGGTCTAGCTTTACTGGATCACCAGTGATGGCGCTTACAATGTGACCGCCAGCTAACGATAATGTGGCGAGGGCAAATGCAACAATAATCATTCCAAGAAATTTCTTCTTTCGAACGTTCCAGAGTATCTCATATCTAACGACTGCTAAGAATTTGCCTACGCGGTCGAACCGAGTTATGTCCATCTCATGCCCTCCCTTCCTTATCTTTATCGAGAAGATTCAAGAATATGTCCTCTAAGCTCTCCCCTCTTAGACTAATGGATATGACAATGCCTCCTGCAGCTGCGATGGCTTGAGATACTTCTGACCTTGCGTCGTCACGGGTTTTCAAGTCGATTAGGAGCTTCTTTCCATCTCTGTTGACATCCTTAACAACGGGCAATTTCCGCACGTTTTCGATAACAGTTTCTGAAAGCTTGTCGACTTCAACCTCTATTGCCAAGGATCCTTTTAGTCTTGTTGCTATTTGTTTGATGGTGCCAGAAACCATTGCTACTCCCTTGTTGATTATAGTAACATGAGTACAAACCTGCTCAACTTCGTGTAGCAGGTGAGACGAAAGAAAAATTGTTATTCCTTCGCTGGAAAGTTCCTTAATCATGTCTCGAACTTCAACCATTCCAATAGGGTCCAGACCAAGACTGGGCTCGTCGAGGATTACAAGTTTGGGTTCATTCAAGAGTGCTTGTGCTAATCCCAAACGCTGTTGCATTCCTTTGCTATACTTGCCGATAAGATCGGTTTCTCGTCCTTTCAAACCAACAAGGTCCAAAAGTGTAGGTACTTGTTTCTCTCGTTCATCTTTGGACATGCCATACATCCTTCCGTACAGGTCGAGAAGTTCTGTTCCTTTTAGATGCTTAGGCAATTTTGGAAGTTCAGGCATGTAACCTACTTTAGATCTTAAATCTGGCTTGTCCCAGCCAAGTCTATTGCCAAGTATCTTAACTGATCCTCCATCAGGTTTCAACAGACCGATAAGCATCTTGATCGTCGTGGTTTTCCCAGCGCCATTCGGACCTAAGAAACCATGTATTGTGCCAGTCTTAACACTCAGATCTAGGTTATTCACAGCAACTAGAGAACCGTATTTCTTTGTCAGATTTGCTGTTTCAATCGCGAACTCCAAACTGCATCACCATAAACTATGATAATAGTAATATCGCTTAGCCTTTTTTTTCACATGTAGACTTAATTGAAATCTTAGAACTGATCCTACTTATAAAAGCTTAAACGATAGCATTCATCTCCGCACGTAATAGTTGAACTAAAAACCTTTCACTACATTCCCCGAATTTTTTCTTTAGTATAGTTGAAAAATACCAGTGCGCGCAGGTAATTCTAATATCCATATACCCAGGAGTATTTTTTGTCGAGGTATTCAAGGTAAGGTTTAGAGTTCATTTTTTCACCGGTGATTCTCTTGATGAGAACAGGCGGATCGTAGAGGTCTCCTTGTTGGTGTACATTCTCTACAAGCCATTTCTTGACGTTTTGGAAGTTACCTCTGGAGATCTGGTCCTTCCAGTCGGAGATTGACTTCTGCACAGTATCAAGTAACTGACCACTAATGATGTTGCCTAACGCATATGTGGGGAAGTATCCGAAATCGCCTCCAGACCAATGGATGTCCTGCAGGACTCCTTCAGAGTCATTCTCGATGTTCACGCCTAGATAATCCTTGTACTTCTGGTTCCAAATTTCTGGGAGATCTTTAACCATGATTCTGTTTGGAATTAGCTCTTGTTCAATCTCGAAACGTATGATTATGTGTAGACAGTAAGTTACTTCGTCTGCTTCAACTCGAATCTTTGAAGGTCTAACATGGTTGATGGCTCGCACAAAATTGTCCAAGCTTAAGTTGGAAAAAACATTTCCTGTAAGTTCATTCAATTTTGGATAGAAATACGTCCAGAACTCACGTGATCTACCAATGATGTTCTCCACGAATCGAGATTGTGATTCATGGAATCCTAAAGACGCAGAACTACCTACTGGTTGAAACATCCACTCTTGTTTGAGATTTTGGTCATAGATTGCGTGACCACCTTCGTGCAACACAGAAAACAGTGAGGAAGCCATTTCTTTCTCATAGTAATGTGTTGTTATACGTACGTCGTCGTAGTAACCAGTAGTGAAGGGGTGCTCCACCTGGTCTATTCTGCCACCTGCTTCTTTGGACTCGATGTCGTATCCGATGAATGCGGCTATTTCTTTGGAAATCTTTTGTTGATCCATAATGGAGACTTTTCTTTTGAGAACTTCTGGGTTAGGTTGGTTAGGTGCATTTTGGCATTTCTGTAGAATTTCCACTAATCCATCTCTCAAGCCGATGAAGATTGTTGATATGGAATCAGCTGCCATCTTTGGCTCATAGATGTCAATTAAGGCATCATAAGGTGTTTTTGTGCCTTTGACTTCCATGAGAATTTCTGCTGCCTGCCTTTTCAATTTAAGGATCTTCTCAAGTTCAGGCTTGAAGAGAGAGAAATTTTTAGCGGCTTTCGCCTTCTTCCACACATTTACTCCTATAGCTTCCTGCTTTGCCATATCAGCAACAAGCTTCTCAGGGAGCTTCGTTTGTTCATCATAGTTTTTTCTAACAAGATACGTATTCCTTTTCTGCAATTCATTTATACTTTCAAAATCAGGATGATTCTCAATGTTTGAAAGGAGGTTTCCTATTTCGGGTTTTGTGATCAGCCTATGCATCATCTGCCTGAGAACACCTAGCTGTTGACTGCGAAGATTCACTCCTTTCGGAGGCATCATAGTCTCCATGTCCCAATAGATGATGCTAACGGCTGAACCGAGAACGATAACCTCTCTAGTGAGATCCATCAACTTTTTGTAATCAGATTCAAGAGCCTCTATAGTCTTTGACATGCAAATCAAATTCGAAAGCATCTTCAAGAATATAGAGCTTACGCAAAAAACGGGGATATCTATAAGGATATTATTACTGTTCTTTGCGTGCGCGCCCACAAACATATTTAAGAGTTGTTGCTGGAAATACAAAGAAGAGTTTGGGAAGAATGTGAGGTTTTATGTCTCTTCTTGATTTGATTCTCACCCGGAGGAGCATTAGACGCTATGAAAACAAAGATATACCCGAAGAGGTTTTGCAGCAAATTCTTGAAACTGGCAGACAGGCTCCTTCAGCTGCTAATAGACAGCCTATTCATTTCGTCATTGTGACTGATCGTGATATACTAAAGAACTTGTGCGATAATTTGATTAACCGTTTTGTCAAATATGCTCCCGTAGCTATTGTTGGGTGTGCAGACATAAAATCGCTTTTGACTGGAAAATGGGCCGTTGTTGACGCTACAATTGCAATGGAGAACATGGTTATTGCCGCGTGGACTTTAGGGATCGGTTCATGTTGGATAGGAGCTTGCAACGAAGAAAAAGTCAAGGAATTGCTAAAAATCCCTGATAAATGGAAGTTTGTTGCGTTATTAACTCTCGGGTATCCTGCCGAACAGCCAAAACAAAGAAAGAAGAAATCTTTTGAGAAAATGTTTAGCTTTAACCGTTTCTAACTACTTGGATAGGAACGGTTATTTTGATTTTCTGAACGTACTTATCTAATTATCTTCAAAAGCACGCGCTCTTAACTCAAGTGTGCATGCATGCACCACAGTGGAGATAGCACCCGAGTTTTCCCGCAACATCCCTTTTGCGCATGGCTATCACTTTGAACAAGCTAATGTAAGTGATTGATTATTCCATATTCTCCAGTGTTTGGGTCTTGGAATAATTGGATTTGAGGCGGATAGAAAGTGAAAACTACAAAGGCAAGAGCTAAGATTACGAGAGCAACAAGAGAAATTAGTTCCAAACTCTTAGATAGTTTTTTGAAAGTCAATAGCTTATAACTGATGAGTTGTCCAACGATTATGGCAAAAATGAAACTGAGAATATCTATTATGAGGTTTTCTTCGGTAAAAAATGTATATGAGTAGAAGATTGTTGGAATAATGAGCATTATGGCATAAATTCCAATTGACTTTGCAAAAAAGAAGTTGTTGGTTCTCTTGTTTAAGTAACGGTATTCAAGGATTGCATACATGAGGGTTGGCCAGAAAGCAATTTTCAAATGCTCCCATACACTTTCATTCACGGCAGAAAACACTCCAACAATTGGTTGATTTCCAGACCATTCAAAAGTAAAATGGAGCATACTTCCGAAAATAATTATAAGAATCATGCCAGCTAGTTCGTACCAAAAAATAACTCTTTTTTCAGACAAACTCGAACTACCTAAGAACACCATTTCAAGCTTTTCGGATATAAAATTTTAATGCACCACCACCACCAAAAATACTGCATGCATGCGGAGGAGCACAAAAAAATAGACTAAGACACGCCAACTAGTGGTTTAGTCTCGTTTCTTTGACCTCATTCTTATCAGATAAGTTAGATTTAGAACCAAAGAAACCCCGATTAGCACTCCTTCCACAAAATCTGAAACTGAGAAGCCTGAATATTCAAAATGTAAAAAGCGACCAACAAGAATTCCCAAAGATATTGAAATCATTCCAACAGCCAGAAGAACATTC
>JGI2171J19970_10001354_pt1 | contig 13745 bp, 14 predicted proteins | sample DeeMarSWOR324_28_FD_19970 | JGI IMG/M metagenome (IMG submission 19970) | reverse complement strand
CCTTAATTATTTATCATATTAGGATGTATTCGACGATTCACGTCGGGGGTCTCTTGTAATGGTTAGCGTTTCGATCATCATGGGGAGCGATTCGGACAGGGAGCTGGGGGAGAAGGCGAAGGCCGTCCTCGATGACTTCGGGGTGGAGAACGAGCTCGTCGTCTACTCCGCCCACAGGAGCCCGGGAACCCTGAGGGAATACGTGGAGTCCTCGGAGGCAGAGGTCTTCATCGCCGTGGCAGGGCTCTCCGCCGCCCTACCCGGGTTCATCGCCGCCCACACGGTAAAGCCCGTCATAGGGGTCCCCAAGGACGTGAAACTAGGGGGCTTGGACTCTCTGCTCTCAATGGTTCAGATGCCAACGGGAGTACCTGTAGCGTGCGTGGGGATCGACAACGCCAGGAATGCAGCCCTATTGGCCATGGAAATACTAGCCCTCTCAGACATAGAGCTTGAGAAAAAACTTGCTGAACACAGAGAGAAAATGAGGGGCTAGAACCGCTTCTCGACGTACCTGACAACGGACTCGAAGAACACCCTGCCGTCGCCGTACTGCGTGGGCTCCTCCCTCGTCCAGTACGGTGTCTGCCAGCCGAAGTAGGCCCTCTCGGGGTGGGGCATGAAGCCGAGGACGTTGCCCTCTGGGTTGCAGATGCCGGCGATGTCGTGCCACGCCCCGTTGGGGTTGTCCCAGAGCTCCATCTCGGCGAAGGAGCCGTCGGCCCTGACGTACCTGAAGACGAGCTGGTCGTTGTCGTAGAGCCTCTTCAGGTGCTCCTCCTCCTTTTCCCTGGGGAAGACGAAGCGCCCTTCCCCGTGGGCGATTGGCACCCTCATGATGAAGCCGCTGGGCATCTCCTGGGTTAAGGTGCATCCGCCGTTGTTCACGTGTTTCATCCTTATCCAGCGGCACTGATAGCCCCTGGTGCTGTTCGCTAGGGCGGCCTCGGGGTACTTCGACCTGCCCTCGAAGCCCGGGAGGAACCCAGACTCCACGAGGAGCTGGAAACCATTGCAGATGCCGATCACGGCCCTGCCCTCTTCGACGAACCTCTCCAGCTCTCCGCCGATCCTGTACTCGCACTCCTTCGCCCAGATGGCCCCGCTCCTAACGTAGTCGCCATAGCTGAAGCCACCTGGGAAGACCAGCACGTCGTAGTCCAGAAGGTTCTTCTCCCTGAATACCCTCTGGGAGTGGACCACCTCCGGTCTGACGCCGACGTCTCTGAAGGCCCTCACCGTCTCTGCATCGCAGTTGGTGCCGGGGGCACGCATCAGGAGGACCCTTATCTCCGACCGGTTCATCTTGAATCCCCCAGCGGAGTCTTCCAAGCCATCATAAGCCTTTCCAGGGGCTCGTCGACGACGACTCTGCCCCGGCTGGTGACTCTGAACTGTTCACCACCAGTCACCTCTCCGACCCTCGCGAACTGCTCCCCCTTCATCACGTCCTCAAAGGCGTCCGCATTGACCTCCGGGACCTCAACCAGCAGCCTCCCGTTAGACTCAGAGAAGAGGGCTAGATCGTCCCTCATCCCGTCCGCAGCCAGCATGGACGAGAGTTCGATCTCTAATCCCAGAGCTCCGGTGAAGGCCATCTCGGCGGCGGCTACGCCCAGCCCCCCCTCCGAGAGGTCGTGACAGGCCGCGACAAGCTCCTCGTCCATGGCAGAGGTCAGTCTTCTGTAGGCCTCGATAGTCTTTTCGGCCTCCAGCCTCGGCACCGAAGCTCCCAGGAATCCGGAAATTCTGTAGTACTCTGAGCCTCCAAGCTCGGGTTTCGTCATGCCTACGAGGTAGACTGGGTCACCGGCCCTCTTGAGGTCCATGGTTACCGCCTTCCTCACGTCGGGGATGACGCCTAAGGCCGTTATGAGGAGGGTCGGGGCCACCGGGCCGAGGGGGGACTCGTTGTAGAGGCTGTCCTTTCCCGAGATGAAGGGCGTCCCGTAGGCCATGGCGACGTCGTAGCACGCCCTGTTGGCCATTACTAGGCCGCCGAGTCTGTCCTCGTACTCCGGGTTTCCCCAGGTGAAGTTGTCGAGGAGGGCCATCCTCCGCCCCCCCAGGGCGACGTTGTTCCTAACCGCCTCGTCGATGGCCGACGCCGCCATCCAGTACGGGTCGATCTTCCCGTAACGGGGGTTCATGCCGCACGAGACTGAGATGCCCCTCCAGGAGCCCTCAAGGGGCTTAAGGACCGCTCCGTCGCTTGGGCCCGCGTTCCAGCCCTGCAGCGGCTTGACGACCGTGCCACCCTTCACCTCGTGGTCGTACCGCCTAACAACGACCTCCTTGCTAGCGATATTCGGCGCCGCCAATAGCCTCTTCAACGTCTCCCCGAGGTCCTTCGGCATCGGGAGGACCGGCTCCTCGAGCTCTGGTGGCTTCCATGACGTTGACCGCCTGACCCTCGGTGGATTGAAGAGGGCGTCGATATCCAGCCTCGCCACCGGCTCACCGTGAAAGTACAGTCGGACGGTACTCCCTTCTTTGTAGCTGCCGATCTCGGTTGCCTCGACCTGTTCGTCCTCGAAGATCCGGAGGACGCGTTCGACGTTTTCGTGCGGTACGGCGAGGAGCATCCGCTCCTGGGACTCGGAGATCCAGATCTCCCACGGCACCATCCCAGGGTACTTAAGAGGCACCTTCTCTAGGGAGACCTCGGCGCCCAGGCCGTACCTCTCCGCTGTCTCGCAAACGGCGCAGCTGAGCCCCCCACCTCCGAGGTCGGTGATGGCGGAGCCGAGCCTCTCTTCGCTGATCTGCTTGACGGCCCTTTTGATCTTCTCCTCCTCGATGGGGTTCGCGATCTGGACAGCAGGCCTCGAGACCTCCTCGGACTCCTCCGTGAGCTCGGCGGAGGCGAAGGTGACCCCGTGGATACCGTCCAGCCCTGTGCGGCCACCCGCGAGGATTATCCGATCTCCGGCCTTGGCGCTCCGGATGTACCTGTCCTTCCTGAGGAGGCCGATGCAGCCACAGTAGACGACGACATTGCCCGTGTAATCCTCGTCGAAGTAGACGGCGCCATTTACCGTGGGGATCCCTATGCTGTTCCCGTAGGAGCCGATCCCGTCGACGACGCCGCTGAAGATGTAGCTCGGGTGCTTGACGCCCTCGGGGAGCTTTTCATAGTCATAATTCAAGGGGCCGAAGCAGAGGACGTCCGTGCAGGCTATCGGGTCGGCCCAGACGCCGAGGATGTCCCTTATGACGCCGCCGAGGCCGGTGGCTGCCCCGCCGAAGGGCTCGATGGCCGAGGGGTGGTTGTGGGTCTCCACCTTGATGGCGACCGCGTGGTTCCCCTCCAGGTCCACGATGCCAGCGTTGTCCTCGAAGACGCTGAAGCACCACTCCGGCTCGAGCTCCCTGACGACGCGGCCTATGTAGCTCCTGAGCATGCCGTCGACCTCGCCCTCGGGGGTCTCGATGATTCCCCTGAACGTCTTGTGGAAGCAGTGCTCGCTCCAGGTCTGGTCGTAGGTCTGGAGCTCCACGTCCGTCGCCTTCCTCTCTTGGACGGTGTAGTGATCCCTTATCCGCCTCATCTCTTGGATGGTGAGCCCCAGGCCCAGGATCCCACCGATCTCCTTGAGGTCCACGTCCGTGGCGTTCAGGAGGTCGATGGTGTAGTGCTCGAAGGAGTGGGGGCTCCTGATTAGTCGGCTCATTGCGTTTCCCTTAGCTCGAACCTGTAGTCGTCCTTAGTCGGGTTCGTGAGGAGCCTCCGGCACATCTCGTCCACGAGGGCCTCCGCCTCCTTCTCGCTCCCGACCTCCAGAGTCACCTCGTAGGCTTTGCTTGATCGCACCCGGGTGACGTTGTATCCCAGCCCCTGGAGGGCGCTCGCTGTCGTCTCCCCCTCCGGGTCCGAGTAGCCGGATTTTAGGCTCACGTAAACGGTCGCATGGAACTTCATGGCGATGATCGCTCCTTAATACCCTCCTTTACTCTATTAACGATGTTGGAGAACGCTCTCAACTCGATCTAATGTCTATTTCTGTTAAATATTATAAAATTTATTGGTTTTTATTTACAATAATATGAAATATTGCATGGATCATGAGAGAGTTTTCTAACTGATGTTGAATGCGGCGGCCAGCTCGTCCGGGCTGATGATGTTCTTGGCGATTATCTTCTTGACTCCGTCCTCCTCGACCTTAGTGGTTATGCAGTCCCCAGCAACGGTGCAGTCCCCGCCTCCGTCGATCTTCGCCCCCCTGCAGACCCTTATCACGTCGGGCGAGATGTCGTCTATTAGGAATATGTTGCCGTCCATATCCCTCCCGAACTCCAGCTTACCGTCGATGACGTGGAGCCCCCTCTTATCGCACTCCTCGTAGATCAAGTCGGCGATCTTCCGGAGCAGGTCCTTCGTGTGGGACACCTCGCCAGGGCTCATGATCCTGAGTTCCACGAGGCTGTCGTCGATCATTAGGATGTCCGGCAGGCCCGGCAGCCCCTTCGCGTAGACCTCAACTAGCTTCCGAAGGCGTCTGCCCGGTCTGACGCAGGGGTACCTCCTCCAGAAGCTGCCGTAAGCCTGGAACCTGAACACCCACTCGAGATTGTACAGGTCCTCCGCCCCCTCCATGTTCGACTCAGCCTTCACCCCGAGCAATGTGGCGGGCTTAACGACCATGATATTGTCGGCAATGGTGTCCNCATAATGTGTCGGGATTCCCTTTTTGTTCAGGAGCTCGAAGAAGTACTTCGTGAACTGGCATGAGACCCGACCCTTTCCCGGGATCTGCCCAACGACCTTGTCGTACCCGGAGTCGAAGACTGGCTCTCCGGTATCGGGGTCTATATAGCCAGTGGCGTCGTCCTTGAAGTGGAACTCCAGGTTGCCGTCCGGCCTCCCGTAGACCCTCTTCGTCTTGCCCTCCATCAACAACTTCAATTCCATATGAAATCCTCGATGCAGAACGCTTAGCCTTGATGATCTGTATTTATGATATTAATTTTGTCATCAATCAGGATCCCATAGCTTGAGATCTCTGTTTAGGTCACACTTAGCTTCCTTATCTCCGCCCCAGTCGTGGTCCATATGGTCCTCAGAATGGTGGCGTCGTGCCCGATCTCGATCATGTGGCATCCCATCTCGACGAATTTCCTAGCGTTCTCGACCCACGGGTGGCCGACTCCCTTGCAGACGTACTTGCCGTGCCTGTCCGCCGCCCTTATCGTCTCCCTTAGGGCCTCCATGACCCTCGGGTGGCTGCCCTCGCCGGGGTGGCCTATGGAGACAGAGAAGTCGCTCGGCCCAAAGAGGACGAAGTCGAGGCCATCCACCGCCATCATGTCGTCGATGTGTTCCATGGCCCTCCGGTCCTCGATCATGACGCCTATGAGCTGCTCCTCGTCGCTCCACCTGATCCATTCTGCCGCCTTCACCGTCCCCCAGCGGCCCGAGAAGCAGAGGCTCCCGATCCCCCTCTCACCCCTCGGCGGAAACTTCGCCATCATGATTATGTCCTCCACGTCCTCGGCCGTCAGCACGTGGGGGACGATGATCCCGCCAGCGCCGATCTCCATGGCCTTCCTCACCACGTTCGGGTCATCCCTGTCGATCCTGAGGAGGGGCACGATCCCGGAGACCGTGGAGGCCCGGATCATGTTCTCGGCGCTCTCGTCCCTCCTCCAGGAGTGTTCGTTGTCGATGCGGCAGAAGTCGAGGCCGCAGTAACCCATTAGCTCCACGAGCGCAGGGCTGCTGGAGTATACGCAGCTTCCCACTGCGAGTCTCCCTTCTTCGAGGATCTCCCTCAACTTGTTTTTGCCCCACATTTCCGGTCGAGGAATTGAATGGTATCTCTGAATACTTAAGATGTGTTCAGAGGAGCCCAGGACACCTGTGGGGATAATTTTAATCTGCAATTTGGACTATTTGGTCTTAGATCCAATTCATTGAGTTGAGATGTATGCCTGTTTCCCTCGCTACTTACATGCATGACCCCCATGGGCAGATGCTCATGGCGATCGAGGAGCGAATGCCCCTGCTTTCCCAGATGTACGATGACGTTTACGTTGTGCCGACCGATGCCTCAGATGCAGCGGTCCTCGAGCAACTAGGAGAAATTGGATGCGTGGTGGAGCTGCAGCGGGGTGGAGTGGGCCCCGAATTCATCGGGAATGCTCGTAGGATGGCGGTGTCAATGGCTGCAGAGGGAAGCCGCGGGCACATCCACTTTTCAGACATGGATCGCGTGCTCCAATGGGCGGGGAGCCACCCCGAAGAGCTGAGAAGCGTCATCCGCCTGATACCCAGACATGATTTCTTGATAATCGGCAGGACCCAGAACGCTGTGGAGACCCATCCCCGCTCTCAAGTCGAGACCGAACGGCTGGCTAACAGAGTCTGCTCCTTGATAATCGGACGGGAAGTCGACGTCACGGCGGCTTCCAGGGGTCTATCCCCTGAATCGGCGGCTCTGATACTGAGGTACTCTAGGGCGAAGGGCGTCAGGACGGACTCGGAGTGGCCAGTCATCGTCCACTGCAAATCGGAGATGCCGATCGGATACATCGAGGTGGAGGGCCTGGAGTACGAGGACTGGCTGAGGCACACGGATGAAGTCGAGAAAGCCGGGGGGCTCGACATATGGAAGAGGGCCATTGATGAGAATCCGGCTGCTTGGCTGCACAGGATAAACTGCGCCCACATGATAGCTGAGACAGCCATCTCTACGTATAGAGAGCTATCTCAAATCATTCGATCTGCATGAAAAGTCTGATTTTTTCTTACTGAACTATGGAAAATGATTCCTTATTATGAAAACCCAAGATTAATAAGTTGCGGGCCTATACGGTGTTCTGGGAATCGCTAAAATTGGGTAAAAAACTGGTGAAAAGCGAGAGCGACATCAGGAAGAGCATGCTGATGCCGAACAGGAACGACATTCTGGGTGTCGTCGACAAGAACCTAGGGTACACCAGGATGAAGGTGATTTGCCAAGACGGTTTCGAGAGGCTCTGCAGGGTCCGGGGAAAGATGAAGAAAAGGAACTGGGTCCGCGAGGGGGACGCGGTCCTCGTGTCTCCATGGGACTTCCAGTCCGAGGAGCGGGGGGACATCATCTTCAGGTACACGCAGAACCAGGCCCAGTGGCTAAGGGACAAGGGTTTCCTGAGGATAGGTTAGTTTTTAATAGGTCCCACTCTGGATCGAGTATCTACGGTGCGCACACGCGTAAAACTCCTCGTTCCAGAAAGGATTTTAATGCGTATAGCGAATTCGAGTGAGGGTCGGTTTGAGGAAGATCGTCATCGTCGGAGCCGGGCCCTCGGGTCTCTTCGCGGCGAACGAGCTCGCCGATGATTTCGAGGTTACTGTGGTCGAGAGAAGGGAATATGTCGGAGGTTCAGGCCTCCACTCCGACGGGAAGCTCAACTTCCATCCCCTGATAGGCGGCGACCTCACAGAGTTCCTCCCGGAGGAGGAAGCATGGGGCTTGGTCTTCTACATCCGGGGTGTCTTCGAGGGCCTCGGCGTGGAGCCCGTTGAGCAGAACGAGTCCGGGCTCAGGGACCTGGAGGCGAGGGCCGCCCAGGCGGGGATCAGGTTCATTAAGATCATCCAGAACCACATCGGTTCCGATCGGCTGCCCGACGTCATGGTTAGGATGAGGGGGGGTCTAGAGGGGCGGGGAGTAGAGTTCCTATTGGAGACGAACGCCGAGGACCTTGCCGTCAAAGAGGGCAGGGTCACGGGGGTGATGACCGATGACGGCCCTCTGGAAGCCGACGAGGTGATTCTTGTCCCAGGGCGTAGCGGGTCTGGCTGGCTGATACACCTGATGGAGGGACTCGGCGTCCGGATGTCATATAACCCCATTGATATCGGGCTCCGCGTCGAGGTGCCGAACGAGGTTATGGACGAGATCATTCAGGGTTATGGCATCTGGGACCCGAAGTTCCACGTGTACACCCCCAGCTACGACGACTTCGTGAGGACATTCTGTGTATGCCCCGGGGGGTTCGTGGTGAGGGAGGAGTACGAGGATGACCTTCTGGGTGTGAACGGCCACTCGATGAGGGGAGTTGGTAGCCCGAACACGAACTTTGCGCTGCTGGCGAGGGTGAGGCTGACGCATCCATTGGAGAATACAACGGAGTATGGGAGGAGGATAGCGCAGTTGGCGAACACCCTCGGTGGGAGGCACCCTATACTGCAAAGGCTGGGGGATCTTCGGGCCCACAGGCGGTCCACCGGGGATCGGATCGAGCGGAGCTACGTGGAGCCGACACTGCGGGACGTGACGCCGGGGGACATCTCGATGGCGTATCCGAGCAGGCTTGTAAGGGACCTACTAGAGGGGCTGGAGATGCTGGACAAGGTAATCCCTGGGGTGAACGCCGACTCGACCCTTCTCTACGCGCCCGAGATAAAGTTCTACGCGATGAGAATACAGACGGACAGGCGGCTAAGGACGTCCATCCCTAACCTCTACGTGGCGGGAGACGGCTCAGGGGTCTCCAGGGGGATTGTGGGTGCTGCGGCAACAGGTATCATCGCGGCGAGGGGGATCCTTGGCAGGTCTGGTTAACCCGGGCGTGAAAGCTTAAACCTGTGCCGGTCGATATAGGGTCTCGGTGGCCTTGGTCTCCAGCAAGCTTAAGAAAAAGTTCGAGGCGTGGGCCAAGTCGGGCGTTAAGCCCCTCGTGTCACTGGGCCTGACCCCTAACGTGCTCACTGTGGTTGGTGTCGTGGCCTCGGTGGTTGCGGCGTTCTGCTATCTGAGCTGGAAGACCGGCTGGTTTGTGCTCCCTGCGGCCGGGGCCCTCGTGCTGGTCTCGGGGCTGATAGATGCCCTGGATGGGGTGGTGGCCAGAGCGACTGGGAAGTCCTCTGCCTTCGGTGGGTTCTTGGACTCGGTGTGCGACAGGTACTCTGACGCCGTGGTGCTCTCGGCGATTCTGGTGGGTGGTCTATGCCATCCGGCTTGGGGGCTGGCGGCGGTCGTCGGGTCGCTATTGGTGAGCTACGCGAGGGCGAGGGCTGAGGCCGCAGGGGTTGGGATGGCGTCCGTGGGGCTCGCCGAGCGGGCGGAAAGGATGCTGTTCCTGGCTACGGTGACCTTCGCGGCCTCGTTCCGCCTGGAGGCTCTCGGGTGGGGGGTGGCGGTGTTGGCGGTCCTGGCCCACTTCACTGTGCTGCAGAGGGCCGCTTTCTTCTACTCGGAGACCAGAAAATCCTAGGAGGGCCTGCGGCGCCTGGTGCGGGTCTTCCTGTCGTCCTTGCCCCTGACCTTGACGACTCCTCGGTGGACTGCGCAGCTGACGCAGAGGTACTTTGTGGTCTGGTAGCGGGCGATCTGGGCGCCGGAGTCCTGGAGCTCCTTGAGGAGGCGGGACTCGACGAGGCTGGTATACCTGGTGATCTTCTTCGCCTTGTCCCGGGGGACTTGGGCTCCGCAGTAGCTGCACTGGACTGTGCCTGAGCGGCCCTGGCCTCCCTTGGAGCGCCCGCCGCTCTTCCTCTTCTTGGTCATCTCGGGGTCTCGTGTGTTTAGTGGGGAGGCTCCCTATAAATCCTATGAATTGAGGTAGAAACTTTGGATCTTAACACTTCCCCCTTTATCCTGCATGGGATTTTCTATCGGAGTTGCGTGCTCAGAAACACAATAAGCTGGGGTGTGACCTTTGATGTCTGCTAGCTATCCTCTTCATGGATTATCGTGTTTTCCTCGCCCTCGTCGATCACCGTTTCGCCGGTTTTGACCTTCACTGTGTTGTTTTTTGAAAACTTGCCCATCCAGACGTGGGCTGTGGTAGATCCTCCTTTGGACAACGCGAACATTCTTCCGTCTGCATGGTTTTCGCTGTACTTGTCGGGTTTCCTTATCCGTAACTCACCCATGTCGTTACCTTCGACCATGTTGCTGAGGGATCTCAAGTCGAGTTCCCCAGACCTCTTGCGGCCCGATATCCGAATCCCGTAGTACGCCTCACCCGAGATCTTGTTGTCGGCCACCTCGAATTCGTCACATTTCCTGACATGAATGCCCTCATATCCGTCCTTCAACTGTATACGATTATTCCGAATTGTGCCGCCCCTGAGCTTATCTACTCCATCTCGGTCCATCACTGGGCCGAGGATTATGATGCCGCAGTAATTCAGCCTATCTACCTGGATAATGTTTTCCTCTATCTCCACGTTGAATCCCGGTGACGGGAAGCCCCAGGCGCTCTGGGCCAGGATGCCGGCTCCAGCCTCGGGGCTCGAGAAGGGATAGGATCCATACACATCAGATATGACGGTGTTACGTTTTATCCGCACGTCTGCTGATGGAAGGCAACCAGTTGTTGCTATTCCCCTCGCGTTGGCGTTTCGAATGATGTTATTCTCGATGCTAACAGCGCCAGATGCTTGATGTATTCCGACGCCGAAGCCCATGTAATACTCGTGGTTGAACAGGTCTGGGCGGTACTCAGGGTTCTCTTCGAGCCCGCCTCGTGTTAAGAATCCGCCAAATGCGCCGCCGCGGGCGAAGTCGAAGTAGTTTCCCTCTATCCTGACTCTACCTCTGAAAACGCTGGGTTCGGAGCCACGAATCCAGACTCCTACTACTACGTCACCGAATGCGCCGTATGTCATCCCTCTACCGTACCCTGTCATGAGGGTGATCCTGTTGTCCTTGACGTTCAGGCTGTCACATCGAACACCCCAGATGCATATGTGGTTGAAATCTGTGAACTGTATATTCTCTATCGTGACTTCTGCGCCTTCGCCATCCACCTTGAAGACAGAATCAAACTCTGTGAAGGGAAACCTCCAGCCTTTCTTGTAAATGGTTGTCGTGGGTATGTCGTCTTCTCGTTCCTCTCCCCTGACCACGACGCTCCTGGATATCTGGACCATCGAAGATCCGAAGTTGAATGTACCTCTGAGTATAACCTCATCGTAGTTATCCACGGCGTCCTGAACCGCCTGGGCGTCAATTTCCGGTCTCTCTCGACCCACAACCACAACCCTTTCTGACGGTTCCAACCTTCTGCTAACTCGTCCACGTCTTACCTGTGTGACGGGAGCAATTGTCCTCTGTTCGGCCTCATCCCAGCAATGCAGAAACAGTTCCCTGCACCATTTGAGAGACGAGTCATCTATCGCGGTGAACCCCTTGAAATCGTACTGGCCATCAGGGGTTGGAAGGGCCAATATACATCGAGTATCGGACACAAACAGGTATGCGTTGACCTCGTCGACCATTCTCTGCTCCACCAACGGGGTGTGCCTTGTTCGGCTCAAGGCCTGAGTTTCCTCGGACGTCATAGCATATAGATCGGGGTTGAGTATACGCTCTGTTGGCTCGATTATCCTGAGTTTGACTCCGCGATCAATTGCTTCGACGATGGTTGAGAGCGAGTTCATGGGGAACTGGTCGACGAGTAGCCAGACGTATTCCCTGGATTCTTTCAGGAGATTCTCGGTGTAGCGGATGAAATCCATTGGGTTTGCTATATTCGCGCTTGCATCGAGTTCGCCTATCCGTTTGACGAAACCTGTAGGGATTTTAGAAAGAGTGTGAGTCAAGAAGTATTCTCTATTGGCTGATAGAAATTTTAATTCTTGAAGGAGAAGCAAAGAAGTATCGCCGTATGGTGTAAGTTGATAGTAGCCTTCGACGTCTCTCTGAATGAGGCCTGTGTCTTGAAGCCTTGAGATGTGCCGTCTTATCTCAGGATATGTCAGATTTAGTTCCTTTGTCATGTCGGTGATGCGCATTGCCTTTTTCTGAACTAGGAGGAGGATCTCGTGTCTGTACTCGTTCGATACCTCGAACAGGAGGTCGTGGAAGCGTTCAAGCTCGGACACTGGTGACTGACCGATATTTACTTTGAAGTACTAGTATTATTTTTTTTAGATCGGTCCTCCGGAGATCGTATATTATTTTTAGCCTTTTCCTGGCCTGAAGGTTAGACCTAGGCGATGCTTGGAAGTGAAAAGCATAGAACAAGAGTTCTCCATTGAAAGATCCAGGAGTTACTACTCACGAAAGTTTAGACTGATGCAGGGGTTATTCAACATCTGCTTTAGCGTCATCTGGATAGCCCTTTTTGTCCATTACGGTGAGATGATGGGTAAATACGCTGAGCTAGGCCTCCATGTCGTTCATCCGTCGGTGTACATAGCCATCGAGTCCTGGTGTCTTTTCTCGCTGATAGTCGTCATGCTCCTGCTCTACAAGACGATAGGGGACATTCGAGTGGATGGGAGGGCCAAAGGCTCAATGGGGGCTTGGGATCTTGGATGTCGGGTCAATGGTTGCAGGGAGGGTGTGGTTTCACCATCTTTAGCCCGGTCAAGCGGGCTCCTGCTCCCGGGAATCTCCAGCCTTACTCCAGAGCCGGCAACGCTCCCCAGCGTAGCGTATGCGAGATGCATGGAGTGAAAAGCCTTGGAGCACACGTTCTCCGTCGAGATGGGGTCCAAGAGACACGTGAAGAGCATCTCCATCTCCGACGAGGCCCACGACCGCGTGCTGTTCGAGGGGAACCTCGGGGAGCTGCTGGAGTTATCTCTTGTGGAGGGAAATGTCTTGGAGTTCGTCGGAGTAAACGGTGTACTTAGAGTAGCCGTCGCTGAGGGGCAGCTACGGAAGGCACTCAAAACGGCGTCGCAGGTCGAGCCTTAGCGCCGAGGTGGGGCGCTATACAAGTACCAAGAAATCTGTGAGGTGGAAAAAAAGAATGAAAGGTAAAGTATCCAGCATTCTATCGTTGGCATTGGCTTTCACACTGGCGTTATTACCAGTAATAACGGCACAAGCGAAAGAGCCCCTAATAGGTACTATGGACTTGGAGTACAACTTAGGGTGCCCAGGACCACAAGATGAAATTCCTGATTGGGTGGGAACCATCACCATCGATGGAGAAGAATATGGCATGTTGTTCTTCGCCATTGGATCAGGAAAGGCATTTGATGACGCTTGGGTGGGTAAGATACATTTCTTCGAAGAGATTTGGGCAATCTACGACACCGAATTTGATTTCACAGACTTGATACCGAGTGGCGATACCACTGATTGGGAGTACTGGCTACCTAGTAATGATCCCGAGGAACTTGTCTTATGGGGATATGACTATGGTCAAACCAACATTCAAACCAGTAAATATCACATGAACGGCAAAGTCGAAGAAGCATCAGAACCTTTCACAGGTTGGGAAGGTCGCAGCGTACACATGAGCGGCGTAATAGAGTGGCAAGTGATTGAAACCCCAGAAGGTCCGGTATCAGCACCACATTATGCACCTGGCACATTCCGAATAAACTGATAATTTCGAGGATAAGAGTCTAGAATGTAAATATCACAAAATAGAGATATTTCCCCTTTTTTTAAGGCATGTTTGATTCAAGATCGCACACTAGTTATAGCGTTTCTCGCCAAGAGCATAATGTTAAGGCTGTAAAGGAAAAACTTTCGACTCGAAAATTATTTAATACCTTAACCTGATGTTAAACTGTGTGTTAGATTGCTAAATGTAGAAAACATTTCCGAAGAAAATCTGGATGACGTGTTCAAGATCTGTTCATCGAACAGAATATTCGCGCCCATGGATGATCCCATACTGGAAAAGGCCAGGGAGCTCAAGAGGCAGTGGCTCCTCGACATGCTGGAACAATACGGACCCTGCACCAAAATAGCCTACCTGGACGGGAAACCCGTGGCCCAGATCCTATTCTATCCTGAAGAGACAGTGCCCTACCTCCATAATCCAAGGAAGGATGTGATAAACCT
>JGI2171J19970_10001353_pt1 | contig 13745 bp, 17 predicted proteins | sample DeeMarSWOR324_28_FD_19970 | JGI IMG/M metagenome (IMG submission 19970) | reverse complement strand
ATCTAAAAAGATTAATAAAGGCTGTTCACAGCATTAGTTGACACGTAGCAAAAGGGGAGCACGAAAATGGCGCGATTCAAACTCATCATCTCATCCGAGGACGGACGGGCGGAAACCGTCGACTTGGAGGGCGCGAGAGCGCAGCCCCTCGTAGGCAGGAAGATCGGGGAAACAATCGAGGGATCCATCGCCGGATTAGAAGGCACAAAACTTGTGATCACCGGGGGCAGCGACAAAGATGGCTTCCCTCTCAGAAAGGACGTTCATGGCGGAGCCCGAAAAGCTATCATTCTCAGCAGAGGACCCGGGTTCAACCCAGCCCAAAAGGGGGAAAGACGGCGAAAATCAATTCGCGGAAACACGATCACCGACAACGTAATACAAATAAATTGCAAGGCCGTCAAAGAGGAAAAAGGGCGAAAGAAGAGGAAGGCCAAGAAAGCGAAGCCGAAGACGAGCTAAGCCCACGTCACTACACACTTCTGTTCGTAACGCGGTATCGCACGTCGCTGGCGTCAGCGACGCCTAAGTAAAGCCTCCCAGCTTGGCCACGGAATTTCTGTACTCAATACGTCGGGGTATACACGAGCGAAAAGCCAGCATTCCACTCGAGTGAACACGGGATATGGTTTCTGAAAACGAGGCTCCAGAGAAGGTTGGGACCGAAGCTCCAGCGAAAGAAGTTTATGCTGCTTGTTCTCTAGCCTCCGTCAACATAAGCGTCTTTGAGCTCAGTGTACGGGTTCAGGGAAGCGCGCGGTCACGACGAAACATATTCGGTGTAGGAGCACTTCCCACAGGACCATCGGGGCTTGTTCTCTTTGTGGAAGGCCATGAAGACGCCACAGCGGGGACACTTCTTCAGCCTCCGTATAAGCTTCCCCTCCTTCACGTCGTAATACGTGTGAACCGGCTTCTCCTTCGTCCTTTTTTGAGATCGACTCATCTTCGTTCCCTCCATTGTAGAGTGGGATTAGTCCTTGGCTGCTTCCTTTTCGCCACCCCTACCTCGCCCCTGTACGTTTCGAAGCTGGATATGTTTTGGCAGCACCACACGGGTCGTCTCAGCTTGGTCATAGACTTCGGCTTCGCCAACAGTTCGATTGGTTCCCGTGAGCGTCGTTAAGTTCAAGACGTAGACGCGGTCGTCGCTGACTCCATACATTGATGCGAGGGCCGTTCTCACCTCGAAAAGCTGGGGGGTCCCCGCTGATGGATGGTCGATGAAGAAGCTGACTTCCTTTCTTTTAAGAAGGGGATTATCTTTTTCCGAGGACTTCTTAACTTCCATTCGTTAGATCACCGAGAGCACGTCGAAGTTGACATCGGAACTCTTACTTTAAGCTTTCTAACAATGCCCCCGATTTGGGGTCTTCCTGTCGCATTTTCTCCAGTAGGGCATCGATCTCCTTCTTTTTTTCCTCCGTTACCCGCACTAACACGAGGCCTACGTGGGGCTGGCCGTAGACCACATAGGCCTTGTTCGGAGCCAACTTGATGACGGGTAAGGCCAGTAAGTCTTCTTCGCCCTCTACCACGAGGAGGACGGGGAAGTCATATTCAATGACGCGGTTAATGAGGGCCCACGCCTCTGAGGTTATGGTTCCAGGGGGGTTGCGGGCCGTAAAGACCTTAAGGCGCCTCAGGGGAACAGCCTCAACCGGTCGCCTCATAACCTTGTTATCGACCACGTAGAGGTCAACCGGTATGCCGTATTCGATGGCGTTGAGCGCAGTAAAGTCTCCGACGACGCAGACTTTAGGCGGTTTTTCCCTTCGTATTGCTTCCTTTAAGAGACGCATGGTTCGTGCGGGCGAACCCAGTAGCAAGGATCCCAGGGGATGTTTCAGCCGAGTTTTTACGCTCTCCGCGAGAAGGTAGTCTTTCAAGAACGTCATTCACCGAACTCGGAGGGCGTATCTTCCCGGCTTGGTGATGCTCATAACCTTAGCGACTTCGGACTTACTCGCGTCAAAGATGATGACCTCGCCAATCCAGTCGTCGGACGCGCTCATGGTTTTACAGTCGGGACAGAGGGGTTCCGCAATTATTAACCGACAGTTTTTACACGCCTTCTCTTTCATGGGAAGATCCCTTCTACGTGGCTCTGGCTTGGGCTTCTTTCCGTCTCTCCTCAAGCTTGATTCTTGCCGTCTCCACGTCTTCGCCAATCCACGCGATTTGTCCGAGGAAGGGCTGCCTCAGCGTCATCCCGATTTTGCCTGAAGACCCCCCGCGACCTAAGGAGACCACAGTAATTCGGCCTCGGATGGTGTCTCCCTGTCTCAATATTCTCCCGGTCTCCTTTGCCAGGAGGGCCCCCTGCCTCTCATCGTAGGAGACATAGTCATCAATCACTTGGGATATGTGGAGGAGGGCGTCAATGGGGCCGATTCTGATGAACGCGCCAAAGTCCTCGACTTCGACGACTTCTCCCTCAACAATTTCTTGCACTTCGGGATAATAGGAGAGGAGGGTGAAGGAGACGGTGTGATAGGTGGCGCCATCTCCAGGGATTACGCGGCCAATGGGGGAGACTTCCATATGGGTCACCGCCACCACGAAGCCCAAGTCCTTACTCACTATCCCTTCGAATTTGACGCTTAATTCTTCATGAGTCACGATCTCTAGGGCCTTATCAAATTTGTCTGGAGGGATTCGAACCGTATCCTCAAGAGTGATTAAGCTAAACAAAGTCTCAACCTTCACGACAGGTTTCTATTACAAGTTTTTCGGTCTTATATATCTATAACGTTTTCTATGAGGATTTACCTATGAAAAAAGCAGTGTTAAAGCCTTAAATTCCTGATTTGCCTAAATACTTCAATGAAGAAGATTGTTTGAGAAGATTCTGGTTCCGATCGATGGGTCGGAGTACTCGTTGAAGGCCTTGGACTGCGCCATCGCGTTGGCCAAAAAATTTGCCTCTCAAGTCCACGTCATCCATATAGTACAAGCGGTTGCAGCCGTATCCTATGGAACGTCCTTCATGACGTGGAGCATCTATAGTGGTTCTTCGGACATAACGGGGCCCTCCGTTATGATCAATCTGCGGAATCATCTCCAAGAGAATGGCCAACGAATTCTCGCCACTACCGAAGCCAAAACGAGGGAAGCAGGCATCAAAGCCGTCACCACCCTCCTCTTTGGCAGCCCAGCGGAGGAAATCATTTACTTCGCCGAGAAAGAGGCGATCGACCTCATCGTCATCGGAGACAGGGGGTTAGGCGCCGTGAGCCGGTTCTTTCTGGGAAGCGTCAGCAACAACGTCAGCCGTCATGCGCCGTGTCCCGTACTAATTGTGAAAACGTAACAAGGGTGTCGGTTTACGGCCTCAGCCGATCACGGAATGAACGCCCGAGTAGACTGGATCGGGGATCGATGGAGGACGGGAAGACGAAGGGGGAAGGGCGTCACGTCTTGTTGTTTAAGGACGCGCCGACCATTTGGTCGATAAGCTGGATGAACTCGTCAGTAAACTGTTGCGGGAGTTGAGCGCCAGCAGCGACATCATGTCCCCCGCCTTCGCCACCATATTTGGATGACGCCTCCTGAAAGATAGCGCCGAGATTCAGCTTCGCTTCTATGTTTGTTGCAGTCGCTCTTCCGGAGACTTTGACCATATCGTTTTCAGCCGTTGTTACCGCCATGAGGGGTTTGTCCGCGGCTAAAAGGTGGCTCGAAATCAAGATGGTGGTTATCGTTCCCAGCATTTTTTCGTCGATCTTTCCCCGACCATTTACAAGGTACAGGTTGTCGCGTTCTTCTACGACGTTGGGCGTGGCGGTGATCCACTCCATGTATTCCGCCAAGACGTGTTTATATGCTGTGAACGCGTCTAACGCCTCGTCCAAGGCCGTTTCCCGGTTTCCTACGCCCAGACAGATGCCTAACCCCGGCTTATCCATTCGGCCACATGCATTGAGGAGCGACGCGTATTCTCGGGCGTCCCGTAACGGTGTGCCCCGATCCTCTTGAATCAGGGTGTACACGGTGCCGATGAGGCTTTGGGTCACCGTGTTCGGAAGCCGTTTTGCGGATAAAAATTTGGCGATTTCCGAGTAGATCGTCTGTTTTTCGTCCGTGCTGAGATCGTTAATCGCTCGCCAACGGCCCTCCGTCTTGAGGGCGATACCGAGGTTTACCAGAAACCCCATGCAGTTATCTTCTTCGCCGCTTAGGCCGGGCATGAAGGGGTTGGTTGTGTAGGCTAATGCCTTGTGGACGGGCCGGGTTTCCCGTCCATAAAAAATGAGGTCGGTTTCGACGCGTAAACACCCCGCGTCGACCGCGTCCTGGACAATGGTTCGATTGAGACTGATGAGTTCTCTCTGCGGATTCTTGTCCTGCGAGTCGCCGAGGGCGCCTACAACGGCTAAGGAAGCTAAGTCACTGTTTGAGGCGGTCATTGCCTTGGCGACGAAGTAAGCCACGCCCGCGGCGCTTATGTCTTGCGCGCCATTGAAGCCAAAGTGGTGGGGGTTGACATGCGTGAGCGTGGGAAAGGAGGCGCCGAGAGGCTGATGGTGGTCTAAGACCACGACCTCGTTGCGGGAAAGTCCGCGGCGCAATAGGTCGAGGCCGCCGCTTCCAAAGTCGGTGAAAACGATGGGAGACGCTTCTTCAGCAGCTAAGTCCTTCACTAAGCCTTCATCCAGTTGTTTTCCGATCCGCGTTCGAAAGACGGCGTCCAATCTGAAGAGGCTCTTCGCCAGAATACTGGCCGCGGTTAAGCCATCAGCGTCCAAGTGAGAGATCACCCGGATAAAGCGGCCTGCATTCACGAAGTCTTTGATCCGTTGAGCAGCCTGCGCCGCACACGCGTAAAACGCCCTCTCGTCTTGGGCTCCTTCCGTTTCCACAGGCATCGACTCGACGTACGAGGTATCCCGTCGTTAAGACGTGTACTTCCAGTCTTCTGGAAGCCGTCCTAGCCGCCTATAATATTTGGCGAGTCGACGAATTTTTGACGCCACCAGTTCAAGGGACCGCTTATTCACGGAGTCAGCCTTATTCTTCGCCAGATGTCTTTGGAGGCCGTTTGCCTTTCGTAAGAGGGCCTGCAGATCCTCGGGAATCTCCAACGTTTCGCCGGCGCTCTCCATGATCTCGGACACTGATCGTCCTGTGAGGTATTTCGTGAGAGGAACGCCGTATTGATCGCGAAGTAGGACGCCGATTTTACTCGGTGGATTACCGTCCTTTGCCAGTTTGATGACGAAGGCTTCCACTTCTTCAGGGCTGTATCTACACCAGGTTGGAGGCCTCTTGCTCACAGGCCGCCTCGAATGCGACTTTCCTTTAGGAGCCAACGATAGTCCCCCGCAAGCGTGTTTTCCTCGGATCGGACTCATAAATTATGAGTCAAGGAGGTAATGCGATTTGCTCTTATAAAGTTTTTATCCCCCTCCCGTTTGACGGAAGGATGAGGCTTCCCGCGATGCGGCGGTCGGGGTTAAGCCACACCGTGAAGCGCCGAGAACAACTCGGCTTCAGAGATGGGGATCCGATACCTGCCGTTAAGGGTCGCCATCTGACCGATTCTTGCCGGGAGCACAAACATGATACGGCCGCCTTCTGCTTTTTTATCATACCGCATCGCGTTCACTAAGGCCTTTGGATCACGGGTTGAGTGCAGGGGTAAACCGAGAGACCCGATGAGTGTATTCTGCCGCTGGAGATCTTCGTCTCTCCACAACCTCTTCTGGACCGCGAGGCTCCCCGCGTAAGTCATACCGATGGCCACGGCTTCACCGTGGAGTCTGCGGGGATACGGGCTGCATATCTCTTCCGCGTGGCCTAGCGTGTGGCCATAATTGAGGATGGCCCTCAGGTTTTCTTCCCGCTCATCTTTCTGTACAATCTCCGATTTGATCTGGCAAGCCCGCGAAATCACGTGGGTTAAGGTGTGCTCGTCGAGGCCTAGAATCGTCGCCGCATTGGTCTCAAGGTACGTAAATAACTCTCGGTCATAGATTACGCCGTATTTGATTACTTCGGCCATGCCGTTTCTGACTTCGCGGCGGGGAAGGGTGGACAAGACGGCTGGGTCTATGTACACTCTCTTCGGTTGGTGAAAGGCGCCGAGGAGATTCTTGCCTTCCGGTAAATCCACCGCGGTCTTCCCTCCGACACTACTATCAACCTGGGCCATCAAAGTCGTCGGTACCTGGATGTAGGGAATACCCCGCATATATAGGGCGGCGACGAGGCCCGCGACGTCACCGACGACGCCTCCCCCCAACGCAATAACCGCCGATTTGCGGTCGAAGCCGTGCTTGAGCATCAGTCTCGTCAAAGCCGCCACGGTCTGCAGACGCTTAGATTCTTCGCCAGCGGGAAAATCCATCAGAGTGGCCTCAAGTCCCTCGTCTTGCAGGCCATCAACCAGTTGGGTCCCAAGAAGCCTGCGTACGTGAGAGTCCGTGATCACTGCGTACTCGTTTCCTATGGGGGAGGTGTGTAACTCGTGGGGAATCGTGCTGAAGACGCCGGCTTCTATGTGAATGTCGTAAGACTCGTCTGCCTCCTTCCTTAGGTGGACGGTTACGCGCCCCAGTTCAGCTCCCTGCCTGTGGGATGACTTGGTGGAGTTTCCGGCATATTCGCAGGATCTTTCGAAGCTCGGTGGGCAGCACCATCTGGGGGCCGTCTGACAGCGCTTCCTCGGGGTGATAATGGACTTCGACCATCAAGCCGTGGGCGCCTACGGCCATGGCCGCGAGACTCATCGGACGGATTAAGTCTCGGCGCCCTGTTGCGTGGCTGGGGTCAACGATGATCGGCAGGTAACTCTCGTGTTTTATCACGGGAATCGCTGTTAAATCGAGCATATACCGCGTGTGCTGTCGACCTTTCCCGATGGGGATCACCCCCCGCTCGCAGAGGATGACGTCTCTATTGCCTGCGGCTACAGCCCGTTCAGAAAAGTTGAGAAACTCGTCTATCCCGGCGCCAAAGTTTCGTTTGAGCAGGAGGGGCTTCTTCTGCCTCGCGGTTTTTTCGATCAAGTCCTGATTGTACATGTTCCGTGCTCCAATTTGGAGGATGTCGGCGTATTTCGCAACCATTTCAACCTGCGATTCGCCCCGCACCTCCGTTATCGTCGGCATCTCAAACTCTTCGCCCATGCTTGCCAGGAGCTCCAGCCCTTTTTCGCCGAGGCCTTGAAAAGAATGAACAGAGCTTCTTGGCTTAAACGCGCCTCCGCGCAAGATATCGGCGCCCGCTGCCTTCACCGCTTTCGCAATCTTATACAATTGATCTCGACTTTCAATGGAGCAAGGTCCAGCGATGAAGACGGGGGCTTCATGGCCTCCGATCTTGACGCCCTTAACGTCTATTACGTGGTCCTCGGGCGAGTAAGATCGGCTGACGAGCTTGTAGGGAATTTGGATTCGGTGGGCTCTTTCGACTCCGGGAAGAACCTGAAGCATGTCAAAGTCAACGCCGTTTTCGTCCCCAATGATCCCGATGATTGTTTGGAAAGCCCCCTGGGAAACGTCGACTCGCAAGCCATATCGCGTTTCGATAAAGGCGACGACATGGTTTACTTCGTCCTCCCGCGCGCTGGGCTTCATGATGATAACCATTCGATCACCCTTTGCTCACTATGGACTATAGCTCCTTAAATAGTTAAACGGAAACCTCCTCGATTTCAGTACATACTATGTGAGACCCCGGATATCTGTTCGTCAGTCTATTCCATCCGTGAGAAGCCAGGCTGCGAACCGTCGAACTGCACAGGCCCTGTGGGACCAGCGGTTTTTCTCGTCGATGCCCATCTCGCCAAAGGTTTGACCGCCCCCCGGGTCGGGTTCAAATACGGCATCGAAGCCGAAGCCGTGGACACCCCGCGCTTGGCGGGAAATGCGGCCAGATACTTCCCCCCGAAAACACGCGGGTCGATTGTGAGGCGCGCAATACGCGACGGCGGATTTGAAGACCGCCCGCCGGTTTGTTTCGCCGTCTAAGAGCTTTAATAGCCCAGTCGTCCCAAGGGTTTGATACGTATAACTCGCAAAGACGCCTGGAAAGCCCTTGAGGGCCTCAACGAAGAGGCCGGTGTCTTCCACGAAGATCGGGGCACCACTTCTTTGTACGGCCCCTAAGACGCTGGCGATGGCGACTTCTCCCAGGTCGTTGGATTGGATCTCGATGCCTTTTAAAGGTCGCTGCTCGATGATGAGGGGGTACTCTTTCAGAATGAACTTGACTTCGTGAAGCTTGTGGAGATTACCGGTGGCAAAGATGAGTTTGAAGTGTGGTGCCGTCTTGGTCTGATCCACGGTTGCTCGCCCACCTTCGCGTTACTTAACCGAGTATCGGCCCCGTTTAGCGATCGCTTTAACCCGCGTTACTACGTCCGTACAGGTTGTGCGGCCGACTTCTAGGGAATACCCGTCCATGATGGAATTAAAACATTCCGCTGCGTGGGCGTAATGGGTGCTGTCAAGAGCCCGCTTCATGAGGTGGAGGTCCACCCCTCGTTTCTCCACCTCCATCGAATATTCGGCCAGGCCAAAGTCGATGAAGAAGACCCTTTCGCGTGTCCCCTGGATCATGTTCGACGTCGTTAAATCGCCGTGAATTATCCCCCGTCGATGCAGCTTACCTATCAAGCCGCCAATCTCTCTGCAAAGCCGTCGCCTGGGGGTACGGGGAAGGGTATTAAGGAGTTCCTTGACGCGGGAGCCTTCAACGTATTCCATGACGATGAAGGCGCGGTTCACATCGATGAAGTAGATCATGGGGGTGGGCACACCAGCCCGTTTAGCGTCGTGCAGTAGTTGGGCTTCATGCACCGTCCTGCTCCGGCGTATCTCGTAATCTATCTGACGAAGGCGATAGGCTTTACGGATTCTCGCTTTTTTAACCACCGTGAGGCCATACCAATCCTCCACGTATAGGTTGGCTTCCGCCCCCTTCTTGATGAGCATGACGATCGCCCTCAACGCCAAGGAATCCGAACCCGATCAAGGCGCCACTTTGGTTTGACGAAACTGCGTTCCACGTCGATGCTTACGCCTCGCTCATACGCTAACATCCCCGTCCACGCAATTTGGGCCCCACAATCCCCACTATACTCCTTAGGCACCGCATAAAACCTGGCGTCATGTTCCTGAGAGATGCTCTGGATCATCGTCTGAAGCCGTTTGTTAGCAGCCACGCCGCCCGTCAACAGCACTTCCGTCTTTTCGGTGTGAGCTAAGGCCCGCTCCATCGCTTCGGTGAGCATGGAGAACGCAACTTCTTGGAGGGAAAAGCAAACGTCTTCGATCCTGTTTCCAGCGTGTATTTTCTTTAAAGCCGCGGTCAGTAAGCCGGAATAAGACACATCGTTGCCCTTCACGACGTAGGGCAGGTCAAGGTACCGCCGCCCCTTCTCCGCCAAGGCTTCAATCACGGCGCCCCCGGGAAAGGAGAGCCCCGCTTCACGGGCAAACACGTCTAAGAGGTTACCCAGGGTAATGTCCTCGGTTTCCCCGTACACGCGCCAAAACCCGTCACCAAAAGCCGCTATAGACGTATGGCCCCCGGATACAAGTAGCACCAAAGGATCCACTGCCCCCGTCAGAAGACTTGCAAGTTCAATGTGGGCGATGGCATGATGAACGGGAACGAGGGGTATATCAAGCCAGAGGGCTAATGCCCGGGCAAACGTGGCTCCCGTACGAAGCACAGGCCCCAAGCCAGGTCCAGCGGAAAAGGCGATAAAGGCCACTTCATCTAGAGAGAACGCAGAGCCGTTAATGATTTTTCGCAACATCTTAGGCATCCCTTCGCAGTGATGTTGAGCCGCTTCTCGGGGGTGGATGCCCTTGCCCGCCGGTGCCGCATATACGTCCTTGAGGTTGATGAGGATCTCCCCTTGGGCAGAGACCAAGGCCATACCCAAGGTGTGCGCCGTCGATTCTATGCCGAAACCGACTGAACGTTCTCGCGACGGGCCTCGAGTATTCAAGGTTCGCTGACTTCCCTCAAAGCTTCAACGTGTTCAAAGCGGTATTAAAGGTATTCCTTTGCGTCCCATCGACTACTTCCGTCTGTCCCAAGTCTAAGTGAACCACCCCCCTTCAAAAAGTTAAATGATCCGCAACGTATTTAACAGAGGCTAAACGAAGGCTTGGTCATGAGTCAAAAACCGCTTCCAGCGCAACCCGAAGTCAACATCGGCACCCTAGGGCATGTGGACAATGGCAAATCAACTCTCGTTCAGGCCCTTTCGGGTCAATGGACGGGAAAGCACAGTGAAGAACTGAAGCGGGGAATTACCATTCGAATCGGGTATGCCGACGCTGCCTTCTATAAATGTGAGGACTGTGGGAGGTACGGAACCGAAGAGATTTGCTCGAGGTGCGGGTCTCCGGCCAAGTTACTCCGAGTGGTGAGCTTCGTTGACTGCCCCGGCCACCACAGCTTAATGGTGACCATGCTATCTGGCGCCACGTTAATGGATGGCGCACTGCTGATCCTATCAGCGTCGGAAAGATGCCCTCAGGCGCAGGACCGCGAGCATTTAGCCGCAGCAGAAGTCGTTGGAATCGATAATATCGTGGTGATACAAAATAAGATTGATCTGGTTGAAAGGGACACAATTATTGCAAATTATCATCAGATTGAAGACTTTCTCAGGGGAACCAGGGCCGAGGGGGCCTCAATCATTCCCATCAGTGCTCAGAGAAGCATCAACATTGACCTGGTCATCGAGAAGATTGAAGAGATAATTCCCACGCCGCGGAGAGAGGTCAATAAGCCGCCGCTGATGCCGATTTTACGGTCCTTCGACGTGAACAAGCCGGGAACCGCGGCAGACGAAATTAGTGGAGGAGTGATTGGAGGATCGATCTCTCAAGGCGTCTTTGAGGTGGGAAGTGAGGTAGAAATCTGTCCCGGGCTTCGCGTGGAAAAAGGGGGGCGGTCCTATTACGAAGCCCTTCACACCGAGATCGTAAGCCTTAACGTGGCGGGTAGAATCGTTGAGAAAGCTACGTGTGGAGGCCTGATCGGCGTGGGCACCCTTCTGGACCCTGCCCTGACCAAAGCCGACAGCCTTGTTGGGAACGTTGTGGGTAAACCCGGCAGCCTGCCTCCGGTGCTTAACAGTTTAAGCATTGACGTCGAACTCTTTGAACGGGCGCTGGGAACCGAGGAGCTATTGGAAGTGAAAGAAATTCGGACGAATGAGGCCTTGGTGTTAAACGCTGGCACCGCGGTCACAGCGGGCGTGGTCACGTCAGCGAGAGGAGATATTGCAGACATCTCCTTGCGGAGGCCTATTTGCGCGGAGACCAACATGCGAGTTGCGATCAGTCGAAGGATCGGAGAAGGATGGCGGCTCATTGGTTTTGGAAAAATCAGGTAAGCCGGAGACGGGAACAAAATATCCTTCGCAGTCGTCTGAGAGTATTACCGAGTGGCGCCTTTTCAGGTATATGCGGCTTTTTTAACGTGCAGACTCCAATAAAAACGGGGGGAGAGGGAGAGCCTGAGGCTTCGCGTACCCGTCAATCCCGTTTCATTGGGTAGTTCTAGCTACTTCGAGTTTCTCTGACAAGGCTACGTGATTCGGCTACCGAGTTGCTCAAGGATCTCCTCGGCGCCGGTTTGGAAGAATTGGAGGTCACTGCCAACGGTGATGAAATCGTAGCCTTTCTCCACCCGGTCCAGGATCGTCTTTCCAGCACCCATGTGAATTCCTTTGGCGACGCCCGCTGCCTCCGAGGCGTCGAACACCGTGTCGATTGCTTTCTGCACCTCAGGATGGGACATGTCACCAAGGTGGCCGTAGGACGCGGAGAGGTCGGCTGGACCGATGTAGCTCACGTTAATGCCGTCCACCGATAGGATTTCATCGATGTTCTTAACCGCTGTCTTCGTCTCGATCTGAGCGATGAGGAGGATCTCCTCATCTGCCGTCTTCAGGTAATCGGGGTCGGTCATGGCTGCACGTCTAGGCCCGCATCCTCGTAATCCGTTGGGCGCGTACCTACAGGCCTTGACCGCCATCTCGGCCTCCGCCTTACTATTTACCCAGGGGACGACGACACCATATGCGCCAATGTCTAACGCCCGCTTGATTGCGACGAGGTCATTCCATACCACGCGGACGAGGGGGGTTGTCCTGTCACCCCGCATTGCCTGCATCAAGGTTTGAGCGGTGTAGACATCGTTGGGGCAGTGCTCGGTGTCGAAGACAAACCAGTCGAATCCGAGGGTTGAGAGAAGCTCGGTGACGATGGGGCTTTCCACGGTCATCCAGACGCCATAGGTTTGCTCCCCCGCTTGTAAGCGTCTCTTTAGTTGATTTCTCATTACAAATCCTCCAGATGTGGTCTAGTACTTTTAAAGTCACGCGGGTGGCTCTTTAAACTTTCCATAAGAACTTCCATGAAGTAGAAGACTTATAGCGTACAAACAAGAAGTAGGGATAACCATGGAAACGGAGTGAACTGAAGGGAGTGAAGGAGATGAATGAGAAAAAACCAAGCCCTCAATGCGCCTTATGTTCAGTGAAGAATCGGCTTTGCACAAACGTGGACGGGAAAGGTCCCGCGTACTGTCCGACGAAACATTATCACGAAGTAATCCAAGAGGCGGTTAAAGAGTACGAAAAGCCCGCGATCAGAGAGTTCGCTCGGATGGCTTCCATTCAGGAAGCGGAGTGTTACATCAACAGGCATGTGAAGCCCTACGTTCTGCATCCAGTGAAGCCCCGGGTCCAAGAAATATGCGAGTTTGCGAAAAAAATGGCGTACAAGAAGATTGGGATTGCCTTCTGTGGAGGACTCCACGCTGAAGCGCGAGCTCTGACAAAGGTCTTGAAGGCTCAGGGCTTCGACGTCGTCTCCGTGATGTGTAAGGCGGGGTGCACGCCGAAAGAGGTGATTGGGCTAACGGACGATGAAAAGATTAACATTGGGGAGTTCGAATCCATGTGCAGCCCCATTACGCAGGCAACCCTTCTCAACGAGGAGAAGACCGACCTCAACGTCGTCGTTGGCCTCTGCGTTGGACACGACGCCCTCTTCTTCAAGTACAGCAAGGCCTTCACCACTGTGCTTGTTGCGAAAGACCGGGTGCTCGCGCACAATCCTGCGGGGGCGCTCTACACCACCGGTAGCTATTACGCGCGGTTGTTGAGGCATGGAATTGAGGCAGCAGAATAAAACCGAAAAAACTATGACGTGACGAGGTCGCAGGGGGTTACAAGGGTTATAGGAGAGGGGTAACGTATGGGGAGACGTCATGGAGCGTCACAGGAACGCCGAAGTCGTTGGCACCTACTGCGACACCCGCAAGTGCTTGGCTAGCTGATCGGCGACGCCCAGAGCTACTACTCTCCGTTCATTCACTCGAATCCACACTATTGTATCAGCTTATACTTACATCCCGTTTTCCCCTACGTCTCAACATCCAATTAATATTCAGTTAAATCTCGCAGTAAGGATATAGAGCCTAAAATCGGGGTAAAAAGGATTGTAATCAGGAAAAGGAAGGGTTATAGCGATTAGCTGTGTAGCTACAATAGCTCGCTATAACAATTTTTTACGAACACCAGACTAGAGGGGAGAGTTCTAGTCTGGTGGGTGCTGCTGGTTATGGTTGTCTTAATTAACTCTATGTGTATTAATGAATATAACGGTATATATAAAGATTTTCATAGAGATATATGAATATACCTTAGTAAGTAATAGCGATGTGTAAGAATCATTATATATTCACGACGTGACCTTGGCGAAGTG
>JGI2171J19970_10001352_pt1 | contig 13757 bp, 10 predicted proteins | sample DeeMarSWOR324_28_FD_19970 | JGI IMG/M metagenome (IMG submission 19970) | reverse complement strand
ACTTCACTTGCCTGAGGGTGTGCCACGAGAAATTCTTAAAACAACGGCATCAGCCCACTGAGCCAAAAAAATCGACTTAAACGCTACAATATGGATCTACGCAACAGTGCCACCAATGAAATAATTTCGACGTTAACATCGTTGATTATGCTACTATGTTCTTACCAGAACCCCTAGTTTACATCAAGCGCGCACCAACTCGAAGCTTGGATCATAAAAGATAACCCTTAAACACTAGTGCAACCGACTGATTTCCAATATATGAGTTAGCGCCCGCGGTAAAATCCTGAAGGTTAGTAACAATTTCCAGCAGTTTTACGGTTTTTTAGCAGCCGCTCCTTGAATGGCAATTACTAAGGCACCAATAATCATGACTACACCGCCAACTTGGAGCGCTCGCGACGGTGAACCATAGATCGGCACAGTAAAACCGCATATTGCAACTATTAAACCAATCACGGCAAAAACTATTCCGAAGATTATGGCGGCTTTCCGCACTCTATCAGCCCCTTTAACAATTGTAAATTAGTATTCACCACGCTTTTTCCTTATAATTTTTTTGCGGTAGAACCTTAGTTAGATGAAGAAATTTGCGAGAAACCAGCTAAGTACCCCATATTGCGTGACTGATTTCAGTAACCGTTATCATGGGTGGTAAGCCAATCTGCTTGCTTAGGCGAACAGCCGTCGGGGGAGAGAGACCGCTACGAAATAGGAGTTCCTCATTGGATAGGACCTCGTGTGGCTCCCCGTTTGCCATGATTTTTCCCTTAGCCATCAAAACCACTCTACCAGCATATCTGGCTACAACGTTTATGTCATGGGTTATTATGACCACGGCGAGGCCCTGCTTGTTTAGCAGTTTCAAGTGTGTCATGAGGGAGACGATTTGGTTTAAGTCTTGAGCAGCCACAGGTTCATCCAAAATCAGCACCTTAGGGCTCATAGACAAGACTGAGGCGATGGCGACTCTGAGTCTCTGACCCCTACTCAATGCTTGGGGGTCTCGATCTTTCAGTGGCTCTAGCCCCATCACATGCATGGCGTCCTTAACTCTTTCTTTTACCTCGTTCTCTAACAAGCCCAGTTGTCTAGGACCAAACGCAACTTCGTCTCTGACGGTTTCACAAAAAAGTTGGTGTTCTGGATTTTGAAAGGTGTATCCAACAATTCCAGCTAGCTCTGCTACGCCATATTTCGCGCTATCTCTGCCATCGATGAATATCTTGCCGCGAGTAGGCTCCAACAGACCAGTCATCACCTGCGCAAGAGTGGATTTACCTGCGCCGTTGCAGCCTAGGACAACGGCAAAATCGCCTGAATATATACTCAAGTTGATGTCTCTTAGAGCGATCGTTCCATCGTTGTATGAGTAACATAGCCCTTCTACATTAACCAATGGCTGATGAACTTCATAGTTTTCATATTGGCAACCTACTGCATTGCTGTTTAGAATGTGTTTTGATGGGAATGCGCCTATACTAGATGTGATGGCGTTGACGTCCTCAACAGATAAAGCGAATTTTGTTGATAGCCCCTCCTTGATTAACTTGTAGCTGAATTTTACGGTTTCAGGCACGCGGAGTCCCAGCCTTTCTATAAGTTGCACGTCCTTGAAGACCTCTGCTGGCTCACCCTTCGCTACGATTCGCCCTTCATCCATGAGAAACACCGTTTTTACAACGCTTAAAACCTCCTCCAGCTTGTGCTCAGCTATCACAATGGTCATTCCCAAATCCTTGTTGAGCTTCTTCAAGGTTTGCAACATCTCTCTACAACCAACAGGATCCAGCTCTGAGAGAGGCTCGTCCAGAACCAGAATTTTAGGCAATAGAGATAGGCTGGAGGCGATAACGACCCTTTGTTTTTGGCCCGCAGATAAATTGAAGACATACTTCTGCAGGTAGTCCTGTATGTCTGTTGCTTCCACGGCGAAATCCATTCTCTTTCTTATCTCATCCTTGGGCAGCGCTAGGTTCTCTGGTCCAAAAGCAATTTCATCCTCAACGATCAAAGAACATAATTGATTTTCCGTGTTTTGGAAAACTGTTCCCACGGATTGGGCTAACTGGTAGACCTCAAAGTCCCTTGTATCTTTATCGTTAACAATAACTCTGCCCTTTAACTCACCTTCAAAGACATGCGGGATGAGCCCGTCTAAACAGTAGACTAAAGTTGATTTACCACATCCAGTTGGTCCTGCAACCAGGACGAAATCGCCCTTAGTAACTGTAAAGTTGACATTTTTTAAGGATGGTTCACTCTGTCCAGGATACGTGTACGAAAGGTTTTCCACAATGATGCCAGATTCCATATTTCCTTCTTCTTTAACAGAATTATAGAGCTTATTAAGAATTTTGGGGTAATCCGCTTTCTGAGTTTCCCGAATCGAAGCTTAAATCGCAGGTTACCTTGAAAAGTAAAAAAAGGCTTATCAGCCCGTAACTCTTATCCACAGTTTGATGAAGAAACGGTGAAATGAGCAAGTTGAAGGCGATCATAGTTCAGGGCACTGGTTCGAACGTAGGGAAAAGTCGAATGGTTGCAGCGTTGTGTCGCATCTTTGCGCGAGAAAGAGGCTGAGCTGTGGGTCGGTGAAGACATTGGTTGAGAATTCAAAGGATATCTGTCTCAAGATCCGATTGTTATTAAGACTTTTCGCCTGAACAGTTGTAAAAAATATACAGCAAAAGACAAATATGCAAAGCTGGGGGCCTTTCATACACTATTTGTAAATGGTGACATGGTGATGTGGGCAGATTTGGTTTTGATAGGTGGAAAAGTGTTAACCATGAATTTGTCTCAGCCCTACGCTGAAGCAATAGCCATAAAAAACGACAAAATCGTCAAGATCGGCAAAAACGGGGAGATTAGTCGGTGGATTGGAAAAAACACAAAAGTCATTAATCTAAAGAAAAGAACAGTTGTCCCGGGCTTCATAGACACGCACGTTCATGTTGCTGATTTTGGAAGGCTTTTGACATGGATAGATTTGAAAGATGTAAAGTCTATCAAAGAGGTGCAGAGGAAAATCAGGAAACATGCGCAGAAGATACCTGAGGGCGAATGGATTCTAGGTTACGGATGGAACCAAAACAGGTTTATTCAGAAACGTTATCCAAATCTTCGTGATTTGGATGAAGCGTCACCAGACAAACCTGTGGTCCTTTATCACCAATCTGGATTTATGTGCATCGTAAACAGCAAAGCATTAGAATTGGCTGGTATAACGAAGAAAACAAGTGATCCGCCAGGTGGTAAGATTGAAAAAGACACGGAAACAGGCGCGCCCACAGGCGTTTTGCTAGAAAACTCCACGGACTTGGTTTGGAAGATAATCCCGGAACCCGATGAAAAAGAGATTATTGAGGCCGCAAGCTTAGCATGCGAGAAGATCGTGGAAGCCGGAGTGACCAGCGTTCACTGGATGGTTTCATCAGCGACTGAAATTCCAGTCATCCAAAGACTTCGTGCAGAAAACAAACTCCCCCTTAGAGTTTACATTATAATTCCAATAAATATCTTGGACCATATAACAGGTTTAGGCTCATGCACAGACTTCGGAGATAATTTAGTAAGGATTGGAGGTGTTAAGATTTTTGCAGACGGCGGTCTAGTCGCACGAACGGCAGCTCTACATGAGCCCTACAGTGATGACCAAACTACAAAGGGAAGGCTACTGTGCACTCAAGAGGAAATGAATGCGTTAGTCTCTAAAGCTCACAAAGCCAACCTTCAAGTGGCGATACACGCAATGGGCGACCAAGCCATAGAAACGGCATTAATCGCCATCGAAAAAACATTAATGGAAGCGCCAAGAAAAAACCATCGCCATCGCATAGAACACGCATCGGTTCTCAACGAAGAGTTGATCCAGCACATCAAGAAACTGGCGGTGGTGGTGTCTATACAACCCCACTTCATTATCACCGAGTTTTTGGCATGGTCGACAGCTGATCGCTTAGGGCCCACAAGAGCTCGGTGGCTTTATCCAATCAAAACGCTAATCAGAGAAGGCATACGGGTTAGCGGCGGTTCAGACTGTCCAATGGAACCGATAAGCCCTTTTTCGCACATTAAAGCAGCCGTGACGAGACAATTCTTTCCCAAGGAACGAATTACAGTTGATGAGGTCCTACGTATGTACACGGTTAACGCGGCATACGCGTCCTTTGAAGAGAATATTAAGGGGTCAATTGAGGAAGGCAAACTAGCCGATCTTACAGTTATTTCCCGTGATCCGTTAACAGTTCCGCCTAGCGAAATCGACGATATCGAGGTGAAGATGACTATTGTGGGCGGAAAAGTAGTTTATCCAAAATCATTTTCTTGAGGTTAAGGGCAGGAGATGAAGGCACTGGTTGGGGATTTGAAGGATATTTGCCTCAAGATCCGATCGTTATTAAGAGATGCTGTTAAGAGAAATCTGGCTGAGGGCGTTCTTTTTTCGGGCGGATTGGATACAAGCGTGGTAGCAGCGGTTGCTTCGAAACTTGTTCCTTTGAAGGCTTTCACGATAGCTCTTCAAGGGGCTTCCGCACCGGATGTCGAATATGCACTGTTGATGAGTAGGTTTCTGAGGCTGAGACATTTGGTCTACTACTTCGATGAAAGCCAGGTGTTTGAGACTATTCCTATAATTGTCAAAACATTGAGAACGTTTGATCCCATGGAGATCAGTGGCGGCGTAGGGATTCTTATCGGTCTAAAATTGGCGAAAGATAACGGGCTAGATGCCATCATGACCGGTGACGGAGGCGACGAACTCTTCGCCGGATACCCTTGGCTCTTTAGTTTAGAAAAAGAAAAGCTGGACTCGGAGTTGCTGAAGATGTGGGATATTATGACGTTTTCATCCATACCGCTTGGGAAGGCTGTTGGGGTGGAAGTCAAGACTCCCCTTCTTGACCCGGAGTTCAAATCCTTCGCCATGAAACTCGATTCCCAATACAAGATACGGAGTAAGGGAAACAAAAAATGGGGCAAATGGATCATACGCAAGGCGTTTGAGGACGCCCTGCCCAACAAAGTCGCTTGGAGGGCTAAAGTATTCGGGTCAATCGGTATGGGAATATGGGAATCTCTGCCAAAGATATTTGACTCGAAAATTTCTAGCGAAGAGTTCGAGGAGAAAAGGAGAAAATATCTTGAAAGAGACAAGGTGACAATTCAAGACAAGGAGAGGCTTTTCTATTATGAGATTTACAGATCCGCGGTGGGGGTACCCCATCCTACTGATCCAAAGGGTAAAACGTGTCCATACTGTAACTCAAACGTGTCACCCGCTTCATCTTCCCACTGCCGAACATGCGGAGCATATCCAATCTAAAAAGCATCCAACACCGCAGAAATACTTAATTACCGTTCAATAATTCCTTTAACGATCTACAAAAAACTCATCATGAGATCGAGGATAATGGCGATGGCGGTACATTATAGGACGATGTTGACCCATGAGCTTAAGAAGGTAGCGTTCAGCAACCACATTGACATCATAGGAGTTGCGGATCCTAAAGTTTTTGACGACGTACCAGTTGAGGACAGGCCTATGGACATATTGTCCGACGCCAAAGCCGTTGTGGTGTACGCCGTAAGATTCGAAGGAGCTAGTTGCCTTTTCGAAGAAAGCTGGTATAAAGAAATGGAGGAGTTGCTTACTCGCATCGACAAAAAATTGAGAGAATTTCTAACCGAAAAAGGATACAAAGCTCATTCGTTTGTAACTGAAGTCGACTTCAAGGAAGAACTTCAGGGGCTACCTCCTAGTGAACGTACGCATACACTAGCCCGTCAACGTCGATGGCGCGGAGTCTATTATAAGCTGCAGGATGCGGCTGTCGCAGCCGGACTCGGATGTATCGGCAAGAATAGACTTCTAATCACTCCCCAACACGGCCCTTGCGCCTTCCTCAACATGATGGTAACGGATGCGCCGCTGGTTCCGGATGATCCATTTGCCGAAGACCTTTGCGCTAACTGCGATCTGTGTCTAAAGGCTTGTCCAACAGGGGCGATATTGAAGGTTAACTCCGTTGGGCACCCAGACGAATCTCTATGCAAACCAAGGGCATGTCATTTTGCTTGTCTACGAGCGTGCCACGAGAAATTCTTAAAACAACGGCATCAACTCTCTGAACGACAAAAATCGACTTAAATGCTACGGTTTGAATCTACGTAATAATGCTGCCAATAAAGTGATTTTGACGGTTCCATGAATAGGGGTTCTTCGCCCTTTTCACATACGTGCCTATTCAATCTTTGACACAAATATGAATATAAAATATTCAAAAACACACTTTCAGTATTCGAAAGCCTGCGAGATGACGCTCGCGGAAACACATCCCTAATGGCATCTCGTTTTTGATGCCCGACTGCGTGACTGTAGGTTTAGCTTACAGTATAGAATAGGTACAGCGTAAGGTTAGCTATCTGCACCGCCTGCCATGTGAGCATCGCTGTACAGGTATTGGACGTCTCCGAGATAGCTCCGGACTAAAACATACATCAACTTGGAGAGACGGCTTCCACCCCGAAGCTGTCAGGCTAAGGCATCGCCTGCGTTTGGAATGGGACAGCAAAGTCGAGAAGACTGTCAAACAAGCAATGTGAGCGCAGTAGTTGTTAAGGACTTTTTCTAACGTTCACGCTCAGGGCGCTCCGGCATGGGCAGTTCTCTCCTCATCATTCACAATACAAGGTACTCCGATAAAGCTATAATAAAGATCAAGCAGGCTAGCCTATCTAGCTCATTGGTGGCTCCTAAGATATCACCCGTCACGCCCTTGAAATGCCTATTCGAGATACAAGCTATGATCAAACCGGCGGCGATTCCCACAAGCGGTCCGAGCAAACCAAGAAAATTCAAACTTGGGAGACAAATCAACGAGGACAAGACAAAGGAAACAACCAAGAACCTTCTCCTTTTCATGGCTCTGACGAAAGGTGCACCTGAACTTTTATCAACTACTTCTCCGAACGTTGCGGCCGCCACCATGGCCAATTTCGCCGAAACCTCAGAGGACAAGATAGAAAAAAAGAGAATTGAACTGGGAATGTATGCAATACATGCGCCTGTCAATACGATGACCAGCAATCCCAGAGTTGCACCTCCGACCCCCGTATTTACATCGTGCATGGCTTGAATCTTCTCTTCAGCCGATCCATAATACATGATGCCGTCTCCAAAGTCGAGAAGCCCGTCCATATGGTGAAGCCCAGTTAGAAGTAACGCAAAGGAGAGGGTTAGAAAGGCAGCAATCAAACTCGGCAAGCATTGGAACAAGGCGATCGCCACAAGACCGCACAATATGCCAATAATACCACCTACCAACGGAAAGAGGTACATGAATCTGGCCGCGTTAGCAAACGTATCTTGATCCATTTTCATTGGAATAATAGTTAGAAATGATAGGAGATCCTTGAGGATTCTCAGCGCGCCCATCAGACACCCTTCATATCAGTCTTCTCTCGAAGATATCTTTCCGCCGCCTCTAAATCTAGCCTCGTGTTTACATTGATAGCGACTTCGACTCTATCAGAAATTAAGACTTCCTGCTCCTGTTCCCTCTCTAAGATTTTTCGGCCGTCCACGACATTCAACCCTGAAACAGCGTAATTTTTTCCCTCGAATGGGTAGAGGGAGGTTGGCTCTACGCCATGCCTTCTGCATGCTTCGATGGGAACCAGCACCATTAGAGCGGGTTTTCCAGCCTTCCAATAGTGGGAGATCACCTGATCTAGGAACCCTCCGGTTAGGAGAGGTAAATCGGCTGAAATCGTCAAAAGCGGGTATTTCAAGTCAGAGCTTAAAATCGCCTGCTGAAGGTCTAGGTGATACCCTTTTCCATCTGTCTCGATAACCTTAACTGGAACCTTCGAGACCTCCTCCAGAGTCATAGGGGTTCGATTCGTCACTGCCACATACACATCTGAAATCCTCTCTGCTTCCATAGTAGCCTCGATAACCCATTGAATGAGGGGTTTGCCTAAGAGCTTTATTAAAGGCTTTTCGGTTTTTCCTCCGATCCTTCTCCCTTTGCCACCAGCCATTATTAACGCAACCAAGCTCAACCGTTAAGCACCACCAAAGAGATTAACGAAGCAGCTCTAGCGATCTCGTTCGCAGTCCCAAAGACATCTCCAGTCATCCACCCAAACAACCAATTTGAAAACACAACCATCAACAATCCGACGCCTATTCCTAAGGAAGCGACGATTAGACCTGAAAAGCCAGACAAGAGGTAACACGGGGCGAGGGCGAGAATCAACGAAACCATGTAAAGGGAGTGTTTCTTTTCCATTGCCCTAACAAAGATGGCTCCCAATCCCTCGCGCGCAGGCTTGCCGAGCCAAGCGCAGGTGACCATGGCCAGCTTCGCCGACACCTCTGAGGTGATGAGACATTTTAATACCACAAGTGGGTTGAGCAGAGATATGCCCAAAAACGTTGGAACCATTACGAGAAAGAATGACAAAGCCCCCCAAGGGGATACAATCCAAGCGTGAGCAATCTTCCTCCTGTCCTCAGTGGAACCTCTCATGCCCAAGGCGTTACCCACGTCGATCAAGCCATCGGTGTGCTGAAGCCCTGTTAAAACTAGTATGAATGACAGAGTCATTAAGCCCACTAACGCCTTGGTCAGAAGATGAGAACTAAGGACATCGTGTAGAACTTTGGTTGGAAACAACGTATCTAGCCCGAGAAAAAGCTTTGGCAAGATAAGGTATAAGCCCAAGCTGTATAGTCCAGCCATCAGACCTATTAGGCCTCCGATCAATGGAAAGAGAAACATGAAGTTTGCGGGGTCTTGGGAGTAATGGTTGGCATCCATCTTCCCCAGCCTTCCCACCGGAATGGCCGTGAGAAATGATATCAAGTTTTTGAAGACCCTCAAGATAATCATGATTAGGCACCATCAAGCTTAGTAACCTTCTCTAGGTTTGATAACTTTTGCGTCCCTTCGGTGCTTTTGACTGTAATGTTTCCCAGTCTATGACCATTTTGAAGCCGCACCGCCTGACATCTCCATTTTCAATCATGCCCAAGTATCCGCCGGAAAAGAAGTGTCTACCGAAGAAATGATTCTTAGACCAGTCTTCGAAATGAAGTATACCTCTTTCTACTCCAATACAAGCAAAAAAACTGAGAACACACGTTAATTTCAATTTTTTCTTTGTATTTTTGTATCAAATCGTATATTTGTTATGGACCCACATACCGTATGCATGCAAAGGGGTGTTGCATACGCACCTTTTCTGTCTACAGCATCATTCGTTTTTCGAGTTCCGTTGATACTTATAGCCATGTTAACTTCATTTCTTACAAGACCGTCGAAGATTTCGCCTTCACGTACTCTGATGCTTCACAATAAACTTGAAACATCCCTTGAGCACAAGTGTCCCAAGAGAAATTCTTATTAACGGATTTTCGACCATAACGACCCATTTTTTCCCTCAAAGAGCTATCTGACAGAAGATTTAGAATAGCATTGGCTAGCTCATAGCTATTGGGCTCAACTAGTAGTCCGGTTTCTTTATCCGATACGATTTCGCTTATTCCACTCACGTTAAAGGCAACCACTGGCTTAGCCGTGGCTTGAGCCTCCAATAACGCTAAACCTTGTCCCTCCTGAATTGATGGCAAGGCAAATACATCAGCACAATTGTATAACATGGGAAGCATATCGTCGTGAACATCGCCTAGAAAAACAAAATTATCTGAAACACCCTGCTTTTTTGAATAAGAAATCAGATGGTCCTTGAGGGGGCCATCTCCAACCACTATAAACATGGTTTCCTTACTTTCTTTGGCAACGTGTTTGGCCGCTTCAACCAGGAAATGCAAACCTTTTCTGGGCACCAGCCTGCCAACGAAAAGTACGCACTGTTTATTGTTGGCTTTGATGCTATTCTTAACTTTCTCGCAACCCTTAACCGGCTTGAACTTTTCAAGATCAACACCATTGGGAACGATTCTTATCTTCGCCTCATCTACGTTGTATAATTGGACTATTCTTTTGGATGAGTACTTGCTAACAGTAACTATTAGGGTTGCATCCTTGGCTGACTCCTTTTCGATCTTTGAAAGGTACCACATGAAAAAGTGAGAAAGCTTCGTTCGAGGCGTTGGAAATACGCTTTTAGATGACTGTAGGTATTCATCTGCAAGAACGCCGTGAATCGTTTGTATGAAAGGTTTAACAATGCCCTGTTTCCGAAGGGCCTTGAAGAACCCATAGCCACTGACGGTATGAGCTTCATAAACGTCCGCTTTAATCGCATCAGATTTTCGGGAAATTGTCTTGTTGAAGAACCAGTTGTCCAGCGGAAAAAGCACATCGGTGGAAAAACATGGAATGAAAACTGCACCGTTAACTACAGCGACCTTATTGAATCCTCCTTTCGTGCCACAATAAACTCTCGTGTCAACTTTATTCAACAACCTTTTAGCAATCTCAACTATTCGGCGTTCTACGCCTCCGAAGTATAGGTGCGGTGGTTGCGTATTAAAAACTGCTACGCTCAGCTTCTTCATTAACGATGCCCTCCTGTTTTACTGGATACAGGTATCTGAGCAATCTTTGACAACACGTTAATTTATAATATGCCCAGTTAAATAAGATGAGTGCGCTTGCCTTAGCTCTTTCAGACTCTTCTGAAAACGTAAACAACTATTCTTCTGCTTTGTATTTTCTGTTCAAAGCAACGAGTGCTAGAACAATCACGATTGAGCCTAGAGTTAGAAGCGATGTTGTAAGAGTTAAACCAAAGGGAGTGAAACTCAATAGAAGACCAACCAGTGCTGTGACGGCGAAGCTTAATCCAACGGAAAAAGTGAACTTCTCAATTTCATCCATCGAGTTTTTTCTAGGAAACAGAGTCTCAGTCAAACAGTAGCCTGGCAAAAAAACTGCCAGAACGAAACCAAACGCATAACGTATGTAAGACAACGGTGTTCCAGTCTCTGGAAAGAATAGGATTGAAATAAATGCGAGGAGGGCCAAGCATATGGCAACCCAGAACCAGAGACTCTTTCGTGAAACCAAAAAATCGCTAAAATGCTGTGTGAGGATTATTGGCGCTTCTAGGGTTAGCAGTCCCTTTTGTTGCAAGTCCTTGATTTCACTCGTAATGTCTTCAAGGTTAGCTTCGACCTGTTCTTGAACTAGCTGAACCAATTCCCTCACATTCTTCGGTTGCTTGGTCTCCACGATTTTCAAGATTAGCTTATCTAACGATTTCATCTCACGATCGCTCACTTATAAGAAAGGTTGAAATAACATATTAATTCTTGTTCAAATTCAGCAACTTGAGGCCACGAAACCAATGAACATAAGCGTAACTCTGGTCAACCCGCCATATCCCAAGAGGGGCCATCAGCATCCACCCCTTACTCCTTTGGGCATAGCATACCTAGGAGCTGTTTTAGAAAAAAACGGATACTCGGTTGATGTGATAGACTGCCAAGCGCAAAAAATTGCACACAACAGTTTTGAACGCGAAATCGGTAAACATCAACCAAAAATTGTTGGAATCACGTCAACAACCCTCACTTACAAATCCGCCCTGAAAATAGCGGCAACAGCTAAGCAAGTTCATCCTGATTGTGTAACAATTTTGGGTGGTTGCCACGCAACTTTTTGGGATTACAAGGCTTTGGAGGAATGCCCACAACTGGACATTGTTGTTAGGAAAGAAGGTGAATACACTCTTCTGGAAATTGTGAATAGACTGAAGGAAAACAGACACATTGACGATGTGTTGGGCACAACTTGCTGGAAAAACAAAAAGATAATTAGGAATGAAGATAGACCTTACATCGAAAATCTTGACGATCTTCCGTTTCCAGCCCATCACCTCCTACCACTGAAGCGCCTTAGAAAACAGGGAAAAGTAATTTTTCCATTAACTACAAGTCGAGGATGCGTGTATTGGTGTAATTTTTGCACAGCGGTCAGGATGTTTGGGCGAAGGTACAGAATGAGGAATCCGAAAAACGTTGTCGACGAGATACAATTCTTAAATGAGAAGTACGGTGCTACTCAGTTCACTTTCTCTGACGACACATTTACAGTTGATCAAGCAAGAGTGAGGAAAATATGCGAAGATGTTCGGAACAGGAGATTGAAAGTTCAGTGGGACTGTGAAACTCGTGTTGACATGGTCACAAGAGACTTGCTCAAAAAGATGAAGAAAGCCGGATGTATTGCCGTATGGTTCGGTGTAGAGTCGGGATGCCAAAACGTTTTAGACAGCATGGAAAAGGACGTCAACCTTGCTCAGACCAGAAGAGCGTTCAAGTGGGCGCATGAGGCAGGGTTGATGACAATCGCCAGCGTCATACTCGGATTTCCAGGCGAAACAAAAGACACCGTATTGAAAACAGTAAAATTTGTTGAAGAACTAAATCCTAATGACGTGGGCTATCACATTGCCACTCCTTACCCTGGAACACCCATGTACGATTTCGTCAAAGAAAATGGTTGGCTGAAGATAACCGACTTCGACAGGTATGACACAGCTACACCTGTTTTCGAGTCGCCAACATTGAGCATGAAAGATTTGGCGGAAATCCGCGAGAAGGCTTATCAAAGGTTTTATATTCGCCCTCGCTACGTTCTGCGCATGCTTTCGAAGGGAGGAATCTACGGCATTTATTCAGTAAGAACCTCTCTAGCTTATTTGCTCAGAGCCTTAGGATTCAAATTTGCTTAAGCGCTGTATCCAAAATTTTGCATGGTGTCGCGCGCACGGTAGAAGCCTTGGTTAGGACAACCTCGCCAAAGCCAACTATATTACAATGAGGTTTCTCAAGAGACTTCCTAATCGTACGAACGCCATTTTCACCTTCTCTCTCCAAACCAGTAGATGATCCCAGCAATTATTAGGAGAATTAAACTGAATACGTATAACCACTGAACTACTCCATAGGGAGGTAATATCTTTAATAAAGATAAAGCAAAAAACAGATAGGGTATGAACACTAGATCAAGAATCACCACCACGAAGAAAATTATAATTGGAACCCAGTAATACGAGTCCAACTAAACCGTCTCTCCAACCGTGTATTTAACAGAAATTAAATAATTCAAGTGATCCTTTTAAGGCCTTTCCTATGTTTTAATCTACACTGCTTTCAGAATGTGTTAGGCATTTCCGATTTTTCTTTTTGGACATTTGGAATTCCTCCAATAGATACACTCTGGCATGCGCCAAGTCGCTCTCACGTACAAGCATGTTTCTTTGAATTTCGTTTGCAGGTGCTGAGAAGCCAGGGTGTAGCACCTGTGTTCTTTGAATAGAGAAAAGTTTATAGATAAACTCAGGGAAAATGTGCAGAGTGGTGCTTCGAGATTGAAGTGGTATTGGTGGATTCTAGTTATAGCAGCGGTTATCATGGGGATATACACCCTTGTGCCAACGCCAATAGACGCTTCCAATTTATTCCTGAGAAGAGCTTCGATGCCCAACCTGTTTGGCTATTATTCGCACTGCTCTTATGCACCCATGAGCACTTTGATATGTTGGATAATCGCTGGGACATACGTGCTCTATGGAAAACGAGCCTCCTAGAAAACCTTTTTTCTTTCTACTTACACAAACCTATGTGCACAGATAACGCTATCAAGTCCACCTACTGATAACTTACTTCGCTTTTCGGGTTTTTCCTTCCTATTTGCTCCATCGCCATCCTATTCTAATAGCTTCTTCTTCGCATACGTATACACAGTTACCGCAACGTATGCATCTGAGATCTT
>JGI2171J19970_10001350_pt1 | contig 13768 bp, 13 predicted proteins | sample DeeMarSWOR324_28_FD_19970 | JGI IMG/M metagenome (IMG submission 19970) | reverse complement strand
CAGCATTCTTTTCGAGGGAGAGAAACCCGCCGCATCGGACGTAATAGAGATCGTTGAAGCACGTGTTGGGGTAAAGGTGAACTGGGCCAAGTACCATGACAATAAACTAAGATCCGGGCACCTCAGAGGAAACGGGTTCGATATCCTGGTAACCGGGTTAGAACTCGACTTAGAGGAAGCCGCAAGCAGGGCGGAGGGGATCAGGAGGCACCTCGTACAAACCGGTATACCGAACTACTACGGCCTCCAGCGTACAGGCGAAGAAGGAGAAAACACGATAGCCGGCTGGCAGCTTCTACAGGGTACGAAAAGGATACGGAACAGGTGGCTCAGACGTTATCTTGTCTCGTGCTACCAGAGCTATCTATGTAACAGATACCTGGCCAAGCGAGTTGAAGAGGGGCTCTTCGACGCACTTCTTCTGGGGGACATAGCCAAGAAGTACGATACCGGCGGGATGTTTTCGGTCGAAGACCTCGAAGCCGAACAACCCCGATACATTGATAAGGAGATAACTTTCACGGCGCCTATCTATGGATACAAGATGAAAACCGCTAGGCTATGGATACAAGATGAAAACCGCTAGGCATGATGCATTAGAGTTAGAGAAAACCGTCTTAAACGACTCTGGTATAACGAACGAGCAGTTCAGGGCGCTTAGAGCTAAGGGCACAAGAAGACAGGGTAGACTCGTACCGCACATTACAGTATCGGCATCCAACGACGGGCTCAGACTTCAGTTTCAGCTTCCTAAAGGTGGGTTCGCCACGACTGTTCTACGCGAGTTCATGAAAAACGACTCCCATATTGATTGATTATTGTTTGTGAACCCTGTTCTATAGCTTCCTTATGTTTCACTTACCCTGATCGATCATAGGTTTCACAGTCTCTACCTTATTTAAAAAGAGAAAATGTTGTCATAAAACAGCTAAAGCTGGGATCAAATGAGTCTGTTCGACAAGGTGGAAGTCATGGACTTCCTGATAAACGTGCTCAAGGACCACGAGAAGTCACTGGACGCCTTGATATCACGGGCCGAGAACGTCCTAGCCGAGAACGAGGAAAAGCTCGGCGCGAGTGGAGACTCATATGACTCTCCAATAAAGGTAGTGCTTAAGGACTGGTCGGAGTTCAAGCGTAGGCTTGATAAAGTCGAGCTCGTCTGCTTCGATCTGGTGGATCAGGTCTTCATAGTGTCAGCGAAAACCAGACAAAAGGTCTACGAGTATCGAGAAAGGACGCCTGAACTGACCTTGGAGATGAAGAATGACAACAACGTCTTGATAACAAGCTCAGACAAGATGCACGATGATTTATCATTGCTAAACAACCGGCTCACAATTGGTCTTGAACTCAGCTACAAAAAAGAGATGGCTGGGAAACCCGAGGAAAATATACATAAAATAATCTACGACATCGATCCACAGCGCACACGAAAATGGCTATCGGATGAACTCGGCGTCCATCAGGACTACATCGTCTGCGGCGACATAGAGCTCTAGTCAAGTGTCCAAATCTTCAGGGCTATGTATCTCAACCAGACTTTTCGCTTTGCCATAGTATCTTAATACGTTTTCTCCCTTTTGTGTGAGCCCGTAGATCACCTTCGTACGTTTATCACGTGGATCACCCTCGATCTCATTTAACAAACCCTGGTTCAAGAGAGACTTCAATATTCCTTGAAGAGGTTTCCATGATAGGTTGGCGCCGTACATTATCTGTGTAGGTTTATTTGCCCCGCTTTTAACTTCCTTTAGGACGTCTATGTAGATTTCGAAGCGGGACCTTCTTGAACTCATAAACCCCACGGGTGTTCAATGATTCGAGAGATTATTATATAATGATTTTGTATATACAAAAAGGTTCTTTGATTCGAGGAAGACGCTGTTACGCAAGTTTATATTATTTTAAAAATTTTAAGAAAAATCCATAATCAAGAAGGGGATTATCAAGAGCTTGTGTCTATTTTATATCAATAAAGGTTCAGGTATGGTGTTCAATCATTTTATATAGTTTATTTTCAATTTTTTCGACATTCTTGGTTTCTTAATATGTTTCAGTACCTGTGAAATTCTCGATATATGTGTAACTTTACGACATACATTTTCTTAATAGCTTCATTGGGCGAGAAACGTCCGGCATAAACCGCCGTAGAAAGGATTGGAGACAAGCCAATGAGTAAAAACAAGTTGCTGGGAAAGCGACGCGGTATGACCGGTCTTGAGACCGCTATCATACTTGTGGCGTTCGTAATAACTGCGGCCGCGTTCGCGTTCGTCGTCCTGAACATGGGTTTCCTGACGGCTGAAAAAGCACAGTCGGTGATCAGTTCAGGCATGGCTGAGGCGGCTTCAGCGCTACTGACGGACAGTGGCATGATCGCCCAGTTCTCAAACGTGACAGGCGACCAGAGTGATATCTGCCTCACCAAGCTGACGTTCTACCTGAAGCTATCACAGGGCCACGAGCCTATAGACGTCGACGACAACGTGATGGTGGCGACCTACACAAGTCAGAGCGGTCACGGCGAGATATACGCTACAAACGGTACCATCATGACGATATCCGGTGTGAACAGCGACGGCGATTCACTACTTGAGACTGGTGAAAAGTTCAAGGTAGAGATCGACTTCACTGAACTCGCAAATGATGCCCTGGACCCTGCTGCGGCTGACTGGTCTGAAAAGTACGCTCACCCATACGAGGAGTTCAGGATCGAGCTGAGGCCCTCAGCGGGCGCTGTGTTGACCATCGAGCGTCAGATCCCGGCTGTCTACAGCACAGTCATGACTATAGAGTAGCGTCATCTCCTTCCCCTTTTTTAATTTCATAAAAGACCCGGTTAAATGGAGTGCTAAAAATAGAGTATGAACCTAAACACGTTTCATGCAACTAAATAGTATGATGAAAAGACACTCAGTGTGTGGTGATCTATAAACCTTTTAAAAAAAATCGATGGAGGTGAGACTGATGGCTGAGGACAAGGACTCCTTACTCGATTTAAAGTCAGAGTTATCCGCGCTTTCGACTGATCTAGGCGATGATGTGCCTGAAGAAGAGGCCGATATCAGCGGCGAGATGATGGACCTCAAGAGGCGGATGGACAAGTCTGACCAGGAGATGAGGGCCATGACCGAGGCCATGAAGTCCACGCTACTCGACGTCCGTGCGCTGATGCAGGACATGGACAACCCGTTCAACATGCTCCGTGAGATGGGTGTGGACAAGCTAGTAAACAAGGCAGTCGAGACCGTCGAAGACGAGGTAATGAAGCAGAAGCGCGAAGAAGCCAAGAGGCGGATGGCAGGTGAACCGGAAGGCCCCGCCGCAATAGTCACGCATTACGGCGGAGCCGCACCACCATCGATGGCGTCTCCCATGACGACTCCTTCGGCCCCGTCATCGCAAGCAGGTATACCCATTGGATCTACAAACAGTCAATCATCACCTCAAATACTAGCCCAAGCAGATACGATGACCCCTAAGCAACCAACAGTAAACGGATACCCTGGTGCTTATCCAGAGATGAGCAAACCCGTGCCTCAGCCACAAACAGGAGCAAGCTCATCACTGGATAATGATGTTAAGTCTCTGATGAAGAGGGTATCAGTCACCGAGCAGGCAGTTCCTCTTATTTTAAACCGTATTTCGCGGACAGAAGAGGCAATAGCGGATCTTACGGACAGCGTCCGCAAACTGGTGGAGGGGCTAAATGGGTCAAGACCCTTTGGTGAGAGCGTATCTCGGCACAGACCCCACTATAATGACAGGTATGGAATGAAAGGGCTGAATGTGTCATATAACTCCGGAGAGGTGTACTACGAAGCATATGTCAGCCTCGTGGCTGATTATCTGGTTCTTAGATTTGGTGAGAAGGGCTCTGAAGAGATACTTCTTGAGGGAATGTACAAGGAATGGGCGTCTCCAAGGGTGGTGAGAGACATAATGGACCACCTATCGACGAGCTCCAAGACCATGGATAGACGGAGTAGTCCATCCGTCGGGTTTAGCGCACTCAACTCTGACTTGGAGGACAAGATTCTATTGACGTCTCTTCTGAGGAATCTTGATAAACCTGCCGCGGAGTGGACCGAGCCGACTCATCTATTCTTGTTACTCGCCCTAGTTACGAGAGCTCGAGAAAACAAACTCAACAGGGCATAGTTATGAGCTTCCTCGACAGTGACAACGAGAACATTCTAAAACTGAGTAACCCCGAGCTAGACAGGAAGATAGGCGGGCTCCCTCTGCCATCTCTTAGCCTAGTTGAAGGTGCCAACGACGCTGGGAAGACGATCCTAGCTCAGCAGGTGACATACGGAGCCTTGACATCTGGAAAAAGAGTCATCTATATCACGACAGAGGATACTGTCAAGGGCCTCCTCACAAACATGGAGCGGCTGAACTGGAACATCTCGGACTATTTCTTGGTTGGTAACTTCAAGATTACGGCTCTAAACACCATCAACATGAAGTGGAACGAGGAGGTCTCCAAGTACTACTTGATAGCGCTCACCAACTACATCAGACAAAGAGCAAGCGTGTATGACGTAGTCATAATCGACTCCATGACTCATCTCATAACACATGCAGAGGAGAGCGACATCCTGGACTTTTTCAGTACATGCAGGTTCGTCGTAGACCAGCTCGGCCAGACCTTCCTCATCACGATGCATCCCTACGCCCTTGACCAGGAGCTGCTAATTCGTATTAGGGCGTTCTGCGACGGCCACATAGTCTTGGAGATTAAGACGTTCAGGGACAGAACCGCTCTAACCATGAATATCGCAAAGCTGAAAGGCGCCACGAAGAACGTCAGTGACGTCATCAGCTTCGAGGTTAACCCGGCCTACGGTATAAAGATCCTGCCATTCTCGTCGACCAGAGGATAGCATGTAACGTCCTTCTCTACTCTGTGTTACTACTCTATAATTCCTATAAAGAATGGAACTTGCTTGAAATACGATAACTAAACCCGGAACCTGAAAGAGGTTGTTACTTGGAATCCTTTGAGGCTATTGGTAAGAGCTTCGCCGGCTACGGCACAGACGCTAAAGTTAGTGTTGAGGGACAGATCTCTAGGCTCGAGGGGTTCAACAAGAACTGGGAGAAACGGGTGAAGAAAAACCCATATTTCAGGCTATACATGAGAAACCTCTTCAAAAAGAAGGAGTCCGAGCCTCCCACGCTTATGGATAGCCTTTCAAGAGACATGGGCGCCCTTGAGGAGCCTAACCTTATCTATCCTGTGGGAGACCCTGTTTTTATCCACATCATGGTCGAAGGGAAGAACAAGGATCTGATCTATAAGCCAATCGAGCCCCGGCTCATGTTCAACAGGGACTGGATTCTAGCTGAAGTTGAGAAAAGGATCGCCCTATCCATCGATGACACCGTCTCATTCAAGTCGGTAGAGAAGAAGACGAACTATCTTAATGAACTCCTCAAGAACTTCGTAGTAGTTAACAGGAAGATGAAGCCGAAGGCCAGGAGCCCTGAGCAGGATGAAGATGAAAAAAAAGGCTTCCTATCGAGGTTCAGACAAGGTAACTTGGACAAGATCGAACTCGACCCCCTCAGCTACGAGATGCTCAAGTACGAGATATACTGCGAGAAGGTGGGCTCAAGCATCCTGGAGCCCTTTATCAGGGACATCTACATAGAAGACATCCACTGCAGCGGCCTAGGGCCGATCCACATAGATCACAAGATCTTCAAGACGATGGAGACCACTATAGTGCTGGAGACGTCGGAGGAACTCGACGGCTTCGCCCTCAAGCTCAGCGAGATAGTCGGCAAACCAGCCAGCCACAGGGAGCCCATCGTCGACGCCAAGATGCCTGACGGGTCGAGGTTGAACTTGGTGTACGGTGAGGACGTCTCGGCGAGGGGAAGCAACTTCACCATCCGTAAGTTCGCTTCGAACCCCATCAGCATCTGCCAGATAATTCACTGGGGCACGATGAGCAGCATGGCAGCTGCGTACATATGGATGCTTCTGGAGAACAAGATGAGTATATGGATCTGCGGGGAGACGGCCTCCGGTAAGACGACCAGTCTCTCCGCCCTCATGACCTTCATGCCGCGTGACTACAAGATCGTCAGCATAGAGGAGGTCCCTGAGGTGCATGTCCCTCACAAGAACTGGATACGGGAGGTCGTCAGGGACACGGCTCACTCAGGGAGCGAGGAAGGCGTCACCATGTTCACGTTGCTCAAGGCGGCCCTTAGGCAGAGGCCCACGTACATCATAGTCGGCGAGGTCAGGGGTGCAGAGGGCAACATCGCGTTCCAGGCAATGCAGACCGGTCACCCAAGTATCGCTACTTTCCACGCGGCTACTGTTGGGAAACTCGTCCAGAGGCTAACGAACTTCCCCATCAACGTCCCTAAGACCCACGTGGATAACCTGAACGCGGCATTGTTCCAGAGTGCCGTCCACGACTACGAGACTGGGAAGTACAAGCGCCGCGTCCTAAGCATCAACGAGATCCTCGGGTACGAGCCTGCGGACCAGGCTTTCAACTTCGTCGAAGTGTTCAGCTTCGAGCCTTCCACGGATAAGGTTGTCTTCAGGGGGCTGGGCACTAGCTACCTTCTGGATAACAAGATCGCCATAATGAAAGGCTACACAGGCTCGGAGATCAGAAAGATCTACGACGAGCTGTTTATGAGGGCGGAGATCCTTGAGTATATGATCGCCCTCGGAATACTCGAGTACGATGACGTTCTGGACTACATCCTCTACATTCAGGGTGTAGGGATCGAGCAGGCCCATGCGAGGCTCAGACGCCAAGCATTGATGAAGCTCGGCCACGGAGTCGAACAAGAAGTCAAGAGTAAGGTGGTCAAGAGAATTGATTCTTGACCGGCAAAAGTTGGCGAAGTTCATCGAGGGGCTTAGCAAAGGAGACAAGATAGAGTTCGAGTTACCTTTCTTCATGCTCTACCTGAGATCCATAACGTCAGGAACCATCAGCAGGGTCTTGATGCTTCAGGTAGCCTCCGAGAAACTTATCTTCAACAGCATTGTACCCTACCTTAACAGGATAATAGTGTTGATGACTCAGTGGCGGTACCCTCAAGCAAAAGCCGCAGAGATCATGAGCACCGAGGCGCCGACGAAGGGCTTCAGCGATTTCCTGTTCAAGTTCAGCCAGAGCATCGCGTCTGGTGAGCCTGTGAACCTGTTCATAGAGAAGTACTACACCAACTATATGGCTGAGTTTGAGTCGTCACGTATGCAGGCTATAAATCGGCTGAAGACGTTGAGCGACGCGTATCTTCCCATGCTCAGTATCACCCTGTTCATGACCACCACGATGCTAATCTCATCAATCTTCTACGACCCCAAGATAATGATCTTACTCGCGATCATGATCGTGATCATCGTTAGCTTCATCCTCTACGTCCTATCATGGCTTATCTTCCAGGCATCAAAGCCTGACGCCATACTCGTTCAAGAACAGAAGGAGAAGCCCCCGAATAGGCAGCGTGCAGAGTACGCCGCGATCATGAGCCTCGTGCTGTCTGGCTTGGTCCTGTTCATACCTTTTGAAAGCCAGTTCATGCACTTCATCATAATAGGGATACTGCTGTTCCTGGGGGGCCTCATCGGACGGACATACGTGAACAACGTAAAGAAGAAGGAATCAGATTATCCGGCGTTCTTCAGGTATATGGCCTCCAACCTGTCCGCCAACATACCGCTGGCCCAGATACTTCAAAGTGCATCCGAGACGGACTTCGCCAGCTTGGACCCCGTCATACAGAGCCTGAACAACAAGATCAAAATGCGCGTCGAGCCGAAGGTCGCGTGGTGGGGGTTCGAGACAGAGATAGACAGCACTCTGATCCGGCGGGTTAACACCATCATGACGGACACTATTTACACTGGAGGTGACTTGGGCATAGCCTCCAAGTTCATTGAGCAGTTTTACCACATCTACGTTACTATAAGGGCACGGAGATACTCGGCTGTCAGCTACCACGTGGGGCTAGTTATACCTTTGTACGTGGTGTCGGCTGCGTTGTTCGCTGTGATCGACGGCTTTTTCAGTTCACTCATAGGGTTCATAGGGGAGATGGCTTCAATGCTAGACTTCTTTTCTGTGCCAGAGATATCTTTCATGAGGCTATACTTCGTGTTCGCTTTAATTTTATTCGCCTTCAACAACGTATTCAGCATCTACAACATGGAGGGTGATTCAAGGTTCACGGTTTTGTTCTATACTGGTATGCAAATGGCTTTAGGCGGAACGGTCTATTTGATTATCAGCGAGGCCGTCGCTAACTACCTAGGCGGAGTGGCTACTATATAGAGGTGAGTTATGTGAGCGACTTGATAAGAAGGAACTTCGAGCCGGGGAGATGGCTTCTAGTGTCAGGTATAATGCTCAGCGTCGTGCTGATGTTTCAACTGTACGCGATCAACGAGACGGTGGATGTGTCCTCCATCGACAGCATGCTTGGAGAGAACTATATGGGGCTACTTCTCATAATCTCATATCTGCTAACCACAGTCGCTATGATCACGGTTTTACTGGAGTACTTCAGCGTAAAAAAGAAGGTGGATGGGCTTCTAGCCTTGACTGAGGTTCTGAACCTCATAGAGGACCTACAGTATCCCGCTAAACCCAGAAAAATAGACGCCATGGAAGTCTCAATGGCTAGACCCCAGTCGTTTAATCTAGACGGGGAACAGAACCTTTTTGAACCGGAGATCTCCAAGACGGTTAAAACCTTGGATACTCTGGAACAGGCCTTCGCCGCCTTGGATGACGAGGAGGGAGTCTCCGATAATCTGCCTGAGGCCATACCCTCTGGCGATGATGGCCTAAAGACTATCGAAGTAAAGATAATGGAAGATGAGATGGATCATCTTGACGAGTCCGAGGAAGCCTCAGAACCTGAGCCAATAACTGAGGTAAACAGTATGGAGAGGTTGGCAAAACAGGGCGTGGAGGAGGACGAGGTCGAGGGGATGCTGCAGCAGAGCGAGGTGATCTCTACGCTAACCGAGCTGGAGCGCGTGGTCAAGGAGCTTAGAANCAAGAAGCCGAAAATCGCGGCCACATANTATAGTTAAAGTTCTTAGCATCTTTTTCTTGTTATTGTTCAATTTATTCTCNATATTAAAAATATNGGGTTAATTTAATAATTTTTTAGGCAGAATCTTTCCTAAATGATATTTTTACATAGTGCATGTGCATTTTTNGTATATTTATGCCCGTGTTTTTTCTGGGGGAGGTGTAGTAATCAACCTATCCCCTTTGGACATGTAAACTTCAGGTGAAAAGTTACTAGAACATATTTGATTATCCGTAATTAGGTTAAAGAAATGGACTCAAGCTCTGATACACTTATCCATGATGTTCTTAAGGACCATTAATGAGTAATCGGNGTATCTAAATTGGGTAAAAAAAAGATAAAGGCATCTAATGACGCAGTCCTCTTCCTCGATGAGCTGGACATTGTGGATGTCGTGGGTGAGAGGTTCCACGCTGATAATTGGTTCAAATATATGTCTGATAGGCTTAAGGAACAGCGTTCAAACTCCAAAAAAATCAAGATGATTTAGAATATCCAAGCTCACACACGCATTTTCACCAATCTTCGACTCCTACGACTACTTCAATATGGCTTAAGTATCTAAGAAACAGAGCCATTTCTGCAGCCCAGGAATAGAAGGATGGATGAGTACGAGGAGATACTAGCCTCGAAGAGGGTGATAAGGGTTCTAGGCATAGTCGCTGAATGCGAGGAGATAACAAATAACCGATCTCACAAGAAAAGCAGGCGTAGATCATGTGGTCGCCTATAGGATCGTGAAACGGCAAGCTAGGTTTTGTCTAGTGTATGAGGAGTATCATGGAAGAAATAGATTCCTCAGACCTAATTTCAAGAACTACATAATTTTTTTCATAAGGAACCAAGGGGTAGCACCATGACCTACACAAGTTTGATACAGATGATTTTTCTTCTTAGGATGAGGACAGCTAATATTTGGTCTCGAATGATCAAATATTGTTAGAGATGCGGCAGCTGTCCTTCGACGTTACCTTTTACAATGTTGGTATAAGGATTATGATACTTATAACGACTGTTTTACTCGATTTATATGCTTCTTATTGCTGATAATAATTCATTTATGTTTTCTGGTTTTATGAACACTCTGTAAACGTCAAACTTGAGTTCTTTATCAGCCTCGAATATATCCTCGTGACCAGAAAGGAATAATATTTGTAGCTTTTCGTTGATATCTTTTAGGGCTCTGGCTACCTGCTTTCCGTGACATTCAGGTTATATGAAGTCTATGATGGCTAGATAGATCTTGTACTCTGTGAATATGGCTTTTACTTGGTCTAAGTTATTTACTGTGTATACAGTATAGCCTTCGCCTTCTAGTATTATCTTGAGAACAATCAATGCGTCGGTGTCGTCATCGACGAGCAGGATTCCTCCCGATAAAACAGCTAATCCTGCCTAATGATAATATAGGGAATATGTACAACGTTTCTATATCGTGAGTTAATGAACGTGGTTAGAATGGTTCTTCGATGATCTTGTACATTATTGACCTGAACCTCTAATCCTCGCTGGAGAAGAGCTTGGAGTTTAGATTCTCTAACCTGTGTAACGTATGCTTCGTGTTATTGATCATCATTCTATCTCTTACTACTATGCCGTTTGTGTCACCTGAATGTTTATTTAAAGATGGTGAAATCTCGCTCTATACCTTTGATTCATAAACTATCTATATAATCTGAATCGAGTTTGACCAGAGATGGCATCCTCGATAGTATCCGAAGGCGTTGTTCTCGTAGCTGTGGTCATAGCGGCGGCGGCCTTGTCTCAGGTCTTCCTCACCTCCATGGCGGGGCTGGAGCATGGAACCCTGTCGATGACAGACAGGCTCAGCGACAAGATGAAGACATGCATAGACGTGATATCTGCAGTCAACACGTCATCCACGACAGTGAAGGTGTGGGTGAAGAACACAGGTACCTCCATCATACCCTCGACGGTGGTCGAGATGAGCGACATCATCTTCGGGAGAATCGGGGAGTATAGCCATATCCAGTACGCTGAGTCAGGGCCGGGTTGGGCGTTCACGCTGCTAAACAGCGACGATACCAACTGGCAGGACTCCGAGACCATCGAGATAACCATAACGACTTCCTCAGACTTGGAGAAGGGCGACTACTACTTCCGCTTCAACACACATAACGGGGTCGACGACGAGCTCTACTTCACCATAGGAGATTAGGGATGGGTCAGTCAACAACAGTAGCCACCGCCTTCACGGCCATCATGATAATCGCAGGAGTATCTATTCTAGTCACCTCGACCGTGTCCAGCTTCGGAGTGATCAGCAAAGGGATAGACAGCATGGTCTCACAGAGCGAGGCGGTGTTGAACGAGGACATGGAGTTTGTCTCGTGGAGGCTCGTGGATTCACAGACTCTGAGGGCTAACGTGACTAACATCGGGGAAACCAGCATCAGGCTGAGAGACTTCGATAAGATGGACTGCATCGTTACCTACACTGTGTCGGGGACGAGGGACTCTACGTGGGTGCCCTACGTACAGGCTGGCGATGCGAGCAGTCACTGGAATGTTACCGGGGTTTTCTTCAACGGCCAGGAAGGAGACGATGTGAACCCTATGAAGCTCACGTCTCCAGTGTATGGCAGCTGGGACCCGTGTGAGATGGTGGAGATACAGATCTGGCTCGAAGACTCTGACCCCGCCTTCCATTACGTTACCTTGGTTACTCCGGATGCCGTCATGGCGTCCACTGATCTATACATGGAATACGAGACGGGGGTAGCCACGGTGACGACGGGCAGCACCTACGTTGACGTCGCTCATAACCTTGGTAGAACTCCGAAAAACGTGCAGGTGACTCCCCAGGTGGAAATAACTAACTCCATTTTTTGGGTTAGTAATGTCGACGCCTCTCATATCCGTATTAACATTGGCAGAAATCTCGGATTCGACGCTCCGTTTTATTGGAGAATAGAGTAATCATTTATCGTCATCAATAGGTTATTTAAATTAAATTATCAATTTATACCCGATTTATTATATTGATTTTTATCTATGCATTTATGATCTATAGTTTTATATTATAGATTAATGATCTATAACATAGATCCATTTGTTTAATGCTTCAGAGATAAGGATCGAAACGGTCGCATATTTCCTACTTATCGTCGGGGCACTAGGGGATTGGGCGTCCACAAGATTCGGGGTTTCGCTGGGTCTAGTTGAGGGGAACATGGTGGCTGCGTCACTTATGAGCTGTGGCCAGTGGATACTGACTGATTTCCTCATTTTGGCAGTATGTATCTTGGTACCATTTATATTGAATAGAGTAGTGAAGACGAGGCTGGCTAGCTACTTCATAGGGTTTCCTTTGGCAGCNGGTATAATAAAAATCGGGGTAAGCCTGTGGAACCTAAACCTTATTCTAAGGTAAATGGTTAGAAGAAGATATTCAGTATCTACTTGTTCTTCCAGAGTAGGTTAAAGAGTATATCGTAGCTCCTGATAATGCTGTCGTAGTTGGTCCACATGCCGTAGAGGTTACTCTGGTCGTTGGCCATGAGCAGGATCATCTCTTTGCCGTCCTTTATGAAGAAACCAGGCATCTCGTATTTCTTAAGGTAAGCGAAGTCGCCATTCCCCACCTCTATCTGGTCAAGAACATAGCTGCTGGTAGGCGAATAGTTGGTCAGCAGCCGAACCTTTATTCCTTCATCCACGGCTATCTCGTCCAAGTCATCCAGGAAGGGAGTGTTGTAAAGCCATATGAGGTTAGTATCTGAGACCACGATGTCGATGCCCTCCTGGCAGCCCTCCAGAAGCTCATTGAGCCTGACGCTGATGTGGCGTTTACCCTCAAGCACCTGGAAGGTCTCCTTGCTTCGTTGAACGTTTTCAGGCTCGGGAAGGCTCTTCCATATCTTCAGGAGCTCGGCCTTCCTCTGCTCCATCTGGTGGATGCGCTGCCGTCGCTCCTCTATGAGGTTCTCCAAGACCTTCTCGAAGGACACAGCGACAAACTTCATGGGTCTCTCCATGACCCTGCTGATCAGCCCCTGTGCCTCCAGTCTTCGAAGAATCTTGTAAGCCTCTGTCCTGTGCACTCCCAGCGCCTCGGCGACGCTCTGGGCCTTGTGGGCGCCGAACCTCGCCAGGTAGAGATAGACCCTCACCTCGTTTTTACTCAGCTTGAACTTGGTGAGTGCTTGGTCAATGTTTTTCAGAGCCTTCAGGTGATCCATGGTCTCGGATGGTATTCTTGACCGGCTCGTCTCCCTCGTGTACACTGGGAGAAGTTCCAGTTCATCGTCCATAAGCTCGGACTTTTTCTTCTCTTGTTTCTCGAGTTTAAGTTGTCCAACCTGCATCTTTTCAGCCCGAGCAAATCCATAGCGCTAATATAAAAAGAGATTCTGGAGAGATAAACTAGTTTCTGAATCCATGTTTTCCGGTAGCGTCTTCCGTAATGGTGGTGCGCCTAATCTGAGCCTGTGTTTAGCTTCCTGAGAGCCGATATAGACGTTTGTGTGTTGTAAAAATACATTCAATCAGACGCTGGGGTGTTTATTTGCAAGCTCTAAGATGGCCTGTAATTTTTTTATGATGTTATCGATCTGGATCTAACATTGAAGCGTTTCTTCTGTGCCTCGGATGTATTGCGAGCCCTCGAGTCATGAAAATAGTCGAGGAGGATAAACGTTAGGCTTTCCACCAGTTG
>JGI2171J19970_10001347_pt1 | contig 13778 bp, 10 predicted proteins | sample DeeMarSWOR324_28_FD_19970 | JGI IMG/M metagenome (IMG submission 19970) | reverse complement strand
GGAAGTCGAGCCTGCCCGGCGCGCGCTGGCGGAGGCAACGCCCGCCCCGCCGCCGGAGGGAGATGGCGGCTCGGGCCTGGAGACACGTGAGGCGCGACTGCGCGCTCGCTCGACCCCGCTGGTGCGACGGATTGCCGCTGAGCAGGGCATCGACATCGCGAGTGTCAGCGGCACCGGTATCAGCGGGCGCGTCACCAAGAGAGACATCCTGGCCTTGATCGAGCGGCACCGGGAAACACCTGTTCCAACACCCGTACCCGCCGCCGCGCCCGGCCTCCTCTACGTCCCCATCCACGGCGAGACCCTCCAGATCAAGGTCCCGGAGGTGATCATCAAGGAGACGGACCGGGTGGAGGAGATGAGCGTGATGCGGCAGCGGATCATGGAGCACATGATCTTGAGCCGTCGGATCAGCGCACACGTGAGCTCTGTCTTCGAAGTCGATTTCGAGCGCGTCAGGCAGGTACGCGAGCAGCTGACGCCGCGCTTTGAGCGGGAAGGCGTCAAGCTCACCTATCTGCCGTTCATCGTGAGAGCCGTGATCGAGGGGCTGAAGGCGTATCCAGTGCTTAATGCGTCGGTCGTGGGTCGCAAGATCGTCTATCACGGCGTCTACAACATCGGGATCGCCGTTGCCATGGACGAAGGTGCGGGGCTGATCGTTCCAGTGCTGAAGAACGCCGACGAACTGAGCCTAATCGGCCTCGCCCGGCGCGCTACCGATCTGGCTGAGCGTGCCCGGTCACGCGAGCTCGATCCCGACGACGTTCAGGGCGGCACGTTCACGATCACCAATCCCGGTGTGTTCGGCTCGCTGTTTGGGACGCCGATCATCAATCAGCCACAAGTCGGGATTCTTGGCGTCGGTGCGATTGAGAAACGACCGGTGGTCATCAACGACATGATCGCGATTCGGCACCGCGCCTACGTCGCGCTCTCGTTCGATCACCGGGTCGTCGACGGCGCGATGGCCGATTTCTTCATGGCCAAAGTGAAAGAGATACTGGAGAGCTTCCTAGAGGAAGCTTGACGAACACGGGCCGGTGGCCTAGGCCGGCGCGAGGGCATCAGCGGGTGCAAGGATGCCACTTCTACGACTCCGCGATCTGCATACGGGCTCCCTGAGTGAGTTCGAGTCCGCTGAGGTCAGAATCGGTCGCGATCCTGAGCTGGAGCTCACCGTCAGCGGCGAAGGCAGCCACGTGGTTTCGGGCAGCCATGCCCGGTTCTTCTATCGGGTCGGGCGATGGTGGATCGAGGACACCGGTAGCCGGAACGGGACCTACGTCGGCGACCGACGGCTGGTGCCCCGTGAGAGTGAGGTGATCGCGCCCGGGACGGTGATTCGATTCGGGAAGACGGGTCCCCGGTTCAGAATCGAGACTGCCGCCAGTCGCGCTCTGGACGCGACCCTCGTAGAACAGGCAGCCGAGGGGGTCCCTGCGGAAGCGCCGCCCGTGCCGGGCCTGGGACCCGAGGCTGCGCACCCTACCCCTAGGTCTCCTGTTGTCGTCAAGCTCGTCTTGGAGGAAGCGCGCAGTGGCCAGCGGTTTGAAGCTGCGGGCGCACGCATTCGCATCGGGCGAGCGGCGGACTGTGAGGTGAGGCCCCTCGGGCTGGACGATGAGCTGATATCCCGAATCCACGCCGAGATTCTCCTCAAGGATGACGGGAGCACCGTCATTCGTGATGCGCGCAGTGTGAATGGCACGTTCCTCAACGGCGAGTACCTCGAGCGGGAAGAGAAGCTGAAGGAAGGCGATCAGATCGCTCTCGGTGAAGAGGGGCCGGTGCTGGTCGTCGAGAAGCTCTCGGTATCGCTGGCGCCGGAGAAAGCCGCCGGCGGCCTCAGCACGCTTCTCGTACGCCGCGTTGTGGAGGAGATCTCGCACGGCAGCGCCGCGCGTGTGCGCCAGCTTGTTTGGACGATACTGGCCGTGGTAGTGACGGCCGTAGTGGGGTTGTATCTGCTGACCGAGAAGCGGGAACGGGACACGTCAGCTGCCCTTGAGGAGCAGCGGCGCGCACTGGAGGAGCACCGGCAGGCGCTGGAGGACTACCGCCACGCGCTCGCCCGTCAGCGGGAGACCACGGACTCAGTGCTCTGGGCTGCGGCCACGGAGTACGAACGTCTCAGGACCGAGCTGGAGACAGCCCGGGAGGGAGCAGCGCCGGCAGTCGTCGTAGACAGCCTGCGCCAAGCGCTGATCGAAGCGGACAGGCGGACGCAGGCGCTGGAAGCGTCGCTGGCCCGGTCCCAAGCGGCGTTGACCCGACAGCTTGCCGCCGGTGACTCGGCGCGGCGCCGGGCTGCGGCGGAGGTGGCTCGCTTGCGGGTGGAGCTTGAGCGGGCCCGGGGGGCGCAGGTTTCCCCTGGTCTGGTAGACAGCCTGCGGCAGGCGATCCAGGAGGCGGAAGAGCAGGCGGCGAACATCGGCGCCCAGCTGCGCGCGGTCAGTGGGGTCAACCTGGCGGGGGTGGCGCAGGCGAACCAGAGGGCGGTGGGTCTCGTAACGGTGTTTATGGGCTTGCGGCTCTTCGATGGCTCGGGTTTCGTCATCACGCCGTCGGGCTACTTCGTGACCAATCGGCACGTAGCGCAGCCGGACGGTGAGCAGCCAGATTCGCTCTTTGTGACGCTGGCTGACGAGCGCTTCCGGATCGCGGCGGAGGTGATCGCTGTGGCACCACCGGGTGGCCCGGACCTCGCCGTTCTCAGGATCCTCGATCACAGGGGGCCCTATATCGAGAAGGTGGACTGGTCGGGCACTCGCGCGACGCAAGGCGAGCCGGCTGCACTCATCGGTTTCCCGGCAGGGCTCGGTGCGGCGCTCGACCAGACGCGCAGGGTGCGGACTTCGATGAGCGCGGGAATCTTCAGCAAGGTCACGCCGGAGCTGGTTCAGTTCGATGGGTTCACAGTGGAGGGTTCGAGCGGAAGTCCGGTCTTCAATGCCAGTGGTGAGGTAGTCGGCGTGCACCGGGGCAGCCTGCGTGGGGCTACCGGGCTCGGTTTCGCCGTACCCATCAAGCAGTTGGTACCCCTCCTGCCAGCTGAAGTCAAAGCGGAACTCGGAGTCGAGTAGCGACCATCCGGTCACCCTCTAGCGGGGCCCGGGCACGTCGCAAACCAGCCGAGAAGCGAGTTTGTCAATCCTGTCGCATCCAGGAGGCGAAATGGCACCAGCACGCGTGTCGAGACAGAGCGCCGTTGTGCTGTCGATCGTAGCGTTAGGCGCGACGACAGCTCTGGCTCAGTCGCCGCAGCCGGCTTCGTCGCCGGAGCCGGCTTCGTCGCCGGCGGAGTCCGAGCTGAGCATCGCCAGGATCATGCGGGGACCCGAGTTCGTGGGGCAGTCACCTTCACGTCTGCGTTGGGCACCCGACGGACGCACCCTGTACTTCGTCTGGAGGGCACCGCACGAGGAGCGGGAGGGGCTCTACCGGGTGGGCCGGGGAGGTGGGGAGCCGGAGCGGATCGCCGACGAAGAGGGCCTGCAGATCGAGCCGCTGCTACGGGGTGTCTACTCCGATGACCGGGATTGGGCCGCCTACGCGGACGACGGCGATCTGTATCTCCTCGAAGTCGGCTCGGGGCGTGAGCGGCTTCTCGTGTCCGTGCCCGGCCACCTGTCGCGGGTGCAAATCGCGCCCGACGGCCAGGCTGTTTACTTCGCCCTCGATGACAATCTCTTCCGGGTGGATGTCCGGGATGGGGCACTGATGCAGCTCACTGATATCCGTCCCGGCAGTCCGCCGCGAGAGCCGGAACCGCCGGAGGGCCAGAGGCTCTTCCTGCAGGAGGAGCAGCGCGCACTACTGCGGGTCTTCGAGGAGGATTCGCTGCGCAGGATCCGTGATTGGCCGCCGCTACGCGACCCTGAGCGGGAGGACGTGCTGCGGACCTTCTATGTGCAGGAAGGCCAACGGATCGGCGACTACTGGGTGGCCCCGGACGGCGCCCGGATGGCCTTCACACTGATCGAGGAGGCACGGGACGCGCGTTTGGCTTGGGTGCCCGACTACGTCACCGAGGACAGCTACACGGGCCAGGCACCGCATAAACGCACGTTCGTCGGCGATGAACAAGAGAGCGGTAGGTTGGGGGTCATGGATCTGGCGACCGGCGAGGTGACCTGGGCCCAGCACGGGCAGGGGGATCGCAAGGTCAGGCTGTTCTTCCGTGGCTGGTCGCCTAGGGCCGATCGCCTGCTCACCGTCGCGATCTCCGACGACGCTCACGATCGCTGGATCCTTGTTGTGGACGGAGCGTCAGGTGAGTCAAGGCTGATCGACCATCTCCACGACCAGGCTTGGATCGGTGGACCTGGGTGGAATTCGGCCGGCTGGATGCCCGATGGCGATCACCTCTGGTTCATCTCCGAGGCCACAGGGTTTGCCCACCTCTATACGATTGCGGTGGGCGGTGGAGAGCCGACTCCTCTCACAACCGGCCCCTGGGAAGTGCTGAGTGTTGAGTTCTCTCCCGACAAGAAGGAGTGGTACCTCGTCGCCAGCGAGGCGAGTCCACACGAACGCGCCTTCTATCGCATGAACCTCGACGGCGGTGATCGACGTCGGATCACCAGCCTCGGCAGCTTACAGCCCTGGGACGCTGTGGCCATCGCGCCTGACGGCCGTCGGCTCGCTGTGCTCTACGGCTGGCCGGACCATCCGCCCGAGCTGTTTCTCCAGGACAACCGCGAGGGCGCTCGGGTCACGCAGGTCACCGAGTCGACGACCGCCGAGTTCCAGACGCACGATTGGATGGTGCCAGAGATCGTCTACTGCCCGGCGAGTGACGGCGTCGATGTGCCGGCCCGGCTTTATCGTCCAACGCAGCCTAACGGTGCCGGCGTGATCTTCGTGCACGGTGCGGGCTACATGCAGAACGTGCACCTTTGGTGGAGCAGCTACTACCGAGAGTACATGTTCCACAACCTGCTGGCCCAGCGCGGCTACACGGTGCTCGACATCGACTATCGCGGCTCCGCCGGCTACGGCCGCGATTGGCGCACGGCGATCCACAAGCGTATGGGCAGGGCTGACCTTTCAGACCTGGTCGACGGTGCCCGTTACATGGTGGAATCGTTGGGCGTCGATCCGAGTCGCATCGGGATCTACGGTGGGAGCTACGGCGGCTTTCTCACTCTGATGGCGATGTTCACGCAGCCCGGGGCGTTCGCTGCCGGCGCCGCCTTGCGACCGGTTACGGACTGGGCGCACTACAGCCATTGGTACACGGCACAGATCCTCGGGCTGCCTCAGGATGATGCCGAGGCCTACCGACGCAGCTCGCCTATCTATCACGCGGAGGGGCTTCAGGGCGCGTTGCTTATCGCCCACGGGATGATCGACCAGAATGTCCACTTCCAGGACACCGTGCGGTTGGTGGAGCGGTTGATCGAGTTGGGTAAGCAGAACTGGGAGGTCGCTATCTACCCCAAAGAGGACCACGGTTTCACACATGCCTGGTCCTGGGCCGACGAATACAACCGCATCCTCAGGTTGTTCGAAGAGAACCTGAAGTGACCAGCGAGTGTCGAGAGTGGCAGCTCAGGCCACAAGCCCAGCCTCCGTAGCCAGGTCAAGTGCTTGCTGGGTGTGGAGAGCGGTGGTGTCGAACACCCGAACAACGGTGACGGGTGACTCCCTGGTTGGCCTGCTCGAACGAGTCGCGACTAGACTAGCGGCCCCGCCAGATCTTCCAGGTGTACACGACCTGGTCGCCACGCACTACGTGGTACTCGTCGAAACAAGCCACGCAGAGACACGAATGGTTCGGAAGCACTCGGATTCGCGAGCCTACCGGCAGAGCCCTGCTTACTACACCGTGTTCCTGGCTGACTGAGACAAGTCGCGCATCGGAGCGGAGGGTGCCCGCGGCGTAGTCGTCGTAGATCTCCCCCATGGTCGGCTGGTGCGCTTTGCCACGACCCGTGTCCTTGGAGAGCGCCAGCGCGCCCGCATCCGCCACCGAATGCTGGGCAGCCGGTTGGCAGGAGACCACACTCGCGAGGACGGTGACTGCACAATCGCGTGGCGTGCAACTACCGAGGAGCACCTGCGTGTAGTCGTTGAAGACATAGTTGCCCGGGCGCACCTCGCTAACGCCGTCGAGGTGATCCACGGCGCTCACGGCAGGCGTGGATCCGACACTGATCCCCCGGACTTCCACTCCCGCCGCGCTGAGACGCTCCGCGAACTCCACCATGACCTGCCGTTCTTGGGTGGCCGCTGCTGCGATCTCGTGGCGCGAATGGCCGCGATACGCGTGGCCTGAGTGCGTGAGAATTCCGTCGAAGTCGAGGGTGTCGGACTCGTACAGGGCTCGGGCCAGCTCCATGGCTGTCGGCGAGTGGGGGTCCACCCCGGCGCGGTGGTAGCCGCAGTCCACCTTGAGCCAGGTGTGGAACGGCTGCTTGGTTGCCTCCAGTGCGGCGATCGCGTCCGCTGAATCCACGACCAGCCGCAACTGTACTCGATCCGCTAGTTCCCGCGTTTCGTCGAGTCGGTTGAGAGTCACAGGAGACGCCCAGGTGATGTCGTCGAACCCGTGTTCGGCGAAGACACGCGCTTCATAGAGCGTGGCCACCGCAATCCCCTGCGCGCCGAGCGCTCGCTGCCGCTCGCCCACTTCAATGCACTTGTGTGTCTTTATATGCGGACGCAGCGCCACGCTGAAGCCCGCGGCCCGCTCCGCCATGCGCCGGAGGTTGGACTCCAGGACATCCAGGTCAAGCAGCAGGGCGGGGGTCGGCAGCTCGGCGATCGTCGTCACGGCGGACCAGCCCGCGCTACGCCTGAGGGCGCCCTGGAGACCTTACTGCTCAGGCATGACGCCACCTACGACTCGCTTGACTTGCGCGCCGCGCGGTATTGTGGCGCCCTCGTCCAGGTTGTTAATCAGGGCCAGAGTGGCGGTTGGGAGGGTCGATGGGTAACGCTCAGCGAATTGCTGCAGCGTCATCTCGCGATCGAGCCTGACCAGCTCGATGCGACTCGGCTGGACGTTGAGCGCCGCCGGGTCAGTCAGCTGCTCGAAGCTGGCGAGCGAGCGCTGGAACAACGGGTCGTACGTTCCCATCCGGTCTGCGATGGTGTAGCCCAGTAGCTGGTAGATGTGTCCCTGGTGCTCGACGAACACGACCAGACCACGCAGCTCGCTGCCGCTCTGAGTGGTCGCCCCGAAGTAGGCCCAGTAGGCCGGCAAGCCGTTGACGCTCTGGCTGAAAGTGGATCCTGCTTGCACGCCCGACTCAGCCAGAAAGTTCCGCGCAGCGGCGTCGACCGAGGAGCTATCGGCCAGAGTGAGCTGGATGATGGCATCCTCTTGTGGGCTCAGCCCGGCCACTGCCTGAGGCATGTTCTGCGTTTGCCAATCCGACGGGAACTCGAAGCGGAATTCCAGGTCGGGGTGCATGAAGGTCCCGCCGCGGAAGAAGCCCTGTCGGGGATTCTCACCGAAGACGATGCCGTCGATCATCTGCAGGTAACGATCGCTCCCCACCGTGCCGCCTGAGGCGGTGCCGGCCTGGGCGATCGCTCGCTCTATGCGCTGCTGTCGCTCACCTGGGTCGGGGTGGGTAGAGAACCAGCTGGGTAGCCCACTTCCCCCAGCCGCCTCGCTGACTCGGCCCAGCATGGTGAATACGTCGACCATCTCATCAGGGTCGTAGCCGCCACGTGACATGTAACGGAGCCCGAGATCGTCGGCCTGACGCTCATCGTCACGACTGAATTTCAGAAACATCAGATTGAGGCCCAGGCTCAAGAAGTCGCTGTATTGGGCGATCTCGGGCACGAAGACCACACCGACCCCCACACCAAGCTGTGCGACCTGGGCACGGCTGAGCTGCTCGGCCGAATGGCGGGCTGTGACGTGCCCAATCTCGTGTCCGACCACCGCGGCCAACTCCGCCTCGGAGTTGAAATGCCCGAGGATACCCCGGGTCACATAGATGAAACCTCCGGGCAACGCGAAAGCGTTGACGACGGGGTCGTCCACGACCTTGAAACTCCAGGGTAGGTGCGGCCGCTCCGACTTGGCGGCCAACTCCTGGCCAATCTCGTCTACATAAGCCTGTAGGTCAGGATCGTCGTAGAGGCCGATGATAGCCTCGACTTGCTTGGCGCCCTCACGCCCCATCTCGATCTCCTGGCGCTCGCTGATGAGTATCAGCTGCCGCTCTCCGGTGGCCGGGTTCACGGGGCAGCTGACTATGCTCAGGGCGAGCAGGGCGACGGCCGGCAACGGTCGGAATGTTCTCAACGAGCGTCTCATGAGTCGGACCCTTGTGCTGTCTGTGGTCGATACGTACGCGCTCAGGTCGCAGGACCTGGACTCGCAGCGGCCAGCGTGCTAGCGCTGGAGCGACACCTCTCTGCCACCTGCATAGGCGATCGGCATCGTCATCTGCATGTCTATCACCTCGAGCTCGCCTCGGGCTTCGACACGTGCACTGGATGCCAGCATGATCCCGCGTGCTGGGTCCCAGACATAGCGGGTGACCGATGTTCCGCTGAGCGTGAATAGGATCTCGCCAGGCGCACCGGCGGGCGTACCGCGCCCGGTGGTCGTTGTCGTCCCCTCCGAGACGATGATCCGGGCTGGCTGGCCGCTCCAGATCGTATCACCGGCGAAGCGAGCCATGCCCTTGTAGGAGCTCTCCACAGACATCGCCGTCTTCGCGCTGGAGGCACTAGTGTGATTCCAGGGCTCCCCCGTCTCGCCACCGCCCGGTGGGAGAGGCGACAAAAAGTCAGCGAATATCGTGACCGGATCCACAGCGCGCCTGACGTTCTCGGGTATGTCCGGCGCAGCGCTGACCGTGATGGTGCCCTGTTCGGACAAAGCACCGCCGAACCGTTTGCCGATGAGTCCGCCGCCCTCGATATGCTGCACGGCGATATCGCCGCCGGTCCAGATCTCGAGAGCTTCGAAGTATACGGAGACCTCCCGCCCGTCTCCGCGTCGCGCCCCGACCTCCAGGACGATCGCGGCATTCGTGGAATCGGTGCTGTGCTGGTCGCCCATTGGGGTTTCGATCAACAGGTCTCCATGGTCGCTGATCGCGTAGCGGAGCGGCGTGTCCGTGGGGCGGAACTCGTAAATCGGCCCGGCGCCTGCACAACTGAGGAGGAGCATCGAGCCTAGCGCGAGCAATGACTGACGGTGCATAATGGACCTCTCCCACAGGGAACGTGCGCGCACCTTGAGCCGCTCATAGGTGCGCCTTAGGTTGCAGGGCGACGCCGCTTAGTCCGCGGCGCCCCGCCAACGCTGAAACTCCGGGATGGTAAGCCCGCGTCTATAATAGGGGAAGACAGGCGGTCACGGGAGTCGCGGGTGTGCCGAACCGGGTGCCGCGAGGTCTGCAGGCCAGCATGGAACAAGGCGAGAAGAGATACAAGGAAGGCATAGCCTACGGGCTCTGGGCAGGCTGGCTGTTCGGGTTCGGCGGCTTGCACCGCCTGTATCTGGGCAAGTACGGGACCGGCTTCCTCTGGCTTTTCACCTGGGGCTTCTTCGGGATCGGCCAGATCTACGACCTGATCACGATGCGTCGCCAGGTTGAGGAGGCGAACCTCCTGGAGGAGGCGCGGGCGCTGCGCGCGTTGCGCAGGGGTCATCCGCAGCGTAGCGCGCAGCAGATTCTGCTCGACGCCGCCATGCGTGAGGGCGGCAAGCTCACGGTCACCCAGGCAGCCATGATCACCGGCTACTCGTTCCAGGAAGCGGAGCAGTACCTACGGGAGATGGTGATGAGTGGCTACGTGGACGTGGGTAACGAGCCGGAGAGCGGTGTGGTGGTCTACTACTTTCCGGAGCTGCAGACCCGCCGATGGCTGAAGCCCGAGGAGTAGTGAGGCAGGTCACTCGCGGCGGCCCAGCACCGCGCTCAGTTCGAGCACCTCCCCGTCACGTCGGACCTTGATCACGACGGTGTCACCGGGAGCATGCGCGCGCAGCGCATACGTGTAGTCGTAGATGTTCAGGACCTGCTTGCCGGCGAACTCGGTGACGATGTCGCCGGCCTGTAGCCCGGCACGGTCCGCCGGGCTCCCCAGGCGCACGCCCGACAGCCTCAAGCCACCGCCCTCGACCTCGCCGAAGTCGGGGATCGTGCCGAGGTAGGGACCGTAGCCGCCGCCGCGGACCTGCGGCCTTTCCTGTTCGACAAGCTGAAGTCGGCCCGGCCGGTTCCCCAGCGCTTCGATGAGCACGATGGAGAAGTCAACGACCTGCGCGAGGCCATCGGCGTTGACCAGCTGCCAATCGTCCTCCGGCCGGTGGTATTCGGAGTGGGTACCGGTGAACAGGTGTAGGACCGGGATCTTGCGTGCGTAGAACGAAGTCTGGTCGCTGGGCCCGTATCCGTCTCCGATGTGGCTGAGCGTCAGGGGACTGCGGGCATCGAGGGAGTCGAGCAGCGCCGGGAACTCCTCAGCCGTCTCCGTCCCGAAGACCTGAAGCTTCCCTTCCCGCAGACGGCCGACCATGTCGTAGTTCACCATGGCCACAGCCTTCTCCAGCGGGAACGGCGGATTGCTGACGAAGTAGTCGGAGCCGAGCAGACCCATCTCCTCGGCTGAGAACGCCACGAAGACCAGGCTGCGCGCCGGCCGCCGGCTCATGTCGGCCGCGAAGTACTTCGCCAGTTCCAGCAGGACCGACGTCCCTGAGGCGTTGTCGTCAGCACCGTTATGCACGGCCTCGATGTCAGGTGCCAGCGAGCCCGGCCCGCCCATGCCCAGGTGATCGTAATGGGCACCGACCACGATAACCTCGTCAGCCCATTTCGGATCACGCCCAGCCAACCGGCCGACGACGTTGTAGGCCTTAACGCGGAGCGGCTCGACCTTCGCAGCGAGCACAACGCCCAGTTCATCGTCGCTCAGCCAGGTGAGAATGTCCTCGCGCTCGAGGATCTGAATCGCCGGGATCCCCACGGCGTGGGGGGGATCCCCGCGCTGCGGGACACGGATCCGCGGGACGGTGATGAGTACCGCCTCGGCCCCCTGCTCGCGGGCGAGCGTTGCCTTACGGCGTGGGGATGGATCGACGTCCGAAGCGTGGGGGTCGAAATCCTCTGGGATCCCTCCACGTAACACGACGATGCGACTCACTTCGCTGTGTGAGGCGAACTCGTCGTAGTCCTCTGCGCTCAGGCCGTAGCCCGCGTGGAAGGCTTCTCCGCTCGTCGAGCCGCCGCCCGAGAAGTTGAACGGGAGCCACTCTTCATAGAGCTTCAGCTCTCTCGTGCCGCGCGCCGACTGGAGTACCAGACGACTATCGGGCGCGATGGATATCGTGGTCGTGATCTCGAAGTCCTGCAGGTAACCCGCCGTGCCCGATGGCTCGAGGCCGTACGCCTGCATGTGCTGGGCGATGTAGGCGGCAGCGCTGTCGGCGCCGGGCTCGCCCGCTTCGCGCCCTGCGAGTTCGTCGCTCGCCAGGTAACGAACGTGGGCCAGCAACGTGTCAGGCGATACGGACTGGGCAGACGCCACGGTCGCTGCCGCGAAGACGAACGTCGTGGCCAACAGGGCACGCAGGGTCTCCCGAGTGCAGGAAGCTCTCTCCTGGTTGCGCAACGGACGCGGGTACGCTTCGATTAGAGTTCTCATAGTGGGCACGAACTTAGAGGGGGTGGCCCTGGAATTCAACGTCGTGACTGGCGGAGCGAGGCAGAGAGGGCCGCCGGCACGTGAATACACCGTCGCTGGCCCGGCGGGACCGCTCTGCGTGGTCGAGCTGGGGGAGGGGCCGCCGGTTGTCGTGCTGCACGGTGGCCCGGGTGCTCAGCACGACTACTTGCTCCCGGCGTTCTCACAGCTGGCGGACGAGTACCGACTTTACTTCTACGATCAGCGTGGTGGCGGCCGCTCGCCGGTCCAGCGGCCCTTGGAGATCACCTGGCGCGACCATGTGGCCGACCTGGAGCTGTTGCGGAGCACCTGGGAGCTGGAGCGGCTGGCGGTGATCGGCTACTCGTGGGGCGGTCTGCTGGCACTGCTCTACGCCACCGAGCACCGGCAAAGGGTTGAGATGCTCATCCTGCTGGCCCCTGCGGCCGGTTGGGGCGACTATCAGCGCCGGTTCAGGGAGGAGCTGGAGCGGCGGTCACGGTCAGAAGCCGTCGCGCGGCTGCGGGCGGAGCTGGAGGCGTCGGGGCTCAGGGAACGGGACGCGGCCGCATACCGTCAACGGCTCTTCGACCTGAGCGTCGCCGGCTATTACTGCGATCCCCGGGTGGCACTGGACTCGGCACCCTTCGTGGTGCAGTCGCAGGTGCAGCAGGCGACCTGGCTGAGCCTGGCGGGACACGGCCCGGAGCTGCGGCGTAAGCTTCGGTCGTTGCAGGTGCCGACCCTCATCCTGCAGGGGCGGCATGACCCGATGCCGCTGGAATGGACGCAGGAGTTGGCTCAGCTCCTGCCGACTGCCCGCCTCGTGGCTTTGGAGGACAGCGGACATGTTCCCTATGTGGAGGAGGCGGAGCGGACGTTCGTTGAGATCCGCCGATTCCTGAGCGAACGGCTCACGGGGTGAGCCGATCATGGCTGGCCAGCGCTGGTTGAAGACGGTGGTTGCGGGAAACCCGGGACCGCTGACGCTGGATGGCACGCGGACCTACCTCCTGGGACGTGATCCCTGCGTTGTCGTCGACCCGGGGCCGGACCTGGCGGACCATCTGGACGCCGTCGAAGTCGCACTGGGTGCCGCAGAGATCGCAGCCATATGCATCACCCACCACCACGCCGATCATGCGGCAGGCGCCGCTGAGCTCGCCGTGCGGCTCGGTGCCCCACTCGCTGCCCTGCCCGAGTCGGCGGCGCTGGCGGGGCTGGAGCCGCCCGAGATCCCGTTGTCGCCGGGTGCGAGCTTCGCTTTCGGTGGGGGCCGGCTGGAGGTCATTCCGGCGCCGGGCCATTGCCCCGACCACGTCTGCTTCCATTGGCCCCAAGCGGGCGCCCTGTTCACGGGCGACACGGTCCTGGGCGAGGGGACCTCGCTGATCGCGCCGCCGGAAGGCGACATGGCCGCCTATCTGTCCACGCTGAAGCGCCTGGCCCGGCTTGAATTAGCCGTGCTTTGCCCTGGCCACGGCCCGCTGATCAACGAGCCGCGCGAGAAGATCGCTGAGTACATCGAGCATCGCTTGCAGCGCGAGGTGCAGGTGCTCGATGCCCTCAGCGCCGGTGCGAACACAGCGACCGAGATTCGGGCACGCGTCTATCCTGACCTCGAGCCGCGGCTGTTCGGCGCTGCGGAGGGGACGGTACAGGCACACCTGGCCAAGCTAGTGAACGAGGGGCGGGTCAGACTGAGGGAGGGTCGTTACCTGCCCGTGGGCTGACGGTGGGCCCGTCCAGACTTGCCTCGCCAGGGATCTCAATCAGCGGCGGTGGCGTCCTTCCCGTGACGCGGTGGACGCTCGTGAAACGAGCAGGTTGCGCCTCGACACGGTCGCCCGGGCCTGTTACACTTGGCGGCCACCACATGATCATGGTCTGGGAGGCAGCAGCTGGCCACACGAGACTTGACCCTTCATCACCATCACCTCACCACGGGGCGTCACCTCTACCCGGGGCTCGTATTGGCGCGGTTCGTCCAGGCTTTCGAGGTATACGTCGCGGGTTTCCAGGGCCGTTATCCCCTCCTCGCGCTCGCCCCGGAGTTCTTTGTGTTGTTCCACCTGGCGCTGCTGCTCCTGCTGGCGGCGTTGATACCTTCGGTAGCGCACGGCCGCCGCTGGGCGCTGCGGCTGGGC
>JGI2171J19970_10001343_pt1 | contig 13784 bp, 11 predicted proteins | sample DeeMarSWOR324_28_FD_19970 | JGI IMG/M metagenome (IMG submission 19970) | reverse complement strand
ATGGGCATCTTGATAACGCCGTCCTGGTGGATGCCCGACTGGTGGCGGAAGGCGTTAGCTCCCACGATGGCCTTGTTGGGCTGTACGACCAAGCCGGTCAGCTCGCTGACCAGGCGGCTGGCTTTATGTATCTGGTTGCTATTAATCTGGGTCGTCAGGTGGAAAAAGTCCTGGCGGGTTTTAATGGCCATGACGATTTCCTCCATGGAGGCGTTGCCCGCTCTCTCCCCGATGCCGTTGACGGTGCATTCCACCTGTTGGGCTCCCCGCCGTACCGCCTCCAGGCTGTTGGCTACGGCCAGACCCAAATCGTCGTGGCAGTGAACGCTGACGACAGCCTTATCTATATTGGGCACGTTCTTTATGATGCCCTCGATGAGCTTGCCGAACTCGTCGGGGATAGCATAGCCCACGGTATCGGGTATATTCACCGTGGTGGCGCCAGCCTCGATTACCGCCTTCAGTATCTGGTAGAGGTATTCGGGCTCGGTGCGGCTGGCGTCCATCGGCGAAAACTCGATGTCGTCGGTATATTTCTTGGCGCGTTTAACCATCTCGGTGGCGGTGTGCAAAACTTCATCGCGGCTTTTTTTCAATTGGTAGCCGAGATGTATATCCGACGACGATAAGAAAACGTGTATTCGGGGGTGCGCCGCCTCTTTGATGGCTTCCCATACCCGGTCTATATCTTCGGCGTTGGCGCGCGCCAGCCCGCAGATGGCGGGTTTACGCACTTCCTTGGCGATGAGCTTGACCGCCTCGAAGTCACCGGGAGAGCTGATGGGAAAGCCCGCCTCGATAACATCGACATTGAGCCTTTCCAATTGCTTGGCTATCTCCAGCTTCTCCTGGGCGTTGAGCGTCCCCCCCGCCGCCTGTTCCCCGTCGCGCAGCGTGGTATCGAATATGATTACCTTATCTTTGTTAGTCATTGCTTCCTCCTCGGGAGAAATTTCTCATCACAACCGTATCCCCTCCCCGGTGAAGGAGAGGGGCGGGTAAGGATGAGCTTCTTTCTCCCGTAAAAGGAACGCTTGTCGTAATACATTTTATTACCAGTGACGTTTATTTCTTCTGGAGCCAGGGCATCATCTCCCTGAGCTGTTTGCCCACCAGCTCCAGCGGGTGTTCCTCGTCCATCTTCTTCAGTGCGTTATAGACGGGGCGCCCCGCCTGGTTTTCCAGTATCCACTCCTTGGCGAAGGTGCCGTCCTGAATCTCGGCCAGGATTTGCATCATCTCTTCCCTGACCATGTCATCAATGACCCTCGGTCCTCTAGTATAATCGCCGTATTCGGCGGTGTCGCTCACCGAGTAGCGCATATAGCTCAGGCCGCCCTGATAAATCAGGTCGATGATGAGCTTGAGCTCATTGCAGACCTCGAAATAGGCAATCTCGGGCTGGTAGCCCGCTTCGACCAGTGTCTCGAATCCGGCCTTTATCAGGGATGAAATGCCGCCGCAGAGCACAGTCTGCTCACCGAAGAGGTCGGTCTCGGTTTCCTCGGCGAAGGTAGTCTCAATGACCCCTGCCCGTCCGCAGCCGATACCCTGAGCATAGGCGAGGGCGATAGCCAGCGCCTTACCCGTGGCGTCCTGGTGGACGGCCACTATCGCCGGCGAGCCCGCGCCCTCGGTATAGAGCTGCCGCAGCATATGTCCGGGGCACTTGGGGGCAATCATGGCCACATCGACATCGGCGGGAGGCAAAATCTGCCCGTAATGGATGTTAAAGCCATGGGCGAACATGAGCATTTTGCCCTTGGATAAGCCCTTTTCCACCGCCCCGTAATAGATATCGCGCTGCAGGTTATCCGGTGCCAGCATAACGATGATATCAGCTTCTTTGGCCATATCGTCGGCCGCCATCACCTTGAAGCCCGCCTCGTGAGCGCTCTTCCAGCCCGGGCTGCCCTTGGCTTCGGCCACAATCACCTGGGCGCCGCTGTCCCTCAGGTTCTGGGCGTGGGCGTGCCCCTGGCTGCCGTAGCCGAGGATGCCGACCACCTTGCCATCGAGCAGTTTCAGATTGCAATCTTTATCGTAGTATATCTTAGCCATGATTCGACTCCTTTTATTTAGTTGCCTTTTTCCCTCTAGCCCGAGTTTTGGGCAGCTTTTTCGTCACCGGCAGCGGCCCCGAGCCGCCTCGGGTCATGGCGATACGACCCGTACGGGCGATTTCCTTGATGCCGAAGCCGCGAACCAGGTTGAACAGTGAGTTGATTTTCTCCTCGTCACCAGTAGCTTCGATAATCACCGAATCGGGGGCGACATCAACGATGTTGGCCCGGAAGATATCCACAATCTGGATAATCTCACTGCGGTTAGCCGAGTTGGCCTTTACCTTGATGAAAGCCAGTTCCCGCGTAATGACATTATCCCCGGTTATATCGGAGACCTTAACCGTTTCCACCACCTTATCCAGCTGCTTCCTGACCTGTTCCACCACCGTAGCCGGCCCGTTGACGACGAAGGTCATGCGCGATAGGTTGGGCGTCTCGCTGTGTCCCACGGCGATGCTTTCGATGTTGAAGCCCCGCCGACGGAACATGCTCGCCATGCGGTTGAGTACACCCGGCTTATCCTCTACCAGAGCTACCAGGATGTGCTTGGTCGTGGCCATGCTGCACCTCTTTTCTCGGCCTATATATTGCTCACCGGGAGTTTGGCCGAATCCTTAACGGCTTTAGCCTCTTTCCTCGGTTCCTCGAGGACCTCGGCCAGAGCCGCTCCCGGCGGTACCATGGGATAGACGTTCTCCTCCGGTTCGACGATAAAATCAATCAAAAAGGCGCCCGGCTCCGCCATCGCCTTGGCGATGGCCGGCGCCACCTCTTCACGGCGCTTTACCCTTAAGGCGGGCAGTCCGTAGGCATCGGCAATCTTGACGAAATCGGGGCTGGAAAGCGGCGTGGCTACATAGCGCTTGCCGTAGAACATCTCCTGCCACTGCCTTACCATGCCCAGGTAGGTGTTGTGCAGGATGGCTATCTTTACCCCCACATTTTCCTGGGCGATGGTGGCCAGCTCCTGTATCGTCATCTGGAGGCTGCCGTCGCCGTCGATGCACCAGACAGTGCTGTCGGGGCAACCTACCTTGGCCCCGATGGAGGCGGGCAGGCCGAAGCCCATGGTGCCCAGGCCGCCCGACGAAATAAAGGTATTGGGCTTATCGTACCAGTAGTGCTGGCAGGCCCACATCTGGTGCTGCCCCACGCCGGTAACGATAATGGCGTAGCCCTTGGTGGCTTCGTAAATCTGGCGGACGACGTACTGGGGCAGTATGCTTTCGCAGTCGCGGATAATCAACGAGGGGTGCTCCTTGCGCCACTCGTCGAGCTTCTTTATCCAATCGATGCGCTTGGTTTTGTCCACCAGCTTATTCAACTCGCCGAGGACGAGTTTAACGTCGCCGACGATGGGCACGTCGACGCGGACGTTCTTGCCGATTTCGGCGGGATCGATATCGATATGGATGATGTGGGCGTGGGGGGCAAAGGCGTGTACGTCGGCCGTGGCCCTGTCGTCGAACCTCATGCCGATGGCGATAATAAGGTCGGCGGCGTCAACGGCCATGTTGGCGTAGGCCATGCCGTGCATGCCCAGCATCCCGTAACTCAGGGCGTGGGACTCGGGAAAGCAGCTGGTACCCAAAAGCGTGGTCACTATTGGTATTTGCCCCTTCTCTACCAGCTCCTTGAGCTCGGCGTAGGCTTTGGAGATGATTATCCCCCTTCCCGCGATAATCAACGGCCGATGGGACTCGCCTATCAGCTTGGCCGCCTTTTTGATTTGCGCGGGGTGTCCCTGCAGGGTCGGCTTGTACTGGGGCAGGTCGACCTTCTTCGGGTAGTTGAATTCCGCCTGTTCCTGTTGGACATCGCGCGGTACGTCAATGAGTACCGGGCCGGGCCGGCCCGTGCCCGCCAGGTAGAAAGCCTCTTTCATTATTCCGGGCAGCGAAGCGGCGTCCATGGCCAGGTAGTTGTGCTTGGTGATGGGCAGGGTGATGCCGGTGATATCAACCTCCTGGAAGGCGTCCTTGCCGATGAAGGGCCGCGCCACCTGACCGGTGATGGCCACCACCGGTGAAGAGTCGAGGTGGGCGTTGGCGATGCCGGTTACCAGGTTGGTGGCCCCGGGCCCCGAGGTGGCGAAGCATACGCCCACTTTACCCGTCGCCCGGGCGTAGCCGTCAGCAGCATGGGCGGCACCCTGCTCATGGCGCACCAGTATATGGCGAAGCTGGGGATACTGGGGGAGGACATCGTAAAGGGGCAATATGGCCCCTCCCAGGATGCCGAAGATAACCTCGACACCTTCCTTTACCAAACTTTCGCATATTATCTGAGCTCCACTCATCTTCATGATTTGCGCTCCTTTATACAAACACCGCTCCGGTGCCGGCGGAGCTTACCTTTTCGGCATAGCGCCGCAGGTAGCCGCTCTTCACCTTGGGCTCGAACTCGGCCAGCTTGGACAGGCGTTTTTCCAGCTCCTTCTCGGAAAGATCGACGTCGAGCCGCTGGTGGGCGATATCAATCTTGATAATGTCTCCGTCCTTGAGGGCGGCGATGGGGCCGCCGCTGGCGGCTTCGGGGCAGGCATGGCCGATAGCCGCCCCCCGCGTCGCCCCCGAAAAGCGCCCGTCGGTGATGAGGGCGACCTCTTTGTCCATACCCATGCCGCTGAGCAGGGCGGTGGGGGTGAGCATCTCCCTCATCCCCGGGCCTCCTTTGGGCCCCTCGTAGCGGATAACGATTACGTCACCCGACCTTATTCTCTTATGCATAATGGCCTTGGTGGCTTCCTCCTCGGAGTCGAAGACGCGTGCCGTTCCCTGGTGGAACATCATCTCCTCGGCTACCGCCGCTCTCTTGACCACGGCGCCTTCCGGTGCTAGGTTGCCGAAGAGGACGGCGATGCCACCAGTAGCAGAATGCGCGTGGGCAATGGGTCGGATAACCTCTTTGTCGTGGTTGCGGCTGTCGGCGATAACGCCCGCCAACGATTTCCCCGAGGCCGTTTTTGCCTTTAGGTGTAACAGCCCTTCTAATTCTTTCATTACGGCGGGTATGCCGCCGGCGCGGTCTAGATCCTCAATATGGTATTCCCCGCTAGGCCTCAGCTTGGCCAGGTGGGGGGTACGCTGGCTTATCTCGTTTACCGTCGCCAGCGGGAACTCGACCCCCGCTTCGTGGGCTATAGCCATGAGGTGCAGGACGGAATTAGTGCTGCCGCCCAGCGCCATATCGACGCTAAAGGCGTTATGGATAGCCTGCATGGTTACGATATCCCGAGGGCGAACGTTATCATCGAGCAGCTTCATCACCTGCTGCCCCGCTTTTTGAGCCAGTTGTAGCCTGCGGGCGTCGACGGCGGGTATGGTGCCGTTGCCCGCCAGCCCCATGCCCAGGGCTTCGGTGAGGCAGTTCATGGTGTTGGCGGTGAACATGCCCGAGCAGCTGCCGCAACCGGGGCAGGCCAGCTCTTCCAGTTCTTCCAGTTCCTCCGCCTCCATCTTGCCCGCAGCTACCTTGCCCACGGCTTCAAATATAGTATTGACGTCGACCCTTTCTTCCTGGCCGTTGACCTTACGCCTGCCGGCCAGCATGGGGCCGCCGCTGACGAAGATAGCGGGCAGATTCAGCCTTACCGCCGCCATGAGCATGCCGGGGACTATCTTGTCGCAGTTGGGAATGAAGACCAGGGCGTCAAAGGCATGCGCCTCAGCGGCTATTTCCACGGAATCGGCGATGAGCTCGCGGCTGGGCAGGCTGTATTTCATGCCCGGGTGGTTCATGGCGATGCCGTCGCATACGGCGATGGTGTTTACCTCGAAGGGGACGCCGCCACCGCTCCTCACCCCAGCTTTAGCCGCCTGGGCTATCTGGGGCAAATGAATATGCCCGGGGACGATCTCGTTGAAGCTGTTGACGATACCGATGAGGGGCTTATCGATTTCGGATCGTCTCCAGCCCAGGGCGTGCAGCAGGGCACGGTGGGGGGCACGCTCTACACCTCGTTTGACGGTATCGCTTTTCATTTTTCCCCTTCGTTAGTCGATTTTTCGGTTTATAAAAAAGGCCGTCCCGTGGGGACGGCCCAAACTCCTGTAAGACACGACCCACTGGCCGGATTACGTATGCATAACCAGAATAACAAGCTTAATATTCATTGTGCAGATAACGTAGCACAGTTGCTATACAAATGTCAAGGCTAGCCTAGCTGACTGGCTTCAATCGCTCTTATCTTGTCCAGTCGTCTCTGGTGCCGGCCACCCTCGAACTCGCCGCTGAGGAAGGCATTGACGATTTCATCTACCGGCTCCTGCGCCTGCTCTTTACCCGCCCCCAGGCAAAGTATATTGGCGTTCTGGTGCTGACGGGTGCGGCGGGCGTTAAAGGCGGTGTGGCAGACGGAGGCTATGGCCCCCCTGACCTTGTTGGCGGCGATGCTCATGCCGATGCCGTTGTTGCAGATTAGAATACCGCGCTCAAAGTCTCCCCTGGCAACCGCTTCGGCCACTTTCTGGGCATAATCGGGATAGTCCACGGCGTCGGTGGTGTGGCAGCCGAAGTCCTCATAGCTATGGCCATTTTCGGCCAGCCATTTCATGATAGTTTTCTTGAGCTCCAGTCCCCAGTGGTCGTTGCCAATGGCAATACGCATCTTAGCCTCCCCTAACGGTGATGTCGGGGCATATCTGTCTCAGTTCTTCTCTTGATAGCGCACCTTGGCGCAGAATCACGGGGGTCTCCCCGGTCAAATCGACGACGGTGGACTCTTTGCCCCCGGGGCACTCCCTCTCAATAATCAAATCGACCTTGTCTCCCAGATACTCTCGCGCCTCCGCCGCCGTCAGGGCGCTGGGCTGCCCGCTCAGGTTAGCACTGGTGCCGACGATGGCTGTGCCCACTCCCCGTGCCAGTGTGGTGGGGATGGGGTGGGCGGGTATACGTACGGCGACGCTTTCACTGCCGCCGCTGACGATGTCTGAAACAGATTCCGATTTAAAGAGCACCAGCGTCAGCGGGCCGGGCCAGAATTTCTCGGCTAATAGTCGGGCAGACGTTGGTATCGAGCGGGCGACATCGTCTAACTGGGAGAGGTCAGCCAGAAGCAAGGGCAGCGCCATATGGCGCGGGCGCTCCTTTATGCGGTAGACCTTTTCTACTGCTGAGTCTATAGCGCTGCTGGCGCCTAGCCCGTAGACAGTATCGGTGGGGAAGGCGACTACGCCCCCCTGGTTGAGGACATAAATGCCTTTTTCAACCTGTTCCCGGACGGATGAAGAAAGCCTGGTGCCCATAGCCCCTTCCTGCTCACAGTATAGCATAGTAGCCTGGCATAGCTAAAGAAAGAGGGTTAAACCACTTGAAGAAAAGCGGTCACAGTGGTAATCTGTAAGCTATATAATGGCTAAGGAAAAAGCGAAAAAAAGCCCTACGAAGAGCCACCGCGTAATCACCAGCGGCGATATTGAGGTCTCCACCTATCTGGAGATCGCCAAGGAGATGGGCGGCGAGCAGCCCGCCGAGGCCAGAGCCGCCATCCCCAGCGCCGAGCGCGAAGCCATAATCGTTATCGACTTCGGCTCACAGTACAGCCTGCTCATCGCCCGCCGCGTACGCGAAAGCCAGGTCTATTGCGAACTGGTCAACCCCGATACCCCCTGGGAAAAGGTCGCCCGCCTCAATCCCAAGGGGTTTATTCTTTCCGGGGGACCCGCCAGCGTCTATGCCCCCGACGCCCCGCTGGCGCCGTCTTACATCTATGAAAGCGGGCTGCCTGTAATGGGTATCTGCTACGGTATGCAGGTGCTGGCCCACCAGCTGGGCGGGCAGGTGACTCCGGGCGCCAAGCATGAATATGGCCACGCCGTCCTGCACCTGAGTGCCGCCGATTCGCCCCTCTTTACCGATTTGCCCGCCTCGACACCGGTCTGGATGAGCCACGGCGACAAGATTGAAAAGCTCCCACCGGGTTTTGCTGCCTTAGCCTATACCGAAAATTCGCCACTGGCGGTTATGGGCAAAGAAGATAAGATATTCGGACTCCAGTTCCACCCCGAGGTGGCCCATACCCCCGAGGGCAAGAAAATACTGAAGAACTTCGTCTATCGGGTCTGCGGCTGCAAGGGCAACTGGACGATGAGCAACTTTATTCAGGATAGCCTGGCCAGCATCCAGGAGCAGGTAGGTAAGGGCAAGGTCATTAATGCGCTTTCCGGCGGCGTCGATTCGGCGGTGGTGGCTACCCTTATCCACCGCGCCATCGGCGACCAGCTTACCTGTATCTTTGTCAACCACGGCATGCTCCGTCGAGAAGAGGTGGAGAGGACCTTCAACGTCTTCCGCCTCAACCTGGGGATGAACATCGTCTATGTCGATGCCAGCGCCCGTTTCCTCAAGAAGCTGAAAGGGGTGACTGACCCCGAGACCAAGCGCAAGGTGGTGGGCGGTGAGTTTATCCGTGTCTTTGAGGAAGAGGCCAAGAAGATAGGCAAGGTTGATTTCTTGGCCCAGGGTACGCTCTACCCCGACGTCATTGAGAGCGCCTCCACCGCCAGTGCCGCTGCCAAGATAAAGACCCACCATAACGTCGGCGGTCTGCCCGCCCGCATGACGATGAAATTATTAGAACCATTGCGCTACCTTTTCAAGGACGAGGTGCGTAAAGTCGGGCTGACTCTGGAGCTTCCCGAAGAGATGGTCTGGCGGCAGCCCTTCCCCGGCCCTGGCCTGGCCATCCGCATTATCGGCGAGGTCACTAAGGAGAAGATTGACATACTGCAAGCCGCCGACTGGGTGGTGATGAACGAGATTAAGAAGGCCAACCTCTACCGCCAGCTGTGGCAGAGCTTCGCTATACTCACCGATGTCAGGAGCGTGGGGGTAATGGGTGACTATCGCACCTATGGCTATCTGGTGGCCGTGCGCGCCGTCACCAGCGACGACGCCATGACTGCCGACTGGGCACGCCTGCCCTACGACGTTTTGGCCCGCATCTCCAGCCGCATTGTCAACGAGGTGCCCGGTGTCAATCGGGTGGTCTATGACATAACCTCCAAGCCCCCCTCAACGATTGAGTGGGAGTAAGGATAAAAAGTGGAGGTTTAAGAGATGGGGGAAACAATTGCCATAACTTGGACAGATGTAGTAATAGCCGTTGCAGCAGCGCTTACTTTTGTAGTACTGCTTGCCGCAGCAATTTGTGCATGGTTTGAACTCCGCCACAGAGAAAGAGATAGGGAAGCACAACTCTTAGCAGATNTATCGAGACGTTGGGATGAGGAATCACTTACAGAGCCAAGGCAGCTTGTGGAAGAATATAAAGAGAGAAATAAACTGAAGCAGGCTATGGTGAATTTTAGGGATAAAAACGACAAGGAAGCTTATGTATTATTAAGATTACCAGACTTTTTCGAAGAATTAGGGCTTCTTGTTCGGAATAAATGCCTATCTTTACAGTTAGCAAAGGACATGTTTGGCACTGCCATAAAATATCACTACAATCGTTATGAGCCTATTATAAAACTCTTACGGAAGAAGTATAAGGACGAAACTATATACGAATTTTTTGAGGGTTTAGCCCAAAAATGTTAGTAACCAAACGCATACCAAATTCTATGGTGGTTTACCCATTACCCTTTAACCTCGCTCTAATTCCTATTTACAGTGTAAAGTTGGTGACATAATTTGTCAAGGACTAGGTTGGAATAGGAGTAAATCTTGAAAATCCTAGTTGTCGGCGGCGGAGCCAGGGAGCACACGCTGGTCTGGAAGCTGGCTCAGAGCCCCAAAGTCAAAGAAATCTTTGCCGCCCCGGGCAATGCGGGCACGGCCCAAATCGCCCAGAACCTTGACATCAAGCCCACCGACATTGACGCGCTGGCCAAGGCGGTCCAAGAAAAGAGAGTCGACCTGACCGTGGTCGGACCCGAAGCACCTTTAGCCGAGGGCATCGCCGACAAGTTTTTAGTCCGGGGCATGCAGATTTTCGGCTCTACTCAAAAAGCCACCGAGATAGAATCGAGCAAGGTCTTTTCCAAGGAGCTGATGCAGAAGTACAATATACCCTGTGCTGGGAGCGTTAGCTTCTCCGAATATGAAAAGGCTAAGGAATACCTCCAAAATCAAAAAGCGCCCATCGTGGTCAAGGCCGACGGGCTGGCGGCGGGGAAGGGGGTCATTGTCGCCCAGTCTATACCAGAGGCAATGGATGCCCTGGCTAAGATAATGCAGGACAAAGCCTTCGGCGCGGCGGGCGACCGCGTTATCATTGAGGAGTTCCTATCGGGTCGCGAGATGAGCGTTTTCGCCTTCAGCGATGGGCATACTGTCGTCCCCATGATGGCGGCCTGCGACTATAAGCCCGCCTTTGATGGCAACAAGGGGCCCAACACCGGTGGCATGGGCAGCTACAGCCCCCCGCCCTTTTTAACCCCCGCCCTGGCCAAAACAGTACGCGAAAAAATCATGGAACCGACGGTAAAGGCTTTGCACGAAGAGGGCCGAGCCTACCGGGGCGTACTTTATGGTGGGCTGATGATTACCGACGGGCAACCAAAGGTACTTGAGTTCAACGCCCGCTTCGGCGACCCCGAGGCCCAAGTTACGTTACCACTTCTCGAAACCGACCTGGTGGATATCATGCTTGCGGTCAACGATAATAATCTCGGCCAGATTAAGATTGAATGGAGCGATGACGCCTGTGTGGGGGTGGTTATGGCTTCGGGTGGCTACCCCGGGAACTATAAGACCGGATTTCCTATCAGCGGGCTGGATAATCTGGATAAGGATATCGTTGTCTTTCAGGCTGGAACTAAGCTCGGCTCAGGCGGGGAGATTCTGACCAGCGGGGGCAGGGTGCTCACCGTGGTGGGGCGGGGCAAGAGCCTCGCCGAAGCCCGCGAAAAGGTCTACGCCAATGTTCCACGCATCCATTTCGAAGGCTGTCACTACCGCCAGGATATCGCTTTAATAAAATAGGGGCGATATAGGGCTAAAATACCATATACATTTATTGTAATCTACATTATATTATATATGGTGTTCCCCACTAGTTGAGGGAGGTATCAAAATGCCGCTGGTCGCCGTCGTTATGGGTTCCAAATCGGATGCTGAGGCCATCCAGCCGACGCTTGATATTCTGAATTCGCTGGGTATCGAGCACGAGGTTAACGTTATCTCCGCTCACCGCACCCCCGAAAAAGCTCGACAGTACGCCCTCTCGGCGCGGGAGCGGGGCATTGAGGTAATAATCGCGGCGGCGGGTGGGGCGGCGCACCTGCCCGGAGTCCTAGCCAGCTGGACGACACTGCCCGTCATCGGCGTGCCCATCGCCAGCGGCGAGCTAAAGGGGGTTGACGCCCTCTACTCCATCGTCCAGATGCCGGCGGGCATACCCGTTGCCGCCGTGGCTATCGGCAGCGCCGGCGCCAAGAACGCCGCTTATTTAGCCGCCGAAATACTGGGAATTAAGCACGATAAAATAATAAAAGCCTACGAAAAATATCGTAGCCAACTCAAGGGAGAGAAGCCATGATTGAGCGCTATTCCAGGCCCCGAATGAAACGAGTCTGGTCGGACGAGAATAAGTTCGCCAAGTGGCTGCAGGTGGAGATTGCCGTCTGTGAGGCGTGGGCGGAAATGGGCGTCATTCCCCGCAAGGACCTTTCCAAGATAAAGCTGGCGCGGGTCAACCTCAAGCGCATGGGAGAGATTCTAAAAGAGACCCACCATGACGTTACCGCCTTTCTGGGCTCGGTATCCGAGAGCCTGGGCGAGGAATCGCGGTTTATTCACCTCGGGCTTACCTCTAACGACGTTATCGACACCGCTCTATGCCTGCAATTGCTGGAGGCGACAGAAATCCTGAGTGAAGATATGAAGGAGCTTATCACGGTGCTGGCGCGGCAGGCCATCAAGTATAAATATACACCCATGATAGGCCGCACCCACGGGATTCACGCCGAGCCTATTTCCTTCGGCCTCAAGCTGGCGCTCTGGACGGACGAGATGAGGCGCAACCTGCACAGGCTGGCTGAAGCCGAAAAGGTTATTTCCGTAGGTAAGATTTCGGGGGCGGTGGGTACCTACGCCACCCTTAACCCCGAGGTCGAAGAGAAGGCCTGCGCCAAGTTGGGGCTGACGCCTTCGCCCATCTCCAACCAGATTCTGCAGCGCGACCGCCATGCCCAGTTCGTGACTACTCTGGCTATTATCGCTAGCTCCTTAGAGAAATTTGCCACCGAGATTCGCGGGCTGCAAAAGACGGAGACCAGGGAGGTGGAGGAGCCCTTCGCCGCTGGTCAGACCGGCTCCTCGGCCATGCCCCACAAGCGCAACCCCGAGCTTTGCGAGCGCGTCTGCGGTATTTCCCGGTTGGTGCGAGGCTATGCCCTGACCTCTATGGAGAATATCACCCTCTGGCACGAGCGTGATATCAGCCATTCCTCCGCGGAACGTGTTATCCTGCCCGACTCCTGCCTCGTGCTCGACTATAGCTTAAGCATATTCACCTCGGTGATGAAGGGTCTTACCGTTTTCCCGCAGAAGATGAAGCGGGACATGGATATTACCAAGGGCTTGATCTTCTCCCAGCGGGTGATGCTGGCCCTTATCGATAAAGGCTTGAACCGACAGGAGGCCTACAAGATGGTGCAGCGTAACGCCATGAAGTCCTGGAAGGGGAGCAAGAAATTCCTGGCTCTGCTCAAGGCCGACGCCGAGGTCACCGCCGTCCTGTCCGCCGATGAGCTGGAGGCTTTATTCGACGAGCAGTACTACCTGCGCTATGTAGACGATATTTTTGGACGTTTAGGTTTGACCGAATCTCAATGGCAAGGGGGTATGGCGGGGCCTTCCGAATTTGCCCCCCGCTCGATTTGATGGATAATACTTCGGTTCTGCTGGATACCGAGCTGTCCCTGCCCATGTTCGTCAAGGGCAAGGTACGTGATAGCTATGATCTGGGCGATAAGCTCTTGATTGTGGCCACCGATAGAATCTCCGCCTTTGACGTTGTCCTGCCCTGTGGCATACCCAATAAAGGCAAGGTGCTCAATAAGCTCTCCGCCTTCTGGTTTAACCGGACCAAAGAGTTCATGCCCAACCACATGGTAGAGTCCGTCGAGGATGTTGCTTCGCTTAACGCCTACCTCCCCGCTGGCGTTAGCCCTCCCGCCTATCTGGCAGGGCGGTCTATGGTGGTCAAAAAGGTCAAGCGAGTTATGGTGGAGTGTGTGGTGCGGGGCTACCTCGCTGGCTCGGCCTGGGAAGAGTACCGCGAAAAGGGCACCATCTCCGGTCTTAAGGCGGCCAGTGGACTGAAAGAAAGCCAGGAGTTGCCCCAGACCCTATTCACCCCCACTACCAAGGCGGAAGAGGGCCACGACCTGCCCATGTCACGTAAAGAGGTGGTCAAAATGGTGGGCGAGTCTCTGGCCGACGAGCTGGAGGAGAAGAGCCTGGCCATCTATAATTACGCCCGCGGCTACGCCATCGCCCGTGGCATTATCATCGCCGACACCAAGTTCGAGTTCGGCCTCGATAATGGCGAACTGATTATAATCGACGAGCTTTTGACCCCCGATTCCTCTCGTATCTGGGAGGTTGACCTCTATAAAGTGGGCCAGTCGCAGCCCAGCTTCGATAAGCAGCCGGTGAGAGACTGGCTGGCCGGCTCGGGGTGGGATAAAACGCCCCCCGCCCCCATGCTACCCGAGGACGTTATCGAGGCTACCTCCCGGCGCTATGAGCGGGCTTACGAGAGGC
>JGI2171J19970_10001342_pt1 | contig 13787 bp, 16 predicted proteins | sample DeeMarSWOR324_28_FD_19970 | JGI IMG/M metagenome (IMG submission 19970) | reverse complement strand
GTTAAGGCATTTGCCGAGAAAAAATCTTTTGCGCGCGTAAAAGGCATTTCTTTTCGAGCTTGTGACGAAATCCAACACAATCCTTCGCGCCCCTTGATTGAGAACTTAGACGACCTGCCATATCCTGGATATCACTTCGTAGAGGATGTCGTCCACAAATACCATTTCACCGCAATGGCGGGTCCTAAAACGAAGTATGCCCTAATCGAGGGGTCAAGAGGTTGCTCCCACCGCTGTACGTTTTGCACCCAATGGAAGCATTGGGAAGGCAGATGGAGAACCAAATCGCCGAAACGAATCGCAGACGAATTTGAGTTTTGCTACGAAAAATATGGAAGTAGATTCATCTGGCTGACTGATGACAACTTCGGATTGGGCAACCGTGCAAACGACTTGGCTGACGAAATTATCAAACGTGGATTTTCTGATGATGTTATGTGGTTTACGCAGGTTAGATGCGACGATGTTGTGAAGCACCGTAATCTTCTGCCTAAGATGCGAAAATCAGGTCTCCGCTGGACGCTTCTAGGGGTAGAAAGCCCTAGTCGGTCGACGCTTGAAGTTTTTAAGAAAGGGATAAGTCCTGAAGACGCCAAAACAGCTGTGAAATTGCTGCGTGAGAACGACATATTTGCTCACGCAATGCTAATTATAGGAGAACGCAAGGATTCTTCGGAATCAATAGCACATGTGCGAGAGTTTATGAATGATTTGGATCCTGCTTTTGCGATTTTTGCGATCCTCACCCCGTTTCCTGGGACCGAAATCTTTGAGGAAGCCAAGCGAAATGGTTGGATCGAAGATTTTAATTGGGCTCATTATGACATGGTTCACGCTATTATGCCCACGGAAACGCTCTCAATAGAGGAAGTGCAAGAAGAGCTCTACAATTGCTACCGTAGCTTCTTCGGCTCTTGGGGTAGAAGATTGAAGGGCCTTTTCTCAACGAATGAGATAAAGAGGAGGGTCTTCTGGTATATGGCCACTCAAGGGATTATAGAGCAACTACGAAGACTGTTTTGAGCTGTGATTCTGTTGTCCCAAGTGCTGTATCGCAATTTTATTTTGATGTTTTTGACCGGTGTGTCTTTCTTCGGGCTGTTTCTGGTCGGAGTGCTTGCTCTTAATCCACCAACAATGAAGGATAGCTTTGCTTGGCGCAAACCGTTGGTCGGTTCTTTATTTGGATCGATTTGCATCTTCGGGATTATGGCAGTTTTCTTTCCAAGACAATGTTCGGCGATTTTTGATTCTAGCAAAAAAGAGAACCATGAACATACTGACAAAGGCCGATTTCTTTTTCACGGAACCCTCGCCATGGCACGTGGGCATCATCCTGATTGTGAAAAGTTTTCTGATCATGTATTTCAGATAAAAGGCCGAAGGTTTTGTGCTGCATGTGCTGGGTTGCTTCTAGGAGGACTGGCTTCTCTTGTTGGAGCCTTTCTGTACTTCTTCGGCGGTTGGCATATTGAACAGACTACTTTTCAAGTAGTTCTTGTAGGGCTTTTGGGAGTTATTGGCGGCTTAATTCAGTTCAAAGTTAAAACAAATTTTGTGCGTCTATTTTTGAACACCATTTTCGTCCTAGGTGCCTTCTTTCTCCTAATCGGAATTGATGAACTGGCTCAGAATGTATTTGCTGATTTGTTTCTAGTAGTCTTGGTTGTTTTTTGGCTTTTCACTCGGATATCGCTTTCACAGTGGAACAACTGGAGGATTTGCTACACTTGTAATGCAGTTTCCTGCGAATTCCGTAAATCAGAAAAAAGAGATTAAATTGCTATCTGCGGCTTAGCCCGTAGAGAGCACCAACGAGAATCAATATCCCGAAGATGATTGCTGCGAATGGTCCGATTTCCAAGGTTTTAGGGAGTACGTTCACTTGTTGCAAAAGCCATATGAACCCCCAGAGGATAATTATTACGCCAATGGCCAAGCCTACAATTGTGCCACCTCTAGGAATTCCGAAACACTCTTCTTCCCGCCTTCGTTTGTATCTCGGAGAAGGATAGGCTCCAGTTTCTAGGTTTGCCCCACACTGTGCACAATATTTGGCATCTTCTTCATTCTTGGTCCCACATTTAGGACAAACAACCATTAGACTATCTCCTATATAGTGTCACTTCATTTGCATAAATCTTCTTAAGACTTTCGGTGTAGTCCAAGGTCTTATTCCCACCAGTCAACGTGTTCTCGCTCTCTTCTGGTGGGCTCGCTGACAGGAGTCCCGCATTTAGAGCAGAATCTTGCGTCTTCTTTCAGTTCGGCTCCACACTTTCTACAATAGGGCAATTTCACACCTCTCCAAGGAGGGTATTCACTGTTGGAGATATAAAAGCTATTCCAGGGTTCCTCTGTGCTAGGAAAATATAAATTGTTTAAATGCCTGAGATTTTTATCGGCTTTTGATTGCTCAAAACTAGCTCATCTTGCATATCTGTAATAACGATTTGCCTTTCATAATTCTTATCACAACTCTCTAAGTATACGCTCTGGGATGAAAAATGGATCCTAAAGAGATGCTTTTAGAGGAAGTCTTTGAAAAAGTCGGTGGCAAAATACCCAAGCAAGCCGTTGCTGAGAAAGTGGATCAGTTCCTGAAGTTTGGGAATGTATTCCTCTTGTTTGAGGTCGTGAGCTTAAGAGGAGAGATTGAAAAGCTGAGAGAAGAGATACAAGATTCAAAGGTCGATAATTTGCTTTCTCACCCAATAAGAACACGAAACTATACAAACCTCAAAGAAAAACCACTAATAAAATAGAAAGCTACTGCCTGCTTTCATGCTAGACTGGGTACATTGTGCACACACTTGTGAAGACAGCTCATGAGTCAAAGCAGTTCTGGAACGTTTGAAGAAGGGAGAGAAATTCTCCAAGATAGTCAGATAGCTGGAGACTGAGTTTGGACATCATGCAACAAAAAAAGCTTTGAATGGCTAATCGCCAGTTTTTTTGATGTTTAGCCCCCAATCATAGGGCAAAAAGTCCACTTTAATTTCTGAGCGATTTGCTTTTACAAAGTCTCTGTCTTCTTTTCTGAGATATTTTTCAACAAAAGATAAGACGCTTTCAGACGTTTTCTCAAAGTCTTTTTCGTACCACTTGAATATAGCTGATAAGTGTAAGGTCTTGTTTTCTTTGTCAAGTCTTGATCCATGTGGGCTTCTGATAAACGCCCTAGTTGCGTTATCTAGTTCATGATCGAGGTTTTTTGTAGTGTATAGGCTGTTTCTTAAAGCGGGACAGCTCTGTGATGCACAGCTCATAGCAAAATGAACCCTAGGATCAGAAGCACTTCTCAACACCTTTTCGATTTGGGAAAAATTATATTTCTTCCCTCCGATTTTGTGTTTAGTTTTATAGAAAAAGGCAAGCCTTTGAAATCTACCTCGATTGCCGGTGTCTGCATATTCTGAATCTTTTCTCAGTCTAATTATCATGCTATAAATGATCAGCATGTTATAGGCATTGATCCAGAACACGATCTTTTCGTTGACAGCCTCTAGGCTTTTTCTATCAAACGTTTCAAGCCAACTCGTAAATTCCTCTACGGTTTTGCCGGCTTCCAATGATGAATAATCCACATTTCCTTCAGGGTCCACGTAACTGGATAGAGCAGAATTCAAGCGGCTTTCCAAGACGGATTTCTCGACCAATCATGATCGCCTCCTGTCGCAGCTTAGCGTATTTAATGCTTAAATTTTTGCTGCTTCGAAGTAGGGCAGACGAAGCTACGTTCCTTTTTTCAGAATTTGCTTTTCAACAATTAGTATCTACAACAGTCTGTAGTTTCCAGTAGAGGTGCTGAAAAAAAGATCATTTCAACTAGTCGCAATGATTTGTTCGAATCTTGCGTTCCATAGATCTCCTTAGAAGCCTCAAACGTCGACGATTTTGGTTGTCCAAGACGTCACCCTTTGTCAATGATGACAAAAATCGCTAGAAAACAGTTATGAAGAGAGAATATGGATTCAAAATCAACGTGTAATCAGAACGCTTGACTCAAATCGTTGACGCCCTTGAATCCACGTAGGCACATGGTGCATTGATTTTAGATCGGGGATTTCTTGAGTCATCCATTAAATGGTGGACGGGACGGGATTTGAACCCGTGACCTCGGCGATGCCAACGCCGCGATCATTCCAAGCTGATCTACCCGCCCAAAACCATACGGTAAAAATCTGGACTATTAAGCATTATGCACCTTGACAAACCCGAGGTAACCCGTGTCACACGCGCACGAAAACTAAGTATGAATAGACCAAATCTCTAAAGCCCAGAAGAGGGTCGATAGTCAATCACGGTTGGGCTTCCGCTCGACATGCATCCAAGTATATGCGTTTGGAGCGAATATCTTGATTATATTCTTCTAAAATAAGACTTGTCTGAAACCATTAAAAAATTACAGAAACACCAGTCTGGAAAAATTCCAGTTTAATAATGGTGCGGAGTTTAGAGATGAAGAGTGAGAGGAAGTCACCAGCTAAGGGTAAGTCCTTTTTCCGCACCGATTTAATTTGTCTTAATGTAGATATAAAACGTTGATGTAGCAATGTTCCATAGAGCAAAGCGCCACAGAATTTTTAGGATCACATTAGAATATGTTTACACAATGTATATTAATCAATGTGATGTGGGAAAAGAAAATCTGAGAGAGATTTTGAAGACAATAGGTTACGTAATCTCGCTGAACAAAAGTTATTTCAAAGTAAAAGACCTGACAAATATGCTAGCAATAAAACCTAATGGTCGACACAAATTGTCACACTCTTTGAAAACCTTAGTTAGTCAAAAACTGATTGAAGTATATCATAAGAGCAGTCGCAACCTCTATTATATCCCGGTTCAGAAAAAGCTACTAGATGCATATTATGAATCCCTTTGGAACCACACCCCAAATCACATATCACAGTGCACGGTTAGTTGCTAGAGTTCAACTTCCTTCAACACGCCGAGAAAAAACTGAATGCATGCATACAAAAATTACGGTCTATTTCTATGTGGAATATTACCAAATTCGAAACAAGGTTTTTGAGACTTCGGCATCACTAGCTTCATTAGGGTATTCCCGCACTCGCCGTGGAAGAGACAGAAGAAACAGTGAGCGTTTCTCCTTTCTCCTTTCCACATATTGTGACTATTTATTCTGGCGTTTACTTAATCGTAGTTGGTTTTCGTATTTCAATTGCACTTCTTTTTGCCTTTTCTTCTAGTTGCCAGATTGCTATTATCAACACTTGCACAACCATGCTGCGCCCAGAAAAAGAAATTTGACGATTTGTCTCGGCTTGCACTGGACATTTAAGAAAGAATCTTCTTTGATAGTTTTCCAACAAGAACGGTATGCTGAGATGTTGAGTACTTCCTCTAATACTTCTCGGGTCAGCGTTAATGCTTGTAACAATCATAATAATCATACTTACGTTATACTTTGAACTATTGTCGTGAGTTTTCTTGATGTGTAAACAGACGAAGATTTCAAACACTTGGAGAATCGGCATACATACAATGGGCAATAGGAAAAGCGTCGTAATTTAAGGCACAAAAAAGGAGAGAGTATAGTTAAAGGACTTGGCCAAACTTCCTTTTCTTTCTCCTTGTCTTCCTTTTAGGTAAATGCAGCATATCCATATTGGTTCCACTTCCTTGAGCTTTTCTTCATTCTCTGTTATTCATATATTGTTTATGAATTTGAAATAAATGAAGAGAAGAGAGATAAGTAAAACAAAGACCAGAAACTTATGTCTCAGAATAGGACTGCGCGCGCGTCCAACAAAGGTTTTGGGCTAGCGATTCAAGAAAAACTGTCTTGTGTCCATTGAAGCATCATAAAATGTTTGCATAAAATGGCGAGAAGAGGGTTTTGATAGCGTTTTCTGGAATGGGAGAAACATTTTAAGAGCACCCCCTCACTGAATTCGTGCATCAGATAGGAGGAAACGCATGTGGAAGCACAGGTTACAAAAACGACATTTAGAAGCTATTTATCGTTCTGGTCAGGACAATCGATTTCTTTGTTAAGATCATCTATTGCATCCCATCAATTCATAATATTTCCAGACCATTAGTTATGCATTTAGCCGTCTAGAGATGAATGAAACACTGAAGCTATATTCTATTTGCCAATCAGCACTTTGAGGTCTTCTTTGGTGGGGACTCCCTCGATTTTCTTTCCTCTGAAACTGATTGTCGGAGCTTTTATTCCTTTGAACATGAACTTCATCTTATTCGCGAAACTCATATTTGTTATGTCCACAACTTCATATTCGAATCCATTTTCTTCACAGAACTTACTAACTACATCAATAGCTTCTATTTGATCGTCTGTCAAGTATCCGTTCCAAGACCCTTTAGGAAGATGTTTGAACCCGGTGAAGATGTTTTCACCATGCCTAGAAGTAACACATGGATGCCCCATACTGTCTTTGTCCACATAATCAAGAGTTGAAATCTCAAAACCAGAAACATAAACCTTAATCTTTTCTTCCAAGCAATCTCCCTCGAATATCACATTGTCGGAATTTCTTTTTCATTTAGCAGAGACAGAAGCTTTTCCTTGCCTGGAATTCCATTCACACGTTTGTTTCTAATCACAATAGCTGGAGTTTTTATGCCTCTAAGAAGCGCTAACATTCTACCGCTAGAACTGTTGGCCAGATCATAAACCTCAACTTCCAACCCAACTTCTTTAGCAAGTTCTTCTGCTATTTTCTTTGCCTTTTCATGGTTCTCAGGTAATTTGGCCACAGTTTCTTTTTTCCACCCATAACACGTATGACCTTTCACTGCCAGATGATCAGGGAACTCGTAAGTTTTTTCTTCGCTTTTGATATAAACTTTTGTTTTGTTCACTTTCAAAAGCTTCCATTAATAAAATGAATCAAGAAACCATTTAAAGTTATCATACATGCAAAGGAAATCAGCTGTTTGTAAGTAAACTCTTAAGGTTTGTTAGCATATTATGATGTGATTACTGTGAAGTCATCGGCGATTGCATATTCCAATATTGCTCTCATCAAGTATTGGGGGCGTTCTCTGGATTATGATCCTAATCTGAATATCCCTTCAAATGACAGTGTAAGCATGACGAAATATGGATTGACACGTGGTATACATTTGCAAACTCACACAACTATTGACTTCTCCGATGCTTATGAAGAAGACATAGCCATTTTAGAAGGAAAAGTGCTGATTGGAAGGAAGATGGAAAGAATCCTCAAAGTTGTTGATCCATTAAGAAAATATGCAGATGTCGATTGGAAGTTCAAAATGATGAGTAAAAACGATTTTCCAACCCAAGCGGGGCTAGCTTCCTCAGCCTCAGGATTCGCAGCATTGGCAATTGCTACTGTAAACGCCTTAGGTGTTGATTTCTCAAAAGAAGAGATTTCAACGTATGCAAGATTGGGTTCTGGTTCGGCAACGAGGTCAGTTCATGGTGGATTTGTTCACTGGAAAAAAGGAAACTCTCATGAGACTTCTTTTGCCGAAAAAATTTGCGGTCCACGCGAATTTAGTATGAATGCTGTTATCGTGATTATCGATGAAGGAAAGAAGGATGTTACTTCAGATGTTGGCCATGACTCAGCACATACAAGTCCCTTTAACAAGGTTAGAATTGAAAGGTCTCAAGAACAGGTGAAGGATATCATAAAAGCGATTTTGGATGATGATTTCAGCAAAGTTGGCAAAATAGCGGAAGAGAGTTCTAAATATATGCATGCTGTTATGATGACTTCTGATCCACCTTTGTTTTATTGGCACCCTGATACATTGAGACTAGTTAAGTCAATTCAAGAGATGAGGAAAGAGGGTTTAGAGTGTTATTTTACAATTGATGCTGGTCCAAATGTTCATTGTCTCTGTAGACCCGAAGATGTTTATGAGCTCCAAAAAATGTTAGAAGAAATGGAATGCGTCAACAAGACTATCCTAGTAGAACCCGCAGATGATTCTTATGTCACAAAGGAACATCTGTTCTGAGCTTCTCCACTGCATGCGTAACGGTACACAAATGAGTAAAGTCAGAAAACCTTAATTCAAGGCTATATACTGAAAATAACCAACAAACATTGAGGGCCGGTAGTCTAGCTCGGTTAGGACATCTGCTTGACGTGCAGAAGGCCGCCGGTTCAAATCCGGCCCGGCCCACCAACCGTGACTATTGTTATGTCCATATGCACTGTCAACATGGTTGACTAGCTGCTTTAGATGATTCTCAAAGGTTTTAGAAAGGTTGAGACCTGTTTCCCTCGACTTTTTGACGAGTTCAGAGTCTAGATACAAGACGACATTTCTTTTGTTGCTCATTATGCACCCGCAACCCTTTGCACCCTCGCGCTACAGCCTCTTAACATTTAAAATTTGTGTAACAGAAGATTCGCTCTAAAAACCTAGGGAACAAAGAGAGCACTATTCTTCTGGCGTGATTTCATTCCCTAAACAATTGCAACGCGTCTGGAAAGAAAATTCTCAGATCTTTTTGTGCCAGAGATGAACTTCTGTCTTTTCAGTGAAGCCAACAGAATCATATAATCTATTCGCAGCCTCGGATATCGCTGCTCCCAGTATGCATATTGAAGATGGTTGATACTTCTGTAGTCGATGTAAACCTTCACAAATTACTGATTTCGCTAATCCGAGTTTTCTATAGTCAGGATGCGTTCCTACTGGTTCGAGCTCTGCCATTCTACTTATTGGATCCATTCTCACCGTGCAAAAAGCAGCAAAATCTCCATGTGGGTCAACAGCAACAAGGTCAAGGTCTTTCTGATAAAATGACGCGGAACTGTAGATTTTCGCTAATCTTCTAGTCATACGACTGCAACGAGGAAAAACCGCTGCTAGAACTTTTCTATATTGTAGAAAATCTTCCTCTACATCTACATGTCTGATTGTAAAGCCATCTGGTAATTTATATTCTGGAATGGGGACGCCCATAGGTCGTTTTCTATTATATCCCTCTAAACCGAAGTTCTTGTAGCCCAATTCTGTCAATAGTGTTATGCGCTTTTCATCAGTTTCATCAACACGAAACCCAAGTTCTAATTCTTGGGTTTTGTTGCGCTTCATCCCTTTCCTTTGTTTTTCTATCCAAAGCACAATTTCTTTCTCAAGAAATCTATAATCGGGGTGAATTTGTATCCAACAATCTCCAGACGGTTTCAGGAATGTAATAGATACTATTTTTGAAACAGAGGATGCTTTCAGATCACCTATTTCCTCCCATATCTTGATGTATTCATCTTCTTCATCTTGATATTCTGACCCACAGGGTCCAAATTTTATGTTTTCGAACATTGATGGAATCCAATTTTGGAAGGAATGGGTTAGGTTGTAGGTCTCTATCAAGAAAGTCCGAACGAGTTCGAAATCCCTCTCCCAAGCGAAAGATCGCATCTTGACAACCATCGAAATCATGACTACCGTTCAAAAATATAGATTAAAACTTTGCTGCATGCATGCGTCATTTTGCATTCGCGTCCACCCGCGCCCCAGTGCTGCAGCCTTTTGACATTTAAGGTTTGTCCAGCACGCGTGTAGCATGAGTAGAAACTAAGGAGACTTCAATTGCACGTATGCAAAGAGGGCTGATAATCTTATAATGAAATCCGTATAATAGAAGAGAATGCAATGAACATCGAGAATGTACAAAACCGATTAGAGTCCATAACCAGAAAATGGTGGTTTTTCTTACTCCTTATTCTGGTTAATATCTTTCTTCCACCATATGTGTCAAAAGGGTTTGACTGGTCTGAGATAGGGACTCTCACAGGAATGATACTCAGCAATGCCTTAGTGTATGCTTACACCGCATTGTATCCGATTTTCAAGATCATTCCAATCGTGCTGGTTGCTTCCCTAATCTTTCTTGGAAACAGAGTTGCGCGCTTATTCAGTTTTTATGCTGCTATCACCTATGTCCTCTTCGCCTTTCTTCAAAGCATTGCTGTAACAGAAGAACATGGCCTAGGAATAATCGTCATAAATGTTATTATGTTCAATATGGTCGCTGCTTTTTGGTTCTGGGAGGCGCTTGCAAAAAGAAGTAATTTCGAGCCACAAAGGCAGCCCAAATGGAAATATTGGGTGATACCTTTTGCAGTATTGGCTTTCTGGTATCCCTTGAACATTGACACAATGATGCCAGATTTCAATCTGGTTTACGTACTGTCAAACATGGCTGGACTCGCTTTCTGCTTGATGACACCAGTATACCTTTCAATACTCGCCTTATACTATCCGAAAGTTAACATAGCAACGCTGCGAGTAACAAGTTTTGTAGGAGTAATTATCGGATTCTACAACATGTTAACGAATTTCATCATGTTCCCCACTCTTCTGTGGTGGAACGGAGTGTTGCATATTCCCCTAATGACTGTATCCGTATATGGCCTGATACTCTCTCTCAAGAAGCGCTAGTAACACTTTTTTTCAGTTCAAGCGCTTCGCACTCTAACTTACCTCTCTGAAGCCTCTCAGTTCTCCTCAGCCTCTCCATTTAAGATACAATATGACAATAGCCAAATCTTATCTATCGAGTTTCAGAGAACTTTCCAGATTTCTAGTCTCTAAACAGAGAGAAAAAATAGAATTTCCCAAGAATAAACTAGCTTGGAAATTATAAATTGGAAAATTAAGTTAGGTAATGGCGTAATAGCGCCAATAGGAAATATGCAACTCCAATTATGATCAACAAGGGAGAAGTGATGAAGACAAAGCCATCGTTTCTGTAAACATAAAGAATCGGCCATGGTATTTTCTCAAGGTCGACTGTGGGAATGATCTTGGCTATTATTGGCACAATGAGTAGCGCAACTCCCATTAGAATCAGTGTTACTCCGAAAACATTGAAAGGATTCTGCCAGTCCATAATTACACAATCGACAAATCACTAATATAAGAATATCAACACTCATGTTCACCAGTGAATAGGAATCCCCCTGAAGCGCAGTTTTCCCTTCCGCCCCTTTCCCTGTGCACAGTGAATGCCATGTACACGATTGAACTCCACACAAATCCACTGTGGGCACATTGAGTGCTGGTAAGCAAGAGCGAAGAATTTATTTGACTGGCGTACATGCATGCTGTTACGCAATGAAACCAAATATAATCAGATTTTTCACCTTTGCTGCGATCATGTCTTCTTGGACATACATGTCTATTTTTGCTAGGGGCTTGGGAATATCAGATCCAGAGATCGGTTTCATTGTAGCTGCCTATTCTTCGGCTCTGTTCTTGGCTTCTTTTATTTTTGGTCGTGCGTCAGACACGTACGGTAGGAAACTCTTTTTGGTAGTTGGCTTGCTGTTATCCAGTTTCACATTCTTCTTGCAGATATTCGCTCGCAATTTCTTAGGTCTATTGCTGACTCGCGTTTTGGCCGGTTTTTGTGTGGGCATATTCCCTGCTTCGTTGATTGCATACGTCCATGAGAACAAGAAGGATCTGTCTAAGTTTTCATCTTTCGGGTCAATGGGTTGGACTTTGGGATTGTTGATGGCAGGTTTGATCGCTTTCTATTTATCCGTTGAAAGCGTTTTTGCTTTCAGTTCCTTGTTGTTCATTCCTGCATTTCTTGTAGCTTCGAAAATGAGGTTTGGTGAGCATCATTCCGTAAATGTGCCTGTCTTGCCTGTCAAAATTATAAAGAGGAATCTTTCCCTCTATCTTTCTGTTCTTGTTCGTCACAGTGGAGCGAATATGATATGGACTTTCTGGCCTCTTTTTCTGCAAACGCTTGGTGCTGACCTGTTCTGGGTTGCTGTCATTCAAGCTATTAACGGTGCAACGCAGTTTGTCTTTATGTATACGTTAAGTCAGAAAATCGGATATGCCTCTTCGGTTGCTGGAGGCTTGGTAATGGCAGGTGTCACTTTCTTCTCTTTTACCCTAGCAACAAGTTTCTGGCAAATACTGCCAGCGCAGGTTCTTCTGGGTGTTTCTTGGGCACTGCTGTATGTAGGTGGATTAAGGTATTTAATGGATAGAAATGTGGAGAAAGCAACAGTGAGTGGTTTATTCGATTCTGCTTTAAGCTTGTCATCTATAATAGGGCCTCTCATCGGAGCTTTTGTAATCTCATTCGGGGGTTACGCTACAACAATGTATCTTGCTTCAGCACTAGCCTTCATAGGCTTTCTTTTGTTCAGATTCTTAAAGCGAGAATAGCTACTTTATATCTATCTCGGATCTCAGCATTTACATGTACGAGTTCTACAATTTTACAGATGCATGCAGAATCACTAGTGCACGCAACTACTGTTGCCAGTAATATTAGTATTCTACTATTCTCGGCAACCTTTTGGCCTTTTTGATTGAGAATTCTGCTTCTTTTGGCAATGGAGCTATTCCGTCAAATCCAGTTCTTTCAACGAATTCGATGCACGTCTCTCTTAGCTCTTTTGGATCCCATTCTGCCATTTTCTCGATGGTATCAACACCAGCATCAAAATACAACCGTGCACGAATGCCTTTGATACCGGGGATTCTTGCCAAGTCTGAGAGCTTCACGAATTCAAGAATAGCTTCAAGCGGTATTCCTGTTTTCTCTGATAAATTCTGCCTACCGGCCCGAGTTTTCCCAGCCTTTAGCATCTGTTTAACATTTCTTATGCCTGTGGAAGCTAATTTGTCCACATGTTTAGGATTTACTCCTCTGAATCCCTTCAAGTCAAAAGGTTTTTTCCTAATCCTCTGCCCCCGCAGTTCATTGGCTAGTTTACGCATCGCTTCATCTGAAGTATACTCATAATAGTAACTCAAAGCCCATAGGTGTGTCTTTGCTGAGGTTTTCGGTTCCTTCTCTATCCACTCAACAAAGTCTTCCAGATTTTCTGGACTCGCCTCGCCAAGCTTTTTGCTGCCTTTGTGATTTCTAATATACGTCTCGAATTCCCTTACATAGAGTATACAACGTTTTACGGCGCTTTGCGATCGTCCACCTTTTCTCAAGAACTCTCCAAATCCTTCTTCATCCATGTTTCACACCCGCTTCAAATGTATGCATCAAGCTAATATGTTGTTTTCAACCACCATTTTCTTTTTTCATTTCCTTCAAACGCTGAAATGCTTGGCTATAATCGTCATTCTGTTTAGCCCATTCTGATAGTCGTTCACACGGGAAACTAGCACACTCGTAGCAGAATTCATGCCCTTTCTCGTCGACACAGCACTTAAGAATCCAGCAGTCCGACGACCAATGCACTGAACGATCACCTCGACACCCCCTACAGTACATACGGCGCTCAATTACTTCATCCATTCCTTCATCCTCCTTTAGCCACCCTTCCTTCTTGAACCAAACAACAAGGCGTTGTGCTGCATCAGGGTCATTTGGTGCTGTGCGTATTTCACAAGGACCGCAATCTAAACCGCAGACAGCTATCGTCTCTTTCTTCGTCGATTTCAACATCATCAACCTCATATTGAATCTTCAAACTCTAATCCGCTGCTGTAATATAATAGTTACATGGATGATTGTGAAACAAAGGTGCTTTAATGATGAATGAGAATATGTTGAGGCGCGACATTATAATTCAAACCCTTGTGAATGCCTTAGAACCGCTTGGTTATGTCAATGCCTTTTGGGAAGGAGGTGCTGCAGCCTTGGACAGGATTGATGAGTGGTCCGATATCGATCTTTATCTAGTCGTGGACGATAAGAAAGTCGATGAGGCTTTCCTTGTTGTTGAGAACGCTTTGAAATCGTTGTCTCCTATCAAACAGAAGTACGATGTGGCACATCCTCCAGAGTCAGGGGTTTTCCAAGCTTTTTATAGACT
>JGI2171J19970_10001337_pt1 | contig 13811 bp, 13 predicted proteins | sample DeeMarSWOR324_28_FD_19970 | JGI IMG/M metagenome (IMG submission 19970) | reverse complement strand
CAGTCTATGACCCGGAGAGTTTTCCTGGCGTTGTCTATAAAGCCGAAAACCCTCGAGCATCTTTTTTGATCTTCGCATCGGGAAAGATGAACTGCGTCGGCGCTAGGAGCATGAAAGATGCTAACCAAGCAATAAGGAAGCTGACCAGAAAGCTCAGGGAGGCACACATAAAGGTGAAAACGGAGCCAAAAGTCAAGGTTCAGAATATCGTGGCATCCGTTGACTTCGGCAGGAAATTCGATCTCGAGCATATATCTCGTAGTTTCGAGAACACCGAATATGAACCGGAGGTTTTTCCAGGCCTTGTGTTTAGACTCGACGATCCCAAGGCGGTGCTGTTGCTATTCGTATCGGGCAAGGGTGTCTGCGCCGGGACGAACAACATAAAAGATGTAAAAAGAGCGGCTCAAAAAACAAGCAAAATTCTCCACCGACATTAAAACCCCACCCTCAAAAAAGAAGCAATTATTTAAGGCGATTTTTGCGTGCTCCCAAGCTGTAGGGTGCTCGGATAAGCTCGAACGATATCTATTCACTCCTGGTATATTTTTGATGCCGAAATTAGGAAAACAGTAACAAAAGTTAAAATTTAAGTTCCCCCGTGAGATATGACAACCATGAAAATTTTTAAAAAATTCACCCTGTGGATTATCCTAGCTTCTGGCACGTTGACAGTCATGGCTGGTACGATTATAGCCCCTGTCCTGAATTTGTTGAGAGACGAGCTAGGTGTTGACCCAGTTTCTGCAGGCCTAATCATAACCACTCATGCAATTTTCATGGCCCTTTCCAGCCCCCTGATCGGAAACCTAATCGACAGAGTGGGAGTCAAGAAGCCCTTTGTGTTCGGTTTAGTACTTTATGGGCTGGCTGGCGGTTCTGGATTATTTATCACATCTTACTGGGGACTGATTTTCAGCAGGGCAATCCTTGGAATTGCCATTGCCGCAATCGCAACTTCTATCGTGGTAACTATTTTGAATTTGTACAAAGGGGCGGAAAGAAATAAAATCATGGGGTGGCGGGAAAGTGCCGTCAGCTTCGGTGGCATGATTTGGCCATTAATTGGGGGTTTTCTTGGCGGATTTTCTTGGCATTTTCCTTTTGCTGTCTACTTCCTGGGCATCCCGCTTGGCTTTTTTGCGTTGATCGCTATGCCCGAAACCCACAGAGAAAAAATCCAAAGCACAGGTTCCGTGTTGAAAGTTTTTAGAATCAATCCCGTACTTTTTGCTATTTATGGTCTTCTGTTTTTGACAATGATTCTGCTGTACACTATTGTGGTTTTCCTCCCCCAACTGCTGGAGACAATGGGCATTTCAAATCCGTTTTACATCAGCCTGTTCCTCGCAGTTGGGGCGCTTTCAGCGGGATTGACATCTTTAATGTACGGAAAAATCAAATCAAGACTGTCATACAAAATGATTGCTTTTATCGCCCTATCTCTCTGGACGGTCGGATTTACCACAATTTCTCAAGCGTCCTCTAGCGTAATAATCGCAGCTTCGGTTGCGCTCTTTGGCGTCGGTCAAGGCATGGTCATTCCTGCAACCATTGTTTGGGCTGGTGAAAGAGTTGCCATTTCATTTCGCGGCAGAATTATTTCATATCTCATAGCATTCGCTTTTATCGGGCAGTTCTCATCTACGATAATCTTTGGTCCAGTATCATTATCGCTCGGACTCAATGGGGTTTTCCTAATAGCTGGGGGAATTTGTGCCCTACTGTTGGCGCTTTCGGTTGCCATGAGAAAATTAATCAAAGACGGACTTCGTATTCTTCAAAATTTATAAGAAAACTTCTTTAGACGGCAAAGAAATTTTCGTGCGACAAAAAAGAAAAAGAAGGGGAGTGTGCATTTCTCCCCGCTATTTACACCCAGTTTACCATGTTGTCTACCATTGCCCAAGTCAGACGATCTGCCGTGTCGTCCCAATTCTCATTTTCCATGGCGCCAGTGATGATGTAGCTCGTGCCGGCCACACCGCGTTCTTTGAAAATCGGGTACACGTTGTCATAGTCGGTCACCCAGCAGTCGTCGAAGGTGAAGACCACCATTGCCTTGCCTTCCTGTGCAGTGCTCCAGTAGTCGTATGCCTCCGCCATAGTAACGATTTCCAATAAGCCGGCGTTCTCTTTTCCGAGAGCGTAGTCCAAAGTTTGTGTAAGCTTTTCTGGCGTGCAACCATAAATGGTGGGTTTCGCTTTCACATCGTGGGTCAATATAACCAAAAGCGCGTTGTCTTCCACACAATCGTCTATCCATGCTTGGATTTTGCTCCATGGAGTGGGGCGTTTTAATTGCGCACCCTTCAGTTCATACCAGTCTGTTATGGGATAGGTACTCATAAAGCCCCATACCACTCTGCCACTGAGTCGGTACTCCGCAACTATATTGTCGACCGTGTCGTCATGATTTCCGCCTGGATACGCGAGGTGGTCTGGAGTGTCGTAACCGTGTGCTGTGAATGCGGCGTTCACAGCCTCCATCTCTGCGCGGATTTCATCTTCGGATATTCGAGTTAAATTTGGGTGGGTGTGCGTGTGACACTGGAAATCCCAGCTTAGAGTCTGGGCGGATGTTGGCCCGATAGCCATGAACGCGCCCAGAAATCCCACTGCAATCACTGCGGTAAAAACTAATCCTAACAACTTTTTCATACTTTCAACCTCCTTTTCGTATTATTTTAGTTTTAATAAATTAAATAACATTCTTTTTGAGATAAAATTTAGAAAAAATGCCAAAAATAGTTTTTTATGGCATGTTCTCAAATTTCAAAGTAGAAACAATAGTCAAGAGTTAAAATTAAAAATTAGAATAATTTATCTAATGTAGCGAGATGAACAAACATGTTAAAATCCGACCGATGGATACGCGAGATGGCTCTCAAGCACCGAATGATCGAACCTTTCGTCGACCACCAAGTTCGAGAGGGCGTCATTTCCTACGGTCTTTCAAGTTATGGCTATGACCTGCGCCTAGCGGACGAGTTCAAAATCTATGAACCTAAAAGAGAAAGCGGACTTAATCCAAAAAATTTCGTCTCAGGCCTGTTTAGGGATTTCAAGGGAAAAACGTGCGAGATTCCCCCAAACTCTTTTGTACTCGGAAGGTCCGTCGAGTATTTCAGAATCCCCAGGAAAGTTCTGGCTCTGTGCTTTGGGAAATCCACTTATGCCCGGTGCGGGGTGGTGGCCAACGTCACTCCTCTAGAAGCTGAATGGGAGGGATTTGTCACGATAGAGATCGCCAATCTGGGACCGGGACCCGCAAAGGTTTACGCGAACGAGGGGATCGTGCAGGTAATTTTTTTGGAGAGCGATGAAGAATGCTCGTTTAGCTATAAAGACAAAAAAGGCATTTATCAAAAGCAAAAGGAAATAACTTTACCCAAAGTTTTATCTAAGTGATTGGTATAAACCAAAAGCTCTTTGAATACTTCAAAAGCCCGTCCTTTTTATGACGTTATTTTTTTCGTAACTTACCAAACGGCCTCAAGCGTAACTTATCACGATGCTCCTTATCACGTCCGCGACATCCTCGCAACGATCTGCAACGTTCTCCATCCTATCTATTGTTTCCTTTAACATCACGCAAAATCCAGCCGTCTTCGATCGATTTATCCAGGCGACGAGTTTAGGTACAAGTTCATTCATCCGGAACTCGTCGATTCTCTCCTCTATCATCTCTGCTTCGTTTGCTAGATTAATCGCTTCGCGTGGGTTTTGGGTTAACATCCTCAGCGCGTTGCTCACCGACTCTACAATGTCGACGAGGCTATCAGACATTGTCTTTAGCCCCGCCTTCAGATCCTTATTGATTTTTCCTATCGGGATGAGTTTCAACCTCCTCGTCGCCGCTTCCGCATTCGTCGCAATATCGTCAGCGGTTAGAATGAACCTTATAATCTCCTCTCGATTTATCGGATGAAAAATTCCCTTGGAGAGCTTCTCGATGACCTTTCTCTTGATTTCGTCCGCTTCCTTTTCTCTATCAGCGACTTCCTTGAAAGCGCTCTTCATCTTTGTTGCGTCCGATTCACAAAACGCGTAGACTGTCTTTTTTAACCCAATGATGGTCGCAATGAGTTTGTTCATGTGCTCCTCGCAAAGCTTGATGATTTCCTTTTCCTTCTCTTTTCCCAGCCAGATGAGGGAACTCCTTGATTTCAATCGTATACCTCCAAGAAATATTAAAACGGTTCTATTTAAAAATACGTCATCTTATCACGTTGGTATTAAAATGTTGAATAGTCCGAATAACACCGCGCTCAAGATAACTACGACGGGGATTGTTAGCCCCCATGCCAAGAGAATTTTTCCAATCGTACGCTTGTTTACTCCCCTAAAACCCATTGAAGCTATACCGACGCCTATGATTGCCCCTATGCTTGCATGAGTAGTGGAAATCGGTATCCCGAACCCTATGAGGTAGTATGGGACAACCGTGAAAAGAAAGATTACGAATGCATTTGAATACTCACTTGCAAGTCCGGTCAGCGGATCAAGACGCGTAACCCTGAAGCTTGCAGTTCTGATTACACGGTAACCCCAAGTAAGACCGCCTGCTGCCATGCCAACGCTTCCGAGTAAGGCGAGTATTATCATCACTTCCATTGTCGGTGCCCCCGATATTGCCATGGTAGGGGTTACGAAGGCTCCGGTGGCATTGGCCATATCGTTCGCCCCAAACGCGAAAGCAGAAAAACATAGGGCGACGAGGAGAAGACCGGACATAAGTTTCACATTTCCAGTCCTATCTGTGCGATTACCGCTTTGGGGGCCCTGATATTTTTTATGAAGCCAAAATGTACCAATGATCCCGAGTATTATCGCGCTCAGGAGAGTTATACTGAAAGATTCAAACTGCGGAAGTTCAAGAACTTTCTGACAGATGGTAAGCGTGATGGCAAAACCCAAAGCGAAGAGAACTAGATAGCTTAAGATTAAATCCGTTTGTCTCTTCCTAGGCTTTCTGAAGTATGCGCGGAAGGTGTAGAAGAAGCCAAACGCTACAAGAATGGCGAGAATCGGTGAAACCAACAAGCCGCCAAAAATTATGAAAATTTTATCCCAGTTCACCAATTGAGGACTTGCGATGAGCCCAAAACCCAGAACTCCCCCAACGATGGCGTGAGTAGTAGACGCTGGCATGCCTTTCCATGTGCAAAGAGCGACGAAGATACCCGCTGCAAGTATCGCAGCGAAACTTCCCATAATCATCACTCCCTCGGGCAGCATCTCCTTAGGGATGATACCTCGATCAATCGTTTTCATCACGAATGGACCGAGAATGACTCCACCAAGTGCGGCAAATATCACAAAGATGATAATAGCTTTTTTCATCGAGATGATGCCTGCGCCCACTGCGCAGTCAGTAGGATTGGCAGCGTCGTTTGCCCCGAGGTTCCACGCCATCACTAAGCAGAGGAGAATGCCGATGGCGTAAACGAGTAGGACGATCATCGATTTCCTCCCAGCCCCCTTTCATGCTGGAAGGAAAAACAATATATACTTCACTTTTTTATCAACACTCAGACGAAGTTAACTTTACCTAGAAATTCTCTGGCAAGTGTTAATAACTAGGATGGATAAATAAAAGAGGAAGTCACCAAAAGGTGGTTAAATTCCCACCTAGTCGTGCTGAGGTTAGAAGGTTCCAGCGGGCTGTTGAGGAGGTAGTTTCGTTCCTCAAGCCGAGACTGGGCGGCGATACCCGCGTCAAGATCTTTTCCCACGCAGATGCCGACGGGATAGCCGCAGCAGCGATTATGGCGAGATGTCTTTACACATACAACGTTCCCCTCAACGTTGAGTTCACACGTCCGTTAAAGCCGGACGAAATAGCCCAACTCGGTAAGGGGAACCACGATTTCTTCATGTTCATCGATCAAGGAAGCAGTCAAATCGAAGCGATTCACAAGTTCATCCTCGGTAAGAAACGCGATGTCGTCGTAATCGACCACCACCCGGGGGAGTTTCCGGAACACCCAAACTTAGCTTATTTGAACCCTCATACATGCGGACTCAACGGCGCGAAAGACGTGAGCGCTAGCGGCGCCGTTTACTCCGTCGTCGAGCAGCTAGACCGAAGCTTCAGACCTCTTGTTGGGCTCGCGATCGTGGGAGCAATCGGTGACCGCCAAGAGCTCGTCTCAGGTTTCACCGGCATCAATGATACCTTAATAAAGCGGGCGATTGACCTAGGCTTTCTGCGCATGGGTGAGGGGCTTAGGCTGATTGGGCGCACCTTGAGTCAGGTGGTAGAGTGTTTGAGGTTAATGACGAGGCCCTACATCCCCTCCCTCTCGGGAAACCCATCTGCTTGCCGCTCCCTCGTTGACACGCTGGGGCTCTCGCCCTCTAGCACCTTGGTCGAACTAGGCTTAGATGCGGAGCGAAAACTGCGGGATGCAATCCCAGCCCGAGTCGGCTCTCCTGCGGCTGATGAGGGATTCTGCCACACACTCTGGGGGACGACCTACACTCTAGCCACGGAGGACTTGGTCGGCCCACGTGACCTCGGGGAATACGCAGCGATGCTTGACGCCTGCGCCAACCTTCGCAAACCCGAGTTCGGCTTCGCCGTGGCGGTAGGTGATCGATCGGCGCAGGTTGAGGCGCTCGCCCTTCTGAACAGCCACCAAGAGCAAATGCTGAAGGTTCTAGAATGGCTTGTCTCCCACCTCGACTCCTTCAAGCTCACGCCGCGATTGAGGTACATATACTTCGGTAATGTGGTGGACTCAGCCATGGTAGGCGAGACGCTCTCGCTCGCGATAGAGTCCGGACTCGTCGCCACAGACCGCCCGATTCTAGGGATTACGGAAGTTAGCGCGGAGGAGCTCAAAATCTCGGCTCGGAGTACCCCTAGACTAACGATGCAGGGTGTAGACGTCGGACGGACTCTGGCTGAAGCTGCGAAAGCGGTAGGGGGCAATGGCGGAGGGCACGATGTCTCGGCCGCGGCTCGGATACCACGGGAAAGGATGGAAGAATTTATCGTCAAGATCGACCAAACGCTCTCGAGAGGCAGTGAATGAACTATGGAGGATGCTTATGCGAATGCGCGCGAAAGTGAGCTGCACCTACGGAAGCGGGGGTATTTCGAAGGCGATAGCCGTTGCGCTAAGGCCGGATAGCCATCAAGCTCCCAAAGGTATTCGAGTGGCGACCGAGGCCCGAGACACGCAGGTGGTAAGCACGATAGAGCTTGACGGCAGAATTGAAACTCTCTTGGCAACGCTCGACGACTTGCTAGCGTGCACTTCTACCGCTGAGAGCATCCTGTAGTCGCCAATTTCTGACCTATTTTTTCGGCCCCCATGTATGGCACCAATGCGGGCGGAACTAGGATTGAGCCATCCCTCTGTTGATAGTTTTCTAGGATAGATATCAAAACCCTTTCAGTGGCCACCAGTGTGCTATTTATGGTGTGAACAAATTTTGAAGGTTCACCAGTTTTGTCTCTATATCGTATGTTTGATCTGACGGCTTGGTATGAAGTGCAATTGCTGCATGACGCCGCCTCTCGATATTTTCCCTGACCTGGCAGCCAAGTTTCAAGGTCGTATTTTTTCGCCGCTACCGTCCCCATGTCGCCGCTGCAGACGCTTACTATTCTGTAAGGCAGCCCGAGTTTTTGGAATATCTCTTCAGCGTTGGTAATCAATTCTTCGTGTCTTTTCCATGAGTCCTCAGGTTTACAGAAGATGAATTGCTCGACTTTCTCAAACTGATGAACCCGAAATATCCCTTTAGTATCTCTGCCGTGTGTTCCGGCCTCCTTCCTAAAACAGGGGCTCACCCCGCCATACCTAATCGGCAAGCTCTTTCCATCCAATGTCTCATTCATGTGTAACGCCAGCAGCGCGTGCTCAGAAGTAGCCAGCATGTAGAGGTCTTCTCCCTCGATTTTGTAGATGGTATCCTCGAAATCAGACAAAGCGACTGCCCCCTCGAGTGGTTTCCTCTTTAGCATGTAAGGCGGCTGAAATAGATCAAACCCCTTTCTTGTGATAAAATCGAGTGCAAATTTTATTACGGCATAGTTTAACTGAACAAGTTCTCCCTTTAGGTAATAGAACCTCGCGCCCGCCACCCTAGCAGCTCGCTCAAGGTCAACTAGGTCGAGGTTCAATGCGAGATCGATGTGATCTTTTGGTGTGAAGTCAAATTTGGGTATCTCGCCCCACCTTCTTATTTCAACGTTGTCGTTTTCGTCCTTGCCTACTGGCACTGACTCGTGCATTAAATTTGGAAGATTAAGGAGTATATGGTCAATTTTTTTTCTGTAGCCCTGCACTTTTTGTTCGAGACTTTTTATTTTTTGTGGGATTTTTTTCGCTTCTTTAGTTTTATGCGTTACATCCTTGTTCTCTTTTTTAAGCCTCGCTATTTCCGCAGTGATTTTATTGCGCTTTTCCCTCAATTTGTTTGTTTCTAGTGCTAACTTTCTCCAATTTTCATCGTGTTTCAGTAGATTGTCGACCCACTTTAATTTGGCTAGATCTCCCCGCTTGACCAAATCTGCTTTTACGAGGTCAGGATTTTTGCGCACAAATTTTACATCAAGCATTGCCAAACCTCACCGAATAAATTTTGTTCCTAATCTAAAAGTCTTTGTAAACATCCATTTTAGCAAAAATTTTTTGAAAACTAACTATTTAAGTTCATTAAGAGAGAAAGGCACTGAAAACAGTTTATAAACAATAGAGGGTGGGATTATGGAAGAAAAGAAACGGGCCGTAAAGAAGTCTTGGCGGGAGAAAGGGTGGTACGACATCATCGCGCCTCCCATGTTCGGCAACGCAAAGATAGGTGAAACTCTCGCCTCCGACTCGATTCAGCTTATCGGGAGGATCTTCGAGACTACACTGGGTGACCTAATCGAGGACTTCTCGAAGTCTCACATCAAACTATACTTCCAAGTTAAGGGCGTCGAGGAAGGCCGCGCGCTCACCAGTTTCATAAGTCACGACATGGCCCGAGATTACATCCGGAGCCAGATCCGAAGGCGGGCGACACGTATCAGCGACGTCTCAACCGTGACGACCCAAGACGGCCACAAGCTTAGGGTTAGCTCGATCATCACAACACTCCGCCGTGTCCAGAGCTCGCAGCTCGAGGCAATCCGCAGGGACATGCGGAAGGTCGTCGAAGCCCGCGCCGGAGAGCGAACGTTCGACCAGTTCGTGCAGGAGGTCGTGCTGGGGAAGCTCTCTGCCGACCTCTACAAGGAAGCAAAGAAATACTGTCCGGTTAAGCGAGTCGAGGTCTGGAAGACGAAGGTGCTGGCCGGACCAGCGTAGTAGTCGATTTTCATGCGCAAGCTCTTTGGTACCTCTGGCGTTCGAGGCGTGGTGGGAGACCAACTTACTCCTGAGCTTGCGCTCGATCTCGGTCTAGCGCTTGCAACATATCTCGGTGGCAAAGGCAGCGTCGTCCTCGGCAAAGATCCCCGCACCTCCAGCGACATGATTGAGAGCTGCTTAACATCGGGACTGCTTTCGGGGGGTTGCGATGTTATGAAATTAGGTGTAGTCCCAACTCCTGTCGTGAGCTTCGCGGTGCGGCAGTTTAGGGCCAAAGCCGGCGTCATGATCACTGCTTCGCACAACCCGCCCGAGTACAACGGGATCAAGTTCTGGGGTAGCGGTGGGATGGCGTACACCCCCGAGCAGGAAGAAGCGATCGAGGGAATTTACTTCGGCAAGCAAATGAAGTCTATCGCTTGGGACCGAATAGGCAAAGTCGAGGCGATTGATGTTCTGTCGGACTACATCAACGAGATTGTAGGCACCGTTAAGCTAAAACGGAGCTACAAAGTCGTGGTCGACTGCGGCAATGGGGCGGGCTCCGTGGTGACACCCTACTTGCTTAGAAAACTGGGTTGCAAAGTAGTGACGTTGAACTCTCAACTCGACGGCTTCTTCCCTGGTCGCGGGCTCGAGCCCTCACCCGAGAATCTGGGGGAGCTCTGCAGCGTGGTGAAATCAATTGGCGCCGATCTCGGCATCGCGCACGATGGTGATGCGGATCGAGCCGCCGCTGTCGACGAGCTTGGGAGGGTTGCGCAGCCCGACAAGCTCTTAGGGTTAATCTCAGCTCACCAGATCAGGCGAAAGAAGGAAGTCGTGGTAACGACCGTTGATGCTTCGAGCGTCGTTGATGATTGCGTTGCTGAGCGAGGCGGCAAAGTAGTGCGCACGCGTGTTGGCGACGTCAGCGTGGCGGCAGCAATTAAAAAACACAAAGCAGTCTTCGGCGGGGAGCCCAGCGGCGCCTGGATCTTTCCCCGCGTTCACCTTGCGCCAGACGGGCCTCTCGCGACGATTAAAATTTTGGAACTACTCGATTCAACTGGTAAGAAACTTTCCGAATTGCTCGATATGCTGCCAGAGTATCCGACGGTGAGGGAAAAGGTGGCATGCCCCAACGAGAAAAAGGCGGACGTGATGAAAAAATTCAAGATTCACGCAAAGCGAGAGTTTCTGGGCGTCAAGAGAATCCTCACCATCGATGGCGTCAGGCTCGAGTTCGAGAGCGGTTGGGTGCTCGTCAGGCCTTCAGGAACCGAGCCATACATCCGCGTGACCGTGGAGGGTAAGACCCCGACGCGAGCGAAGGAAATCGGCAGAAAGGCGGCAAAAATATTGAAAGACGCCATGCGAGACTAACTTTTAACTTAGCTTTATCACGAAGCTCTCACGTGAACAAGATTCTTCTACTACTATGCACGGTCCTGAAATGACACAAAAGTTTCGCAAAGCCACGATGGAAAGTGCACGACCGTGAACTATCGCTTATAAGTAATTTATCATGTTTTTATTAACCTAACATCAACTAACATTTGGGATGGCGGTGAAAGCAATCGTCCTTGCAGCAGGCCTTGGAACTAGAATGCGCCCGCTTACTTTCACGAAGCCAAAATTTCTGCTTCCGGTAGCTGGGAAGCCCGCCCTCGATCACGTGCTTCTGCTCCTGAGGAATGCTGGCATCAACGAAATTGCGATGATTGTAGGTTACGGGCGAGAGCAAATTATCGAGCGCTATGGCGATGGCTCAGGGCTTGGGGTGAAGCTCAAGTACTTACATCAAAAGAAGTTACTCGGCACTGCGAACGCCGTTTCGCTTGCTAAGGATTTCGTGAACGGAGAGAGTTTTATCGCGATAAATGGCGACACCCTGATTGACCAAGAGTCGCTCAACGCTCTCCTGAAACGCTACGAAAAACTGGCTTCAAACAAAAATTTTGGCGGGATCATGGCAACCATCGAGGTCGATGAACCCGAGCAGTTCGGGATAGTTTTTGTGAAGGGAGGAAAAGTCAGCGAGATAGTTGAGAAGCCGAAGCGGGTCAAGAGCAGGTTAGCGAACGCGGGCATGTACATTTTCAATCCCACAATATTTGAGGCAATCAAGGCGACGAAGAAATCCAAGCGGGGGGAGTACGAGCTAACAGCATCGATGCAAATTTTGGTCAACAGTGGTAAGGCTATCTACACCTCGCCACTCAATTTATGGGCTGACATCGGTAGGCCCTGGGATTTGCTGGTGGCGAACGATTACTTCTTGCGAGGGCAACGCGGCGAGATACACGGTGAGGTTGAGGGGGGCGCTTATATCGAAGACAACGTTTACATCGGAGAGGGCTCGCGAATTCGATCCGGCTCCTACATCTTGGGGCCCACCTACATCGGCAAGGATTGCGACATCGGGCCTAATTGTTTCATAAGACCGTGTACGAGTATAGGCGATAAAGTAAGAATCGGCAACGCGGTCGAGGTAAAGAACAGCATCGTCATGGATTACACGCACATCGGGCACCTCTCGTACGCGGGTGACAGCGTTATCGGAAGTCACTGCAACCTCGGAGCGGGAACAACCATCGCAAATCTGCGTTTGGACGAGAAGCCTATTAAGATGAAAGTCGGCGGTAAGGTGATCAGCAGCGGTAGGCGGAAGCTGGGTACGATAATCGCCGACAATGTCAAAACAGGCATCAACTGTACGATAAACGTCGGAGTGAAAATCGGTCCAGATTCAGCGGTTGGGCCAGGAGCTGTAGTTTACAAGGATGTTCCTCCAAATACGATTATATACGTGAAACCCATCGTGGAGAAAAGGAAGTGGAAACCCGAGTAGGTTTTAACATGGGCGAGCTCACCCGCAAAGGATTCCGGAAGAGATATCCGAACCTAGCTGAAGAGTTAGGCGGGACCGGAACAGTCAAAATTCAAGCTGTTCGAACTAGTGCAAAAGAGGCTGAGAAGGCATCACACAGCTTGCATGGTTACGAGCCAACTGCCGTCGATTTCATCCGACGCTGCGAAAACGATGCCCAAGCGCTTGAGATAATAAACTTCCTTGAGAAGAACGGAAAAATCGAGCCTGATTATGCACGGCATTTGCGCGCCCAGTTGGCCGAGCGTGGACTACAGAGCTTCGGCAAGCGAAGGAAGTCCGGCTGCTACTGGTGCAGCGAGTAGGGTTAAGCATGCTTGAATTGGGTCTCGTAGGTAAACCAAATACAGGCAAGACCACTTTTTTCAACGCCGCAACGCTTGCGGATGCTCCAGTGGCAGGTTACCCCTTTACAACAATCGATGCTAATGTCGGCGTCACCTACGTGCGAAGCCCGTGCCCCTGCCGCGAGTTCAAGGTGACCTGTACCCCCAAAAATTCGAAGTGCGTTGATGGGGTCCGGTACGTGCCCATCCGGATGATCGATGTCGCTGGCTTGGTAGAGGGAGCTTACATGGGGCGGGGCTTGGGCAATCGCTTCCTCGACAACCTTCGGATGGCAGCCGCACTAGTCCACATTATCGACGCAGCCGGAGCAACCGACGCTGAGGGCAAACCTTGCCCGCCAAGTACCCACGATCCCGTTCAGGACATAGATTTCCTCGAAGTTGAAATCGCGGCATGGCTGCGGAGCCTGCTCGTGAAAGATTGGCCGAAATTCGCGCGCAGGGCGAAGTACGAGGAGCTCGACTTGGTTAAGGAGATAGCCGGGCGCCTGAGCGGGCTTGGGATAAAGGAAAATCATATTGTCCAAGCATTTCGGCAGGCAGACGTGGATCGTTCGAACCCAGAAAAATGGACGGATGATGATTTGCTCCGATTCGTGGCAGAAGTTCGGAAGGCGAGTAAGCCCATTTTGATCGCCGCGAACAAAGCCGATGTGCCGGAGACCGAGCTGAATATCGAGCGTTTGCGCCAGAGGGGGTACATCGTGGTCCCGACTTGCTCTGAGGCCGAGCTCATTCTGCGGCGCGGGAGCGAGAAGGGGCTTATAAGCTACGAGCCGGGCGGCGACGATTTCGAGGTTCTCAAACCGGAGGAGCTAAACGAGCAGCAAAAAAAGGCGCTTGAAATGACCCGTGCGCTGTTGAAAAAGCGGGGCTCGACGGGCGTCCAACAGGTGGTAGATAAGGCAATCTATGAACTGCTAAATCTAATCGTGATTTACCCCGTCGACGATGAGCACAAACTCACGGACAAGAAGGGCAACGTGCTTCCTGATACATACCTTGTTCCGAAAGGTACGACTGCCCGCGAGTTTGCCTACATAATCCACACCGACCTCGGGGAGTCTTTCATCCACGCGATAGATGCTCGAACGAAGCGAAGACTGGGTGAGGATTACGAGCTCAAGGAGAGGGATGTGATTAGGATAGTCGCGGCGAAGGGAAGGTGAGCCGTTGAAAGTCGTCCTCATTAATCCAAACACCGGACGAGCCGAGCGTATAGAGAACGAAGCGGCGTGGCCCCCGCTGGGCTTGCTTTACCTAGGGGCGGTGCTAGAA
>JGI2171J19970_10001333_pt1 | contig 13818 bp, 21 predicted proteins | sample DeeMarSWOR324_28_FD_19970 | JGI IMG/M metagenome (IMG submission 19970) | reverse complement strand
AGATCCGCTACAATAGCGTCATTAGCGTCATTGTTATCTTTATCCTTCATAGCATCCAGAGCTTTGTCTATAATCTCCATATACCGTTTTACTTTTTCAGGAGGATAATCTCCTCCTACTTCTGGCTCTGGAATATTTAGAGCTTGCTGTACAATACCTTCTTTCAAAAAGTTCTTTAGCTTCATTTCATTACACTCCCTTGTGTGCCTTTGCCTGGAACATGAGTAGGAGTTCTGAAAGTAACCATCAATGTACCACCTAGCATACGTGGCTTCTCGCTCCGCATGAATACCTTACCTCCAGAATCTATTGCTATTGAGCTTACTCTTCCTCCGTCCTCTGTATCTTTAGTCAACACTCTAACTCTCCAAGATCCATCCAGTTTCTCAATGTAAAAATTCTTCTTTGATAATACTTCTTTTGCTTCTTTTTCTTTTTTGTCTTTATTGATTACTGAAATTTCATCTGCTATATCTCTAATTTTGGATTGGATCTCTGGAGAGTTAGGTTTTAAATAAATCACTTTATCTAGTCCTTTCTTCTTCAAAAATTTCTTCACTTTATTAGCGGCTTTTTCAGTATCGAATTTTCCCTTGAATCCATCCCAAGGCAACATTTTGTAAAGCTCAGAGCTACCAAACATCCATTTGGTTCTGGCTTGTTTAATGTTTACTTCTTTTCCTGAAAGCACACCAGTCCAGCCCTTGCCTTTTGGTTTGATATCCCATCCACTTCCAGCATATCTATTCTCTTCAAAGTCAAGACCAGCAACTTTCAAAGCTCTAACCATTTTAGTTTCAAACTTCTTTCCGTTCTTCCCCCAGTCTTCAACTGTTTTTTCGTCCAGTTCTCCATCTATAATGTCTAGATCTTCTAAATCATCTATGTATTCTTTAAATCTCATTAATGATACCAGCTAATGAATTTAGGTTTACCATCCCATAATGAAGTCCATCCATATTTAGATGGAAGATAAGGTTCTCCATTACTAAGTCCAACTCTTTTTGTTTGCGCTGGCCCAGTAAATTTACCTTTCAACGGAACAGTTTCACCGCTCATAAATCCAGTTTCTTTTGTTTTTTGTCCTATAGGTCTAACCTTTACTGATTTACCACTTGAAGTAATTGCTACAACCTGATAAAAATCTATATTGGTTTGATCATATCCCCATGAGTTAACGAAGATATCACCTACCTTTACAGGAGCATTTGGATCTGCTCCTTTTCCATGAGCTTGTCCTGTTTTAGCTGTAGATTTTCCAGGACTTTTTCCTTTGATCTCAAAATCTCTTTGTGTAGTAAAACCTTTAAAGTCCTTTGGTACTTTTCCTCTTTTCTTTAAAAGTTCTATATCAGCTTGACTTAGCTTTCCTTCTTTTAGGTATCTGTCAATTAAGTCTAGTATTACCATATTACTTCTCCTTAAATTTTAATCTCATCGTCCATCTTGGTTCTATCCGCTCCCTTTAGTTCCATGATAGTCTTAGCCATACGTCTATCACCAAACCACCATGTTACACAAGAGACAGTTAGATATACCACAATCGAAGTCACGTCTTGAAAAATTTCTTTTGCTTCTGTAATAGAAACCGCTACTCCTTCCATTTGCATGATATCCCATGCTCTCAATGTTACCCATGTAGTAACTCCGCATAGATACACGGTTAATGAGGGTCTAATCATACCTCTAATAAAGTCAACCATTCCAAATAGGAAAGCTATTACAGTAGCAATAGGAACAGTAAATATCTTCCAACTGAAAAAGCTTTTCGGTTTTCCGTCTTTCCCAGTCCAGTTAAACATATGTCCATCAATAGTTAGAAGTCTATCTATCCACTTATTACTGAATAGTGCTTTGTTTCCTTCTTTAAGACTTTGCATGTAGGCATCAGCGTCCTTCATGTCTATAGCACCTTCAACTTGCGCTTGAGTAATTTTGATATTGGCTTTTGCTTCTGCTATCATAGCTTCTGTTTCAGCCGATACCATAGCAAGCTCATGTGCATTTTTAAGTCCTAGCATTTCTTTTTCTAGTTTGGCATGTTTGTATTTGAAAATACCTCCCACAACATTTCCAATTAAACCAGTCACACCACCTAGTATAGTTTCTAATAACATAATTAAAATCCTCCTAAAACATTTAACTTAAATGGTTTGTCTTCCATTACATTTCTAAACTTTCTTACTGTAACTCTGGAGTTGAGTACTGCTAATTGTTCCGCAAGAAACCCATGATTCTGACCTAGTAAAACACATCCGTTTACATGTGACTTGAATCCTTTATCGACATCTCCAGCCCAATTACCAGCATGTATTAATATCCAGCTTCTATCTGGTACTTTTGTTATCCAATATACAGATCCATACTTAGGAGACTGACGAATGACTACATCATATTCTCCTTCTGGAATACATGAAATACTTCTTTGATTATCTCTCCAAGGCAACTCAAGAGTCTTGCACATGAATCCGTCTGTAATTAAAACTCCTTTTGTTCCTTGATCACTTGTTTGTGTCCTCAGTAGGTAAACTGTTTTCATCTATTATATCCACCTTTTGACTTTGATCTTCTACTTTCACATTTAGCTCTATTTCATGTGTTGCTTTTATGGCTTTGATATCTGCTTTGTTGTTTACTGCATATGTAAAGACCGTTCCCATTCCTCCTAAAACTACTATCATTGCAAAAATAAAAAGCTTTGTCGAAATAAAGCTTTTTGCATTGCTTAGATGTAGTTCTGCATGTTTTGAGAACTTATCATTCACGTCATTTTTTACTTCATCTACTTTATTATGTATACACGTTTTGAGTCCGTTAATATTAGCTTGTAGAGCACCAGTATTCGTGTCCAGCTTCTTATTTAAATCCTTCAATTCCTTTACCAAAAAATCCTCTACGTTGAATTCTCCTGCCATAAGTATATACTCCTCCTGTTAAAAAGACTCCGCTAATAATTATTTATATATTTTTTATATGTTGAAACCGAAAAATATATACAAAAAAATATAAATATTAGTGATATGGAAGAATTACTATGCAGAATAGATAACTATTTAGATACTCAGAGTAAAAAGGAACGTATAGAAGAATCCCTAAACATAAGCTCTGACATAAAGGAAGTAGTAGAACTTATTAAAAAGTCAGACAATAAAGAAGGGATTTTATCTTTATTGGATGAGGACGTAAAAAAAGAAATCGAAAAACTTATTGAAGGTGGATTATTATGAGCAAAATAAAAGACGCTTTAAACGAAGCAGAGAAGGAAAAAAAGAACGGAAAGAAAATGCTTCCAGAACTTCATGCTTTGGATGACAAGATTGAAGAATTTATCCAGAAATTGGAAAATAAAATCAACGGAGTAAAAGACAATCCTATTTTTGTAAGGAAAGCTCACCAATTACTAGGTGACATGAGCAAGGAATATAGTGAGTTTATTTTTGCTCTAAGAGCTATTGTCAATGCCGTAGACCGAAAAGGCATGGTTCTACCTAAAGAAAAACCCATTGGAAGAGTAAGAGACATCAACTCCAGACATAGAGCACCAGATGAAAACCAGCCAGATCCAGAAGAAGAGCCACCAGAAGAGGGAGAGGAACAAGCTCCACCAAAACCTAAAGGAATAAAAGAAGCATTAGAGGGATAATGGACATCATTGATAAGATAAATATTTTTATAGAGGAACCTATAGATGAAAGGCGTATGGCTGGAAAGACACATGCCGCTAAGAAGTCATATGAAAGAAAACATTATCGTATGACAAAACAGAAAAAGAAATCAAGTCTCAAGAAACTGAAAAGATCGGCAGAAGGAGACAAAAGAGACAAAAGAAAAGATGATCTTGAAAAAGCTGGACGCACTCCAACTAACAAAGCAAAAACAATATATCACGTATAAGGAGGAAACCCATGAGTAATAAAGTACTAGATAAAATTAATAGCTTTCTTGATCAATTAGATGAGAAAGATAAAAAGAAAAAGAAACTTCCTTTTCTAGAAGGCAGGGATGAGAAATACGAAAAGCTTTTTAGGGAACTTGCTAAGAAGCATGGATTTGATCCAGAAGATGTAGAGAATCTTCCAGATGACAAAAAGAAAGCTTTCTTTAATGAGCTTGATAAGAAATGGAAAGCCAAAAAAGAAACTGATTAAGGAGCATTGTTATGATTACAGATAAGATTGAAAACTATCTCAATGAAGAAGATGATCTCATTGATGGTGAAGATATAGACTATGAAAACGATATAGCTATAATGGAGAAGATGTTTGACTTCATTGTTTCTCTTGAGGATCTATCAGAAGAAAAACAATTAGAAGCTCTTGCAATCGTAGAAGCTATTGCACCTGATATTGATGAAGCTATTGCGGCTAAAAGAGTCAAGATTAAACCAGCGGAAAAGAGAAAGAGAAAAAGAAAATACAGAAAAATGAGAGCATTTCTTAAAATGAAAGGTAGAAAATTTCGCAGAACAGCCGCATATAAAAGATGGAAGAGAATGAAGGAAAGAAAGGCCAAATCAGGAAAGACAGCTACAGGCAAAAGAATCAGAACATTTATATAGCGTGGAGGAAATATGATTAGACGAAAACTTTCTCAACAACAAAGAGATCGTAATAAAGCCACTCACGAAAAATATAAGGAATCACCAGAAGGTCAGCGTAGAGCCGCTATGATGAAGAAAAAGCGGGAGCAAGAACGAAGAAGAAAAAGACCATCTGGTGGTAGTACTGGTAGAAGAATGAGATCCTTTAGAGAAGATATTGATTTAGTAGACAAGTACCTAACAGAAGGAAAACAAAGAAGACCTTTAAGCACAATTGCTAGTGAAATCTACAAGGACTGGAAGAAAGTAAACTTTGCCGCTAAACCATATCTGGAAGCAATGATGTCATTGAACTCTATAGATGACATGTACATGTTTGATTCTGCCAGAAGCGTAGTGGCTTATTTCCTTTCCAATGCCACTTCTTGGAGAGGGCCAAAAGCAAAAGAGATTAAGAAAGAGCTTAAAGATATGTTGAAATAAAATGTCTATTAAAAACAGGAAGAGAAGAAAAAACGAAAGAGAATTTATTCCTAAAAATGTAGAAAAGTATGTAGGTCAATATCCTATAATAGCTAGAAGCTCATGGGAATATAGATATTGCGAGTGGCTGGATGTGAATCCAGCGGTATTAGAGTGGTCAAGTGAAGGTCATTGTATAAGATATGTTGATCCTTTCCAGCCCAATAGAACCAGAGGATATTATCCCGATTACTACGTATGCCTTTGGACTAAAAATGGTAAGAAGAGATATTTGGTAGAGATTAAACCTGAAAAGGATTTGAGACTACCTAGAAATAAAAACAAGAGTAAGAAAACAATTGCAATGAGGGAAACCGCTTATCTAGTCAATCAGGCTAAGTTCAAAGCGGCTAAAGAATACTGTAAGAAGATGGGATTTGAGTTTAGAGTCCTAACCGAAAAAACACTATTTAGAGATAAGAGAGGTTGATATGTCAGTAACAGATAAAATAGACAAATTACTAAACGAAGTTGATTTTGCAAATGACTTTCCTAGAAATCCAGAGAAGTATACTGGTCATAGACCTATCCAGTTTATGAAGTTCTGGCAGAACTACAGACCTGGAGATAGAGTAAACGTGAATTTTCTGGACGATGGTATTGAGTTATTCGGAACCAATGCAGAGGGTCAATTCGCTGGTAGTAAAGCGGAGAAGGAATTGTATATTGATGATCCTATGGAAGTGGATGACTTCAAATCAGCGGAAGGAGACATTTGGAATTTTGTATAATGCTGTACAAAATTTTGTACAAATTACTACAAGGCTTTGTAAAGGAGAATACAAATGGATGAGAAAGATCGTATACAAGAAGCATATGAGAGAAGTGTATTAGGTATAGGAGAAGCTGTAGGTGGGCCTGGATCATATGAGGAAGAGAAAGCCATTGCTATGAAGATGAAAGCAAAGGGATATAAAATGGTTATTCTATTTCCATCAGAAATGAATCTATCTCCGCTTTACGTGAAGGATACGCTATCCGCAAGTAGAGTAATGAGAGATGAGTTTAAAAAAGTTAAAGGCTACAAGATTATGAAGATCTCTGAATTCGCCAGTCAGAAATCAGCTAAAGAAAAGAAAGAAGAAAAAGCTAATGAAGACACTCAATTGAATGAAGCAAAAAAGATACATTGGAGAGTTTGGCCTAACGGAATGAAACCTAGATCATACAAAGATTTAAATGGAATGACAAAGGACTTTTCAAAAGATCAATTGAAGGATGCCGCAATATCAATGGTAATTGGTGCTCATATTATAGCGACATTACAAAACCATGAAGTTGAAAAACTTTTGAGCGAACTATTTTAAGGTGGGTCATGCAAAAAGATATAGTCGAAAGAATAGATGAGATAGTCGCTTTCGCTGGAGCTATAGCTGGTGGGCTTGCGGCTAAAAGACCAAAGAGTTCTATGGAGTCTCCAGCCATTCAGTCAGAATTAAGTATGCTTTTCAGTAAAGTCATGGATGCAAATAAAAAAGAGAAGAACATTAAGAAAGCTGTTCAAGCAGTAATCAAAAGAGAAGGACTGAATAAGAACTGGGCCAAGCTTTTAAAGAAATATGTAAAACAATACGGATAAGGAAACTGTTATGCCTACTACGTTAACTAGATTAAGACAGAGGAAGACGAAAAACATTTCAGGAGTACAATTTAAAAGTGGGTACTTCTACAAGTTTAAATATAGAGCGGCTGAAAATGACCGCAAACCTCATATAATTTTTATGTATGCTTATGAAGGAAATCATCCGAATACTAAAAGACAATGGAGATTTTTTCAAGCGATTAATTTTACCTACATACCTAGAAAAATCAGAAGAAGATTTATGAAGGTTTACTTGGAAGAAAGAGAAAAGTATGAGGGTAATCTTCAATGGGATCACATCAAAAGAAAATTTCCTTGGTTAGTAATTGCTGTAAGAAGATATCAATACAGTCCTGGTGGGTATATTATAAATCCAGAAGAGATTCCATTTGAAGAAGCAGAAGATGTCATTGTGAGTACATGGGCTAAAGACTTTAGCAAACAAACGATTATAAAGCTCAGATCTAAAATTAGAAAGAGCATGGAAGCAAGAGGAAAGAAGAAAAAGAGAAAGAAGAAGATAATCTCCGAGAAGAGATTTAAGAGTCCTAGATACTGGACACATAAAGACACACCAAGACAGCATGGATTATAAGGAGTATAAATGGATAGAACTTATCAAGAGCTTACTCAAAATGACAGAAAATGGGTAGACCTAAAAATCAATAGGTCTACTGGAGAAGCATATGCTCCTAGTGCCGCTTACTATGAAGTAAAGGGTACTAAAAGGAAAAACATAATTGTGCCAAGAACTTTAGCGACTGTTAGACAAAATAGAGTATCTGCTTTTATTACCGAAACGATTACAGCTAGTGCGGCTGAATATGATCTCGTTTGGGAGATTCGCAAAAATCAAAATACAGACTATCATTGCACAAGATTATTGGTGAATGAATGTTAAGAGGAGAGCAACGCTATTACAATGATACGGAAGTACTACACTATGAAGTTCAATTACGTAGCAGTAGTAGTTCTAGCAGTTCGGCTTCCGCTCAGTTTAGGATTACACAAACTGGAACAAACATCAGAGAAGTCAATCAAGGAGGAGCTTACAGAATTATAGAATCAAGTTCAAGTTCAAGTTCCGAAAGCGCAAGTAGTAGTAGCTTTTCAACTCCATTTAGATATCAAACTGGTGGAGATGATCTTTGTGATATAGTGCATAACCTCTGATTGTTAGGAGAAACAATATGCCAAACTTAAAAAAAATAACTGATCTACCATCTGCTTCCACTCCGTTATCTGGAGGGGAGCTATTTGAGATATCACAAAAAGATATAAATGGAAAATTCAAATCAAGAAAAGTAAGTTTACGAAAGCTAGTCAATCCTCTTCAAGATGAGCATAATGAATTAAAAAATATTCAAGGTGGAGACTCCACATTAAATGAATATTATCACTTAGATTTACTGCATTATAATAGAGTCGATAACGATGAATATACGTTAAGAACGGAAACAGCTAACGTATCTGCCAGCGGTTTACAGCAAGCAAAAGATTATACCGATACAGAGATACTTGCTCTGTCTGCTTCTTACGATGAACACAATGAGTTAAAAAATATTCAAGGTGGAGCACCTTCCGCTTACTACCATTTAGATCAAGATTACTACAATAGGATCATAAATGATGAATATACATTAAGGACTGAAACCGCTACTGTTAGTGCAGGACTTCAAACTCAGATTGTAGCTCTATCAGCGGCTATAGGATATGAGACTTATTCTGGAATTGCTTCTCTCAGTAACGGAGTCTCCGCTGTAAATATAATATATGACCAAGCTCAAGTAGATGAGGTTTATTCTCTTGTTACTCAATTAAGAAATGAAGTGGATTCTCCTCCATCAATATACAATCATATAGTAACTAGTAAAACAGCATTAGGTTTTAGTGTACTGTTTTCTGGAATACTTGACTCTGGTAATTATAAATTGGATTTTATACTTTCAAGAAATCAGAGCGCAAGTTCAAGCTCTTCAAGTTCAAGCCTTTCAAGCTCTTCGTCAAGTTCAAGTGTTAGTAGTTCTTCTTCAAGTAGCTCATCTAGCGTATCAAGTTCAAGCTCAAGTACTCCTGCAATTCCTTTAACTGGACTTGACTTGTGGTTGAAATCAGATACAGGTGTAACACTAGCTGGTAGTCAAGTAACACAATGGAATGACCAAAGTGGTAATAGTAATCATGCAACACAAGGAAGTTCATCTCTTAGACCGTTACTAGTAACTAATCAGCTTAATGGATATCCAGCGATTAGATTTGATGGAATAGATGATTATTTGCAAGTAAACGGTATCGGAACTCTGCCAACTGGTATTGACAAACCAATGAGTGTTTTTGTTGTAACCAAAAGAACATCTGCTTTGGCTCAAAATACTGCTTGGTTATCTTGGTATAGTTCTAATATTGGTGATTACCAATCATATGTTGGGCCACTTGGACATGAAGGAGGTCAATATCAGTCTAGAAAAAGAGACTCCGCTGGAATATTCAAAGGTGCTGGCCCTGCTGGAACCACAACAATAAATTCTTTTATTTATTGCTCTGTAGTATGGTCAGGAACTACAGCAAGTATTTGGGAAGATGGAGTTCTTCAAATAAATGCTGGTGATATAAACCTTGGTTCTACTTTCGTAGATAGAGCGGTTATTGGAGCTTTATTCTTTAACTATAATGGATCAAATAAACTTTACCATTTGCAGGGTGACATAGTAGAAATGCTTGTATACGATAGTGCTTTAAACACAACCGATAGACAAGCGGTTGAAGCATATCTAGCAACAAAATATGGATTATAATATTCAGGTCTGAAAAGACGGTTCGGAAAGAACGGAGAATAAATTATGAAATTTAGAAATGGAAATTTAGTAGGAAGAACAGGTCAGAAAATACTTCTAGGCAATGGTCAAGAAGCAGAAGTTTATTTTAATGGATTATATTTAGTCCTTGGTACTGAAAATAAATTTCTAGTTAACGATGACTTTATCCGTATGGTAACTAATTCTGATACTCAAGGAGATAATTTTGAGCTTTTCAGATTAGATAGAGATAGTGAACGTCTTATCATAGGAAACATAGCTAATGGTGTATATCAGGAATATGTTTATGATACCGATCCTCAATTTTATTGGAGAAGTGGATCAGATTATTGGATGGAGATTGGTTCTTCCAGACAAAGTATAGGAGGAGGGTCTAGTCATCAAATTCGTATTAGTCCTACTAGTTATATTCAAATGTATGGTATTCCTTCTGATACCTCCGTAAGAACTCTTCTTTTTGATCTTGATTCTCCTAACAATACTCTCTTTTTAGGAAACCAAGCTACTACTCATGCCAGAATGGGAATTGGTTCAGATCCAGCTTTTAGAATTATGTCTGGAACTGATGAGTGGTTATCTATAGATGCCAATAGACAGAGAATAGGTAATTATACAGATGCCGCCTTAGAAATTGATCCATCTAGTGATTGGATTCGTATGTACGGTGTTCCTTCCGAATTAGGAAGCAGACAAGAAGTATTTGATATAGATTCAGCCGCAAATATTATCTATATTGGTAGACAAGCGGATTTCCATGCCAGATTTGGGATTGGTTCAAGCCCAGGAATCAGATTCATGTCTGGTACAGACGAATGGGCTTCATTCAGTCCAAATAGTCAAAACCTACGTAGTAGTTCAGGAGCACTTCTTGAAGTAGCTAGTGGTATTCAATTATGGCATAGTGGTAATCAAAGATCTCTAAGAACAGATCTTCTTGGTGTTATCATAGAACAGCTTCATAATACCTATGGGAACAGATGTTATCTTGGATATAGATCTGATGGTTCTACCGAATTCCAAATTAAGAATGACAGACCTAATAGTTCAATTGCTCTTTACGCTGATACATCTTTAAATGCCGAAAGACTAATGTTTAATTTTTCTCCTACATTAGTTACTGGTTATTACGATGGATCAGAAAGATTTAGATTAGCTAGTGATAAAGGACAAATCGGAAGTGCAACTTTTACTTATTTACAGGCAAATGTATCTACTGATACTTTATGGGGAAGGGCTGGAAATTTCAACGTCCTTCAATTAACTAGTTCTTCTCAAATCGTAGGTATTTCTAGTGATTCAAGATTAGTCTTGACACCTGGAAGCAATCTGGTTCAATTATACGGAGGATCGACACAAGTATTTAACGGAACTCCTTCTCAAGTCAAAGTAGGATATGATCTTAATACATGGCTGGAAATAGATGACTTTAGTTATATTAGAGGAGAAGGAGACAATTCCTTCTTTGAATTAAACATTGGTAATTCCGAAAATCATTTATTCCAAGTTGAGCTTCATGGAACACAAATGCTCCTTTTGGATGGTGATGGTGGTAGTGGTACTGGAGATGTACTTCTAAAACCAATGGGTAGTGGAAAAGTAAATATTCTAGGACAATTACATTCTTCCGATGGGATTATAGAACCAGATCAAATCCACACATTAAGAGCACACCATGAAATAGGAGGAAACAGTACAGGAGATAGTTGGGGAATACATAGTGCTGTTTTACCAGAAGGAACTTCTTGGCATACTTCACTAGTTTATAAAGGAAAACTGTGGAGAATAGGTGGATACAATGACTCTTCTACATGGATAAACAAAGTTCTTTCTTCCTATGATGGAAAGAATTGGAAACTTGAAGGTACTCTGCCAGATGGTGGTTATTCAAACCATTGCTCCGTTGTATTTAAAGGAGCTATGTATATCATATCAGGTTTTAGAGGTTCTCCTATTGGATATAATACTAAAATTCTAAGGTCTACAGACGGTGTAACTTGGACTCAAGTTGGAACATTTCCAACATCCGATAGAAGAGATGCTGGAGCACTAGTATTTAACGGAGCTATTTATGTCATTGGTGGTGGAACTTCTGGAAGTAATACTGTCTATAAATCAACTGATGGAATAAGTTTTTCTATAGTTAGTAGTCTTCCAGCGTCAATAAATAATGTCTCCGTTTGTAGACATAATGATCAAATCTTTGTAACTGGTACAGGTGGAGGAGTACAGAGATACTACAAATCATCAGACGGTGTTTCGTGGTCAACTTTTAATGCTCCAATTTCTACATTAAGATATCCAGAAATTATAAGCTATAATAGTAGACTTTGGCTTATCGCTGGAGATATTCCAGATGGAACAAGAAGTAGAAAAGTTTATGTATCAGATGATGACGGATCAACATGGTCAGAAGTTGGAACAAATTCTCTTTCATTAGGAGTAAGATATCATAAGGTAAATGTATTCGGTGGAGCAATAGTATCAGTTGGTGGTATCGCTACTGGATTTGGGAGTGAATCAGACGATTTACAATTTACAATTCCAAAGATTATAGGTGGTCTTGAAGTAGATGATTATGTTAGTTTTAATCCTACTCAACAAATCATTGGAACCAGCACAACTAATATTACTGTAGCTGATCCAGCGGTAGGCTCCATAACAATGAACGCTGATGGAACCAGCTTTATGTATGCTACAGATAGTGCTCAAAGATTTGGTTTAGAAAGCGATACAAAAATCCAGTTAATCCAGAGTTCAAATGAAATATACTTCCAAACAGGAAACCAGACAAGAGCCATTTTAGGTGATACTGAATTAAAAATAGCAGTTATACAAGGCTATAATGCTCCGTTGCAATTACTTCATAGTGACGGATCACTAAAACTGAAAACCAGAACAGACGGAGTAGGAGTTAGCGGAACTCTGTATGTGCCTGGATCTACTATTCGTGTAGGACAAGGAGAAATAAAATATGATGACTTAGAAGGAGACTTTGAATTTACCAGAGAAGATGGTACTACTCAGAAAACCAGAAAAGTACTTACCAAAACATCTGACTATACAGCCGTAGACGGTAATACGGTTTTGGTGGATGCCACAAGTGGGGCTGTTTACATTGATTTAACTACAGAAGCAAATGCTCAGATAACAATTAAGAAAATTGACTCTAGTGCTAATGATGTAATTATTCAATGTTCTCCTTTATCTGGTAAGATAGAGGGATATTCTGCAATATCTCTAGAGAGTCAATATGAATACGTTAGAGTAGAATGTGATGGTACTAACTGGTGGGTGGTATCAGCGTTTCCAGTTAATCCAGCAAGCTTGAGCAGTTCCAGCGTGAGCAGTTCCAGTAGTTCTAGTTCAAGCTCATCGTCCTCAAGTTCATCAAGCTCAAGTTCACTTAGCTCTAGCTCTAGCAGTTCGTCAAGTTCGTCCTCAAGTTCGCTAAGTTCAAGTAGTTCGTCAAGTAGTTCGTCAAGTTCACTTAGCAGTTCAAGTAGTTCGTCAAGTTCAAGCTCATCGTCCTCAAGTTCGCTAAGTTCAAGTAGTTCGTCAAATTCTTCCTCTTCCAGCGTAAGTAGTTCAAGCTCATCGTCCTCAAGTTCAAGTAGTTCACTAAGTTCAAGTTCATCAAGCTCAAGTTCACTTAGCTCTAGCAGTTCGTCAAGTTCGTCCTCAAGTTCACTTAGCTCTAGCAGTTCGTCAAGTTCGTCCTCAAGTTCGCTAAGTTCAAGTAGTTCGTCAAGTAGCGTGAGCAGTTCGTCAAGTTCGTCCTCAAGTTCGCTAAGTTCAAGTAGTTCGTCAAGTAGCGTGAGCAGTTCGTCAAGTTCTTCGTCACTTTCTAGCTCAAGTTCCTCTACAAGTAGTGCATAAAAATATAAATATATGTAGTAAAAATAAGGAGGTAATTTGTTATGACTGAAAAAGAAATGGAAAAACAACAAAAAGAAAATCAGGAAAGAATGTCAAATTGTGCTACGGAACTTTTAGCAGTTTTACATAAGTACGATTGCATTTTAAGTGTTAACTCACAAGTAGACGCTAACGGTAATGTCAATTCAGGCATAGGCATAATGCCTATAAACCGTAACGTAGGACAAGTAGTAGATAAAGAAGATTTAGAGGAGCCAAAAGAAGATGTATCCTAAAAAAATGTAAATGAGGAGTAAATTATGGCTTTATTAAAAAAAGATACAGAAAACCCACAACCTCTACAGGAAGAGATAAAAGCTTTTCAAGGCAAAGGTAAGTATAAGACAAACTTGAAAAAGATTTTAGCTACCAAAGGTGAAGGATGGGAAACCGTAGCAGAGATTCCTGGCTACGGGGCAACCCAAATGCAGAGCTTCAATGTT
>JGI2171J19970_10001332_pt1 | contig 13820 bp, 15 predicted proteins | sample DeeMarSWOR324_28_FD_19970 | JGI IMG/M metagenome (IMG submission 19970) | reverse complement strand
TGTGGCCTAACGCTTCAACTGCGAAGCGGCGGGAGACAGGATCCGGGTGGTTCATCGCATCTAGCAAAGGGTCCACCGCTGGCTCACCAATCCGTCCTAATGAAAGGGCGGCAAGTTTTCGGGAATATTCATCCTCCCCTTCTTCTAAAACCTTCATCAATTGCAGAACGGGGAGGGCACCCATCTCGGATAATGTCGTACTTGCTTGTAATCCCTCGCGACCAGGTTTATTGAGTTCCTTGATCAGTTCTTTGATGCGTTTCTCCTTCTTGGACACAAGCAAACCTCCTACGAGTAGAATAAGCGTCGAAGTTTGCTTTGAGTGTTACCCTTCCGACTAAACCACCAAAAAACTTGGAATAATGAAAAAAACTACCACAAACACTGAAAGAATTGTCATTTTCAATTAGTGTTCATCTGCGAATCGAAATAATTTCTAATGAACATCCGCGAAAATACTCCAACGATGTGAAACGTCAATCAGGCTTCGCTGGCTACACGGTACCAATATGAATAGGTGTCCTCAAATCCCAGAGCATAATATAATTTCTGGGCTGGTACATTGTCCTCTTGAACCTGTAAATAAGCTTGTGAAGCACCTTGGCTCAATCCCCAACTCACAAGACTCTGAGTAATGGATGTTGCAACATGCTGTCGTCGAAAATTTTCATGGGTTACTAATGCGAATAATCCAAGCCAGTCTCCATCAAGGACTCCAAGGCCTATTCCGATGACCTTTTGATCCATTATCGCAGCTGCACAGGCTTTCTTGGACGGTATTCGATTGATGATATCACTTCGTATTGCAAGAGTGGACTGGTCGAATCCTGTAAGTGTTCCAAAGGCGGAATTCCAGTCGTCCCAAGGGGATCCAAACACCACAATGGCTATTTCAGGCTCTTCTAGAGTCATCCTATCCAAAGGTGATGTTAACATCTTAGTGGGCATATCGATAACGAGTCCCTTGGATTCCAGGAAGGAATCAAGATCAGTAGGATGACTCGCTTTTGTCATTTGAAATCGGACTGGTAATTTGTGGCTTTGATAGAACCGTTGGACGTACTCTAACGCTACTTCAAGGGTCTCAGCTGCTGAATCGTGTAATGGTAACACGCTATTAGCTCGTCGAGTAACTCCTCCGGCAGCTCGTAGAAGCCAACCGCCATATTCCTGTGTATGCTGTGCTGGCCAAGCCCGACTAGCCACCGTTTCAATCTCAGTAATCTTATCCAACGACGTCATTGGGAAACACCTTTGGATTGAAACTATCTATCAAGAGAACTAGTTTTTCTATTCCCCGATTGAATCAAAAACCCGATTCGTATTCTGGTATTTCAAAGCATGGTGTTATTATGTTTTCGACTTTAACGGTTAAACTCGCTGTTTTGATTTTTGTCGGGTGTAGGAGCCAAAAGAACCCATTAAATTCAATGAAATTATTGAATTCTACCTCCACTCGACTTCACTAGACGGTTAAGTAAACCAAGAGGATTCAAGAAAATCATAGGCAAGAGGGGCACCCTTTATTTAGGATTACTTCGGTAACCGTTACTATCAAACTCAGGACAGGATTTCTAAAATACGGGTAGAGTGATTATGGCAATTCACAGTTTCTATGTCATCGCCTGGGATGCTGGACAACCCATCTACCACCGGACCTGGGTCGAAGTCTCCGACAACCCCACACTCCTCTCCGGACTCCTAGCCAGCGTTGAACTCCTCGCCCTAAAAATCACCCAACAACACGTCAACGTTGTCACCATGCGGGATTTCCGGTTCTTCTTCAAAGTCGACGATGACAACGGCATCCTGTTGGTCTTCATCACTGATGTCTCTGAAGATCCCTCACGCTTCAACGAATACCTCGACATGCTCCATGAAAGATTCCTAGAAACCTTTGAAGACGTATCCACCCATCTGCCTGTATATCAACGAGACCCCCGACGGGCCAGAATCTTTGACGAACTCCTCGACAGCCTGATCTCCCACTGGGAAACCGGAGAAGCTTCGCTCCGATCCGCCAAAGTTATGGATATCCTTGATGTCTACGTTCAATTCTATAACCTCACACTCCAAAAGGTGCTCTCCGAACGCTCCCTAGAAATGTATTACCCCGATATTGAACGCATTTTTCACACCCACTTGAAAGCCGATCCCGCACTCCAGAACATCACTGTCGACAAACACGGCTCAGTCTCTTATGACCAAGTTAACCCAGATCGAGTAAGAATACCTGCACTTGTGGACACTCTACAGCTTATCTTGAAAGAACTCATAGCGATTGCTCGCCGGACACGTCGACGACAAACATATGAAACCCTGTTCTTCGAACATTATGCCCCCATAATAAAAGCCGAACACGAACGACTAGAGGAATACGACCTTTCGAAAAAACTGGTGATGGAACTACTATGACACCACCCAATCGCGATTCCAGTGCAGATGCGCCTTCCTACACATATTCCGCGAAGGTAGTCGTAGTCGGAGATCCAGCAGTTGGAAAAACCAGTTTAATTGTTCGATATGTCAAAGGAATGTACAATCCCAGCTACATTCTCACACTCGGAGTGAATTTCTTCGTCCAAGATATCACCGTTGGTGACCAAAAACTCCGTATGACCATCTGGGACACGGCAGGCCAAGAACGGTTTGGTCCAATTCGCAAAAAATACTACAAGGGCGCTCGTGGAGCAATCTTGGTATTCGACCAGTCTAATCCCGAAAGTTTCGAACGGATGGGTTTCTGGATTGATGAAGTGAATCGGGAATGTGGTGATATCCCCCGCATTCTCGTTGGAAACAAAGCCGATCTTATCGCGATTGTACCCAAGGATGATGTCCAAGAGTTCGCCAGCCAGCAAGCTCTCACCTATGTCGAAACAAGTGCCAAAACTGGCATGAATAGCATTCGCCCCTTCTTTCTTCTCGCCCCCTCAATTATCGCAGCAATTGAAGACAAATCCTCCTAATGGTTTTACTTCAAGAATCTTGAAATTCGAACCTAATCACTCTCTTCCTCCTCTCGAACTTTTTTCAGAAATATTCACACAATAATTGAATCATTTATACCAAAGTTAGTCCGATAGAATCCTGGTGAAACTACGGTGAGAAGGAGATGGGTAATCGCACTTGCAGCAGTATTGATTGTGAGTATCGTACTAGTGTGGATTAGTTTTCCTTTCATATTCACCTTTATGGTGGACCAAAGTCGGTTTCGCCGGATGCAGGACCTTCGCGTGGCTTATTATAATGGTGACGGGGCTTGGTCCATCGATAATATTGTCATTCCCAATCTTGTTGCATGGATGGGCTGCCAATTTTCAACCATTCGAGGATCAGACATCCAAGCTGGTGACTTGGTGAATTTTGATGTACTCATCTGGCCCGGCGGGCATTATCCCGCCTACTGGGGTGAAGTGGGACAGGTAGGGAAAACAAAAATCCAAGAATTTGTCACCAATGGTGGTGGATATTTGGGTATCTGTGCAGGAGCCTACTGGGCCTGTGACTATATGGTTTGGATGGATGATCCTGCCTTTCCGCCTCCCGATTATAAAGTGGAAGGCGACGAAGAAAATCTCGACCTCTTCCCAGGCGTGGCTTGGGGTCCCATCTTTGAAATCGCCGAAAGACCCGAACCCGGTCATGCTATGACTCAAATCAACATCACTGACCACACCCACCCCATCACTGATTCGCTTCCCCCAGCCTATCAAATGCTTTACTCCGGTGGACCCTACATCGAACCCTACGATCAAACCCAATACTCCGTACTAGGCATCTACAATGTAACCGGCGATCCTGCGATTGTGTCCTGCGAATATGGGGCAGGTCGCGTCTTCCTTATCGCCCCACATGGTGAAATCGAAGAGCAGAGCGATCGCGACGGCTGGGAGTTTCCCCCCGAATTTCTCCCCGAACCCTACGATGAAGAATCCGATTGGCCTCTCTACTTCGAAGCCATGCGATGGCTCGGAAAAGTCAATCCCTTCGAACCCATTCCCCTTCTTGTCCAGCACCAAACCAACAGGATTACACTAACCATGCTATTTCAATCAATAATCATGAAACGTGGAACGACAAACACGATCTAAACACTAATTCGAGTTTGTGACGATGAACAAGCTTATCTACAATGAGTTTGAGAGGGTGCTGCAACCATTTTAGTCATTAAATTGTAACTGGTGAATCCTTTGGTCTTCAAAGAACGCGATGAAAGCATCTTCAATTTCTTAACACCCACATTCCTCTTCATCATCGGATTATTCATCCTAGCAATCGGGGCAATCGGACTAATACTCATTAATTTCTGGATTCCCGTCCTTATCCCCGATGGCACCATCGCTTCACTTCAAGTGAATCTTTTTGGACAAATAGTTGGCATCCTCGTCATTTTCATCTTTCTGCTTCCCCTTTTTCGCTTGAAATTAGTTGAGGTCCAAAAACCAACTATTATACGAACCCTCAAGACCTTCGGAATCGCCTGTCTAGCACTCACCATGGCCATGCTCTTCGCTCTGGCTCTCTGGCTCTTCTTTACTGCCCTTGGAATGCCCATCCAGTCATCTTATACTGGTTTCATTCTAACTCCCGCTCATCTTGTCAACCCTTGGAATATTGTCCTCCTCTTTGCAACGGTCATTTTTGGTGCCGCCATTTTTGAAGAACTCATCTTTCGCCGTATGCTCATCCCTGCCCTCGAACACCGGGGTATGGGGCACTTCGCAGCGGTCATCGCCTCCAGCCTAGGATTCGCCCTCATCCACGTTCCCAACGACGTGATCAACGGCAGTATCAGCTTTGTCATCTCTCATTTCGTCACGACATTTACCCTCGGCCTCTTCCTCGGCTTCACCTATGTAGCCACTCGCAACGTCCTCTTTCCCATGATCATCCATGGTTTCATCAACGCCTTTGCATTCTCAGAACTTATCCTCGAAAGCTTGGGCGATTTCAACCTGCTTGTCATCTTAGCGTTGATTATGCTCGTCGTCTGGGTCATCGGTGTCATCATCGGAGCAATTTTACTCATTCAATACCTAAAGGATCCTAAACTCTCCTGGGTCACAACAATCTGGGACAAATCTCGCATCAATATCCTCCCAGGCCTAGCGGGATACCTAATCGTCGGACTCGCCCTCGTTTCACTTCAAGTCGGTGTAGAATTAATTATCAGCGCCCTCTTCTTCCCCAATGTCTATCTCATTTACTCTGCCCTATTCCTCTTTTACATAATCTTCTTCTTCCTACTCATCTTCTTCGTCAAAAACACCACCTATGAACCCCAACCGGAAGAACTGAAAGAACCCGACACCCGGCAACTCTATGATACCGCCCAAGACGTTACGCTGGAACCTCCCCCAGAATAAGCGACATCCCCCGCCGACGCTGACCCCGAGCCACCGTAACCTCTAACAGGCTCCCCGCCGTCCGTTTCCTAAGCTGCTCTTGGATTTCACCCATCGACCGAATGGCTTCACCATCAAATGCCACTATCACATCGCCTTCTTGTAATCCTGCTCGTGCCGCTGGACTTCCATCCACCACTTGGGCAATTAAGACGCCTTCTTTCACAGGTAGCTTGTAGGTTCGAGCAATTTGTGGATTCAATCCCACACCCATAAACCCCATATACGCCCGCCTGACACGACCAAACTCAATGATTTCCTCGGCAACTTCTTTCACCGTGTTAATGGGAATTGCAAACCCAATCCCCTGCGCCCACGGTAACATCGCCGTATTGATCCCGATAACATTCCCATCAATATCACACAACGGTCCCCCACTATTCCCTGGATTAATCGCCGCATCTGTTTGAATCAACTTCTCCAACACAATGTTTCTGGCCTGAATCTGCCGTTGCACCGCACTGATAACCCCCGTGGTTACTGTAGGTCCACCAAGAATGAATCCGTACGGATTGCCCACAGCAATGGTCAGCTGCCCCACTTCTAACTCATCAGAATCACCAAGTTTCGCTGGAATCAGATTGCCCTCTTCTACTTTGAGGACAGCAATGTCAATGAGTTGATCCCCCCCAAGCAATGTAGCATCGTGGCGTCCCCCCTCTGTATCAGCCACAGAGATTCTCTGAGCTTTAGCCACCACATGACGATTGGTAACAATGTGATTATGATTATCCAAGACAACACCCGAGCCCATCCCGCCCACTGGGTGAACACGATAGAAGTTCCGCATTAACGCAAGAGTACTTACGCTAACCACACTTGGTGTGACCCGTTTCACGGCTTGGATGAGTTCCTCTTGAAAGGGGTGTGTAGGAATTGGCATAGTCTAATTACTCACATTTTGTGAGTAAAAAATCTTTTACATACACAAATTAACATAGCGAGAAAACGATTAAAATAAACAAACGCTTAGGGAATACTCATCTTTTGTACATATAAACTTTAGGAAACCTACATCCTAAAATCGCTGTCTAATTATCTTTGCTCTTTGTTGGCTCAGGTTCCTGTAGGGTGATAATGCTTACCCCTATTAAAATTAGAGTCACTATAGAATAAAAGACCAGAAGGAAAGTATCGTTAATCCAGAATAAAAACGGATTTCTGAAGAGCCATCCACCTTGAATTAAACCAAACCAATCCAGCACGAGAATGGCTATGAAAATCGGTGAAATAATGAGGGTAATCTTTGCCAAGACCTTACGCATATGATTCCCACTGATTTCTACAAATATTCACCATTTGCTAAAACTAATTGGGTTTCAGGCTTAATTTTGTGAGTATTAAATCTTTTACACTCACAACTTAACATAATAGAATAACGAATAAAATAAACGAACTTTTAGGGCATACTCATCTTTAGTGAATATTAAGGCGTTGGTTATACGAAACTTATGATTCACTATTCATTTCTTGAAATATCTGTAATGCTCTTCTAGATATTAATTTAGACGCATTTAAATATGTGGATGAGTTGCAGATTAAATTAGAATCAGATAGGGGTAAAAAGAATGTCGGAAAAATGTGAAGAGAAATCAGGAGAGGATGTAGAACGACTTCTTGGCCGGTTGTTAGATTTAGAATCTGAGTCTGGTGAAAAACAGGTAAATGCGATTGTGACTTTGACGAAAGCCCTTTCTCACCCACAACGGTTGAAATTATTTGTAGCGATTGGGACTAAAGAAGTTTGCGTATGCAAGCTGGTTGGTGTAAGTGAGTTGAGTCAGCCTGCCATTTCACATCATTTGAATATACTGGCGCGAGCAGGGCTATTACGGCGACGGAGAAAAGGACGATTTAATCACTATCAGGCAAATCCTGACCTCGTTAAGCAAATGGCGAATCAGGTTCAAGATCTCTTAACTGAATAAGATGGCTGCTTTTGATTTACTTTGGTTCTATTGTGACCTGTTTTTCTAGTTTAATTCAGATGCAGATGATTTGATTGTCGTGTTAGTGGATTCAGACCAGAGTTTCGGTCTAAGGCGGAGGGCGAGTTTGAGGAAGGCGACCATTAGGGGAACTTCCCAGAGGACACCAATCACTGTTGCGAACGCGGCAGCGGATCCGGGTCCAAAAAGAAGAATTGCTGTGGCAATCGCAATTTCAAAGTGAGAGCTGCTTGCGATAATCGTGGCGGTAACAGTTTGTTTGTAGGAAAAATCGAGTTTGTAACAGACGAGAAACACAGAGGTAAACATGATTATATAGTTGAGGAGAAGAACACTGCTGATCCAGAGAACATCGAGAGGTTGCGTGAGAATAACTTGACCTTGAAATGAGAAGAGAACAACAAGAGTGAGGAGGAGCGCAACGATGGCAATTTTATCCAGAACAGGTTTGAAGTTACTGGCGAACCATTTTTGACCTCTGGTGTTGTAGACGTGGCGTTTCACTATGACACCGGTGACGAGGGGAAGAACAAGGAAAACCATGGTTCCGAAAAGGAGAGTGATGAAGGGGACCGTGACATAAAACCCAATGAAAACTGATGCAAGAGGTGCATAGAGAAGCAGAATCAAGAGCGAGTTGATCGAGGTGATGACCAAGCCTAAATTGATGTTCCCTTTCGCGAATTTATTCCAAAACAGGACCATTGCTGTGCACGGCGAAACTGCAAGTAGGATAATGCCAATGGCATACCCGGGATTTGCAGCGAGTATTGTGCTTGCCAAGAAGAAACCGAGGAGGGGATTGATGATCCAATTAGCCACGAGCGTGATTACAAGCGGCTTGGGGAATTTAATAGCGTTTTTGATCTCGCCATATTCAATATTGATGAGGGTTGGGAACATCATGAAGAAGAGACAAATAGCAATAGGAATGGAAAACCCGGCAAACTGAAGTCCAGCAAGAGTTAGTGCAAAAGCGGGGAAAAGCCATCCCAATAGAAGCCCCAAGGTCATAAATGATAATATCCAGAGTGTAAGGTACTTCTCAAAGAGCCCCATTTGAACAGATTCCTCATCAGAGTTACTAGAACCAGACTCACTTTCGCTAGTCATCGATAAACCTCGAGATGTGTGATGTATTAATCTATTCAAATATTTAAGTATATAATTGGATTGGATGTATCTATTCGGTGATAAAGATAAAAGTTAGTAATTATGCATTACAAAAACGCGCTATATCTACGTCGAGAAAAAACTTCAGTAAGGCTTGGATTTGTGAGTAAAAGCATATCGGATGTCCATTATTTGGTTTGAAGTAATTGATCAAGTGGAAGGCAGATTCCACAGAATGCTGATAGAGGAATGATTACGCCCCAAGGTACTTCCAATGTTATGGGTGTTGGGATTATTGAAATGTCGATATTCGTTAAAGGTCCAAGTCCAATATCGCATGATCAACCTACAGCGGGGATTTTCGAATTCAAAACCACAGAGAAAGGAAAAGCAGCTTTAACCCAGTATTATTAATTAATCACCTACTTCTTCGAATCCAAACCAAAAAACCGATCGAAGCAATTCCTAATCCTCCCTCTAGTGGCACATTTCGCCCAGCTTCTTCTTGGACAAATCGGTCTTGTACAACAGATTAACCATTTGTAATCTGAACACCCAGTTCCTAACTTTTCTGAAAATGAATTTTTCGTAGCACGACATATGAAGGCTATGGAGAATTAATCCACAGTTGTTTATAGTCATCTGTAATACCTAGAATGTTTAGAGCAACTTAGTTGAGGTTTTCATGATGAGAAAATGGGAATATGTATGGCTCGTAGTGGCAGGGTTTTTCATTACTGTAGGTATGGGGATAGCTCTAGAAGGTCATATTTTTGCTGAACGAACCTTCGGCATCGGAAGCCTTGTGGCGATATTTGGTATGATGCTGATTGTCATATTGACTTCTGCAATTATGATACGGAGTAGCCGGGAACCTTCGTAGCTAAAAACTGATAAATAGATTGACAGGATAAGGAGGTGACTCAATTGGCAGTAGCAGCTTATGCAGCATGGGTATTGGAGCGTACTAAAAAGACACTCAAAGAAGCGGAAGCCACTTCTGAAGAGACTGCTAAAACACCCAAAGAACTCAAACTTGAAGAAAAGTGGCTGAAAATGAGTGCCAACACAATCATACCTTCTGGTGTCGTTGCAACAAAGGACGGAAGATACTATTTAACTAGCTAGCTAGATCCTAGCTGATTCAGGTCAATCACTGAAAGGCGCGTTCCGAGATTTGTCCGAGATTTGTCTCCTTTGTCTCCAGTTTGTAACTACCTAGTATATTTTTTTTATTTTATTTTTTTTCGAAAGGTTTTTTATTATTCAGAATAATCTTGATTTCCTAAGGAATTGAACAGTTAATTCTAATCAGCTGTAAGAGTAAAAGAGTTACAAATATTCCGTTCGCCAAATAATTCCTTGTGTGGGTGGAGTTGAAAAGGAGGGCATTCGACAGTAATTTGAGGATGTGGTTTTCACACCTTTCTCACTCTTATGATGCTTTCCCTAAATCAGATAATGTGAGCGCTGCGTGATTCTGTGAGTAAACAGGCGTCGGTCGTACAACCAATCTTCTATGATGGTCCTACTCACTATCGGGGCTTCTCTTCCAGAGATTGATTAATTTATATGTTTTTTAAACGGGCTTACTTAGCAAGCAATATAAATAAGCCTAAATAATTTGACAGCGGTTCTCTTTTCGGTGTTTGATATGATTGTTGATGTCCGTTCTCGTGAAGAGTTCATCAAAGAACACATTAAAGGAGCATACAACTTCCCGTTACAGGATCTCGAATATTATTTGGATTTCTTTCGTGATCAGTCCATCGAACTCTTTTGTAATACTGGATTTCGTTCGAGGATAGCGAAGGATTACCTTCAGAAAAACGGGATAACTGCTGAAATAATCCCAATGTCAAAACATGGGGAGTATGAGATGATCCAGCGTAGTGTAGTTTGTGCGCTTAATTATTTGACTGTGAAACCAGGCAAAGAGCAAGCTTTTACGGATTTAGCCGGTGACCTGTGTCATAAAACCGTGGAGAAAAAGGGATTCTTGGGATCGAAGATTTTTCGAATCTCATCAATCTCGTTTGGAGGGAGCATGGTTCAAGGACCATACAAAGAGGTCCCCATCAAACCCACGAAATATGTAATGCTCACCTATTGGACGAGCAAAGAAGCCCATGAGAAGTTCCATGAAGATCCCGAAATTCTTGAAGGATTTGGTAAGCTGATGCCTTTACTGGCGAGTATGCCCTTTGAAGAGTTTGGGGACATCATTCGATAAACCCATTTTCAGCGGAACCTGTCCAGGAAGCGCAGTCGAAGAAGGTTTGAAGTAAGTTCTGGGTGTTAGTTTCTAGTTTTCGTGGAACTAAACGAATTTTCGTAGTGTTTGTGACTATTGCCGTGTTCACCACAAAATGTGAGTGTGGCGTGATTTTGTGAGTAAAAGCATATCGGATATTCATTCTCATGTCACGTTATGTTAAGGTAGAGTCATTTGATGAGAAATTCTGACCATTTGTTTCCGTATGCATGGACGAGGTGAAGACCCAACTCGGTTGCAAGCTGAACCTGTCTTTTATCCTCATCAGCAATACTGAGGATAACATGTGAAAAGGCCCAGTCGTTTTTGAACCAGGCAATTAGGTGCTTCAACAGCAGTTTATCTAAATCTTGATCTAAGTACGGCTGACGGATCCAAAAACGAAGCTCAGCCGCATGGTCGCCTTTCATCGGGCCTTCCTTCAAGTGCCGGATATATACACATCCTAAGCAAATGCGTTTGGTTGGATCCAGAACCGTGTAGGTGAATGCAATGCGTTCATCGTGTTCTTGTTCATGTTCCTCTAGATCTTTTCTATTCATCTCTAAGGTGAAATCATCTGATGGCCATGTACTCTGACTCATTATCCGTAGCATGGATTTACTATCCATCACTGCTGCATAGTCAATCTCTGCATCACTCACTCTAAGAGGACGTATATGGAATTCCTCCGTTCGCAGTTCTTTTGGAACAACTGCATTTTGAGGATAGAATTGCATGCAAGCTGTAGATGATTCGGTGTTTATGGATTTTTGCCTACATAGTTACAGATGTACACAATCAGAAATATGCGTCTTCAAATGATATTTCCTTTCAAGGCAACAAAGTTCAGTAAGCCTTGGGTTTGTGAGTAAAAGCGTATCGGATGTCTAGACTTCCACTTCGACTGTATCGTTGACTAAGACGATACGGTAGCGTGCCTTGTTCTCTCTGACCTTCTGAATTGCTTCGTTTACCCTCGTCATGGGCATCAACTCCACCTTGGGCACGATGCCATGTTCCTGTGCGAACGCGAGCATCTCCCGCATGGTGGTCCGATTGCCAAGGAAGGAACCGGTGATTGACAATTGATGTGCTACGAGGTCAGTTGAATTGAACGCCAAATCTGGGAAGCCAACAAGGACTAGCCTCCCATTTTTCTTCAAGATGTTCAATAGCGCCTCCCAGTTGATTTTGGCAGAGGTGGTGCATAGCAACAGGTCGAAGCTGAACATAGCCTGCCGTAGGCTAGTCTCGTCTTCTGAAATGATGAAGTGGTCTGCGCCGAAGGCAAGCGCCTCCTCCTTCTTCTCTGGAGATGAGGAAATGGCAGTGACATCGTAGTTAAGGGCGTGGGCGAACTGTAAAGCAAGGTGACCCAGCCCTCCTACGCCTATGATGCCAATTTTTTGTCTAGGTCGCACTGCGTACGATTGAAGCGGGGAAAAAACCGCAATCCCAGCGCACATGAGTACCGTTGCCACCTCGGAGGGTATGGCATCAGGTAGAGGGTAGGCAAAGCGGCTATCCACAAGGACAGAGGATGCGAAACCGCCATATGGGACCCATGTTCCCGAGGCGACAATATCCATGCAGAGCTGCTCTTCGCCCTGCAAACAGAAATCACAGTCCATGCAAGAACGGCCTTGCCAGCCGATGCCGACCCGGTCCCCTTCCTTCAGGTCGGATACCGCACGACCCATAGCCGACACATACCCAACGATCTCGTGACCAGGGACAAAGGGAAACTCGGTTATTCCGTAGTAGTCGTCAATGGCTTGGATGTCGGTATGGCACAAACCGCAATGCGTGACTGAGACCCGAACATCATGTTTCCCCAATTTGGGTGGCTTATAGGTGAATGGCTCCAGCGGCTGTCCTACCGCTTTTGCAGCGTATCCCAAGACCTTCGAAGAAGACATTCGCATGACCTCCACAGGTACAGTTGGTTCGGTGGGTATTAAAGCATAGGTCATATAAAAGGCCGGACTAGCCGATTATCTCAACCTTTTGATTTTTAATATAAAATTTCAGTAAGGCTTGGTGTTGTGAGTAAAAAGGCGTCGGTCAAACAATCAACTTGGGGTATTGATTTTTTTCAAATCTAGATTTAACTAAGAAGTTATCATTTCAGAGTTGAATTTCCTAATTCTTCGATTGTAATTTCGTCAAACTGATAAAGAAATTCTGTTACCTTTTTTTGGATTTTCATGTATGAAGAAGAAATCGTGCGCGCGGGATATAATCAAATTGGATCAAGTTATAATGAGATGCGAAACCGTGAGAAGAATAACTTAGAACTTGATTATTTTGTCAATCTTTTGCCACTTCATGGCCATGTACTGGATGCGGGTTGTGGAGCAGGGGAACCAGTTGCGAAATATCTGGTTGAGCATGAGTTTCAAGTAACGGGAATTGATGTGTCACCAAAAATTCTCGAAATTGCAAAAAAACAGGTTCCTGGAGCTACTTTTCTCGAAGGCGATATGACTCGATTAACTTTTCCAGATCAGTTCTTTGATGGAGTGGTCTCCCTTTATGCGATATGGCATATCTCACGGCAAAACCATTGTTTAGTTTTGAAGAATTTCTACCGTGTACTGAAACCTAATGGAATTCTATTCTTCAACACAGGAGTTCACCCAATGGATGGTATCAATAATTTCTTGGGTGCAAAGATGTATTGGAGTTCACCTAAGCCGGAAAAAACTCTTCAACTCGTAAAGAGTGCGGGTTTCGAGATTATTCGGGACGAGGTTCTTATCCGTGGGGGAGAAACTCAGTATTGGGTATTCGCAAGAAAATAGAACTTAAGAAATATCAGTAAGGCTTGGATTTGTGAGTGTAAAGGCGGCGGTCGTACAAACAACTTCTGGGTTACAATTTAAGAAGAGCATTGAAGCCAATCTATTCTCTCAAAGCAATGAAAGCTTCGAGTATGCTCAATGCCTGTCCTCGTTCAGGTTCTTCGAGCTCAGAATTGACCAGGTCTAGAACATCTTGAACTGTGATTTTTTCACTCGAGTATGAAAGTCTCAAATCGTTGAATTCTGCATCAAGGACAAGAACCTTGTTTTGCCCTTCAGTGTTGTCCCA
>JGI2171J19970_10001331_pt1 | contig 13821 bp, 12 predicted proteins | sample DeeMarSWOR324_28_FD_19970 | JGI IMG/M metagenome (IMG submission 19970) | reverse complement strand
GAAGCCTCGATATTTGCCGTTGCCGACGCTTTTATCTCAAACGTGGCAGAGCTTTCCATCTTGACTCCGCTCTCGCCTTTTATCGTTGCATTCGTCCCAGCCGTGATATTCATATCTTGCTTACTTTCAATCGTGATTTTATCCGCGTTGAAGATCATTTCGCCGCTGGCGGTGATACTGACCTTTTCGTTCGACTCAACCTCGATGTCCCCATCTCTGTTGATCTTGAGCATGGTTTTCCCCGCCTCCACGTTCAGGATATCGTCCGTTACCGACAATATTATGCCGCTGGGGAGCTCCATGTGGAGCCTTCTAAGATCGGCGTTCTCTGAGTAGGGTGGAATGTAGATTATCTCCTCTCCGTCATTGGCGGGAGGCCTGTCTTCTGCGGTGTACAAGCGACCTATCAATATTGGAGCGTTGATATCCCCATTCAGGAAGGTCACTAGCACCATTTCGTCCACTTTCGGTATGTGCGCGAGCCCGATGTGCTGCGTCGCGACAGGAACCTTCTGCAGCTCCAACCCCGTGTTCTTCAACTTCACGTTGCACTCGTAATTGTCCTTGTCACCGTCGCTCGCATGTGGGAATATGGACGTAACCACACCCAGCTCTGCAATGTGGATCTTCCTTATCTCAGCCTCCACTATCTTCCTGATAACCTCAACCATTCCTGACATGTTCACTTACTCCATCCGATCTGGGTCGTGAATCCCGATGCTTTGCTGATGTAATGCTCCACGCTCCGGACCTGGAACTCCCCGTTCATCTTCGAGTTACTCATCCCCTTGATCTCGACGGTTTCTCCAAGCTTTATACCCGCATCGCCCACAATCTTTACAGCCCCAGAAAACGTCCTAGACATGTTCTCCATCAAGGCCTCAGCCACAGTACCCGCCGCACCTGTCTCCTTTATGCTGGCGTCCTGAACCAGGATCTCGGCACCCATACTGCTCGATCCTTCTTTAGTACCCGAGACCTCTTTCTTGGTGAGCCAAGGCCAGGAGTCCGCGCCCTTAAAGCTTGAGGCACTCTCTCCCTGGACCATCACGCTCTTGACAGTAGGCCTGTCCTTTTGGACTTCTGCCTGGATCACATTCATTCCATACTCCAGCACGTGGACGGTACCCTTCGTGTATTTTTTAAAGACCAGATCGCCTTCCGGAGTAATGTACGCGTCGAATCCACATTTTCGAGCCAGTTCGCGGATGTGTTCGTGAGCGTTCTTGCTGTCGTCCAAGTAGTAAACCGAGAACTTGACCCCATCAGACGTTTCCGGCTTTATACCAGCCTTATTGGCCAGGTCCTTAACGATTTGCCCAGCGTTCATATTCAAGTAGACTTGGTTGACCCTTAACTCGAGAAGCTTCGTAGCCTTGTTCAGCCCCCTAACCATAATGTCTGAGACGCCTGGTCTGACGCCGTCCACCGTGCCATTGAAGATCTCCTTGAGGTCGTCCTCATAGCCGATCTGTATCGAGACCTCGTCTCCCTCCTTGATCTTAGTGGTCTTGTCGCTTACTCCAAACACTATTTCAAAGCTGTCAGCCGGTATATCGATGTCCTGTGTCACCCTGATGCTCACCAAGGGGCTTTGTGCGTCTAATTCGAAGGTCTCTGATCCGATCTTGACCTTATAGGTGGGCTTGAGCATCTTAACTTCAGTCCTTCTTAATCACTGTATATATATAAAATACGCAGAGAGCTACAAGGGTCATATCGAATTTACATAAAAATATTTGATACGCGCGAGCACTAATTATTTTCCATTCATCTGTAAATAGGTGTTGGCCACTTTTTTTATACTTCGCAGTCAATGCCTCTGTTCCTCAAGCTTGAATTTAATTCCACCTTTCAGGAATATTTTATTTAGCGCATATTTTTTTATATAAAGCATATAAAGTTCAACTAATTATGGTGTATTCATATTGGCTGAAGAAAAGGAGATCAAGGTCCCAGTTATCGTCCCGAATGTGATAGAAAGCGTCAAACTAGTCCATGATAATTGGATGCCCATTCAAAATAGAGAATACAAACATGATCAACCCGACGGGAGTACAATCGAAAACAAAACCGGAGAGAGCGGCTTTATAAAAGAGCGAAACTTCATCGCCGGAAAAAGGAAGATTACACTGAAGACTTTACAAGGTTCAGACAAGGACGTTGAGGGAGGAGATAATCCAGGTCCCCTTCCGGCCCTAGATCTGAGGAACCAAAGCGAGGGAGGTAAGGGACCTCTAAAAAGGGGGGACTCTCGACAAGATGCAGTGAAACATCTACAAAGTATGTTGAGTGCTCTCAAATATGATCTCGGGGACACAGGTCCTGACAACGATGGGGTCGATGGCGATTTTGGCGCAAAGACTCAGATAGCCGTAGAGGAATATCAGAAATCGCATAAGGACTGGGAGGGGAAACAGCTTCTCAAAGATGGTCGCGTAGGACCCAGGACCTCCGATGCCCTCAACCGGACCCTTGTGGGATTCTGGTATGACAAGTACGAAACCCCCACGGAGCTGACGGATACCCTCAAACTCGTGACCGTCACTGACAAAGTTGCGGTAGAGAAAGGTGTAGACCTCTAAGTGATTTGAATGAGTAATGAAAGTAAGGCTCCTCAAATTAAGCGTTATGTTATACAGGTGAACCCTGGACGGCCGCGGCTGGGAATCGATCTCACGTTGTGCCCGAAGTCAGTTTTGCCCGATGCCCGCAACCAGAAAACAGAGTTTACTGCGAGGATCTATGCCTTCAAGGATGGGAGATGGGTGTACCCTGGTGAGAAGAGGAAGATCACATTCAGTTTCAAGAAGGTCTCTAAGGAGAGTGGCGTCTGCATGAACTATCCAATTAAGAAAAGAGATAATGTTACGCCAGCCTCCGCGATTGAAAGTAACACAAATCCCGATCTCTTCTTCCCCGAAGACGATGATAAGATGAGGGACTTCGATTTTGATGATGATGAAACAGATGCCGATGCGAATAAAAAATGCCCCACTGAGATCCTTGTGGCCAACGATAATCCTGCTCACAGCCACCATTACAAGAAGGCTACCACAAAAAAGGCTGTAACTGAGGCGAAGGTCTTGGTACGGTGCGAGGACTACGGCGCCTTCGGCATTCTGAAGGCCGAGGCTGATGACTGCGAGATCCTTAAGCCGAGGGAGAGAGATGCCGTGTGTAGTCAGGAATTGGGAGACAACGATGTAAAGTTCCCTAGGGATGATAACGGGAATGATATAGCGGATGGAGCCCCTCAGGATAAAAAAACGGATGGCACAACTGCCCCAGCGGACGAAGACGAAGACGACACTCCTCACTCAACCGACCACAAGGGGGATGGTCTCACCAACTACGAAGAATACCGGGGTTTTATAGTAAAAGAGGGGGGAGCTAAGAGGCACAAAAGGACGAATATCAACAATAAAGATGTCTTCATATATGATGTAGACGACCTCAAAACAGGTACCTTTAGTGCGTCCGGACTGACTATAAATTTCATCCATGGACCCGGATTCTACAACGGTAATTCAAGTCATGATAATGATTCTCCACCAACTCCCAGCGATAGACAGTTAATAAACTGTAACAGGACGAGTCATTCAGGCGGGGAGCAGCACGGATTAAGATTGGTGGATAAAGACTTGTCTGGCGATGGCTGTATAGGCTATAACTATGGAGGAAACGTTCCTATTCTGCCCAAGACTTCAAATTATGTGGCAGTTGATCAAACTCAACTGGCCACTATGGTCGCTGGAAGATTAGCTAAGACTATAGCACACGAACTAGGACATGCAGTCCATGTAGTTCATCACGGCGAGAGTAATGATTGCCCAGATTGCAATTATTCTCAGGCGGGGAGTCTAACCAGCGGCAATGTCTCATGTGTTATGCGATATGGCCCAAACTATGATAGTAAATGGTGCCATAAGCACGGTGGTGCTTGTCATACACACAATGTTCCCAATCCTGAAGCTGTCGCTACTCAATTCTGCGATTCATCTGCTGGAACAGGTTGCAACGTCGCAGGTGCGCCATGTAATTTTACTAATAATGCTACAGTGGGGGATTGCAAAGGGCAAATTAAAGTTAAAGATTGGTAAAAAATGGAGGAAAGTTGGTGGTAATGTTGGAATCGAATGAGCCGCCCCAGATTAGCATAATGTGTAGAGCTAACAGAGGAACAAGTGTGAAGGTTTTTTTTGATGAGCCTTTGGTCCTCTCGGTCACCATTTTTAACGATTCAGCGGTTGCAGCTGACTCCCATAACGCCCCGTTCAGAGACCAGATCCGAGAGCTGGAGAAAAAGTTCAGGGAAAAACGGATGGAGGAGGAAGAATTCAAGGGGGCTGTAGAGGATGTTGAGCAGAACATGCTCAAGGTTAGGATCTACAGATTTGGAGGTCCTGAAGGATGGCCCNAATTCATCAGATTCCAAGCTCTGTCAGACAATACTTGGAGTGATGTTGATTGGCCCCTAAAATTATCGATATATTCTCCCACTAATCAAGTAGTCGACTTGGACGCTTCAACTTCATGTTATGTCGAATACGGTCTGGACCCTGAAGATCCTGAAAGACCAACAGGAAAATATCAGATTAAAGCCGTAGTTGAGATTGTTAAAGATAAGATAGTTGAATCCAATGTTGTCACCTTGAACCTTCTACAAAAAAATATGCCGAAGACTCAAAGTAGCAAAGAGGAAAACCTCCTCAACAGGGCAAAATACGCCTTCAGGAGAGGCCTCTACAAAGAAGCGGAGGAATACGTCCAAAGCGTCCTAAAAGCCAATCCCAATTCCATCTCAGCTTTACATCTAGTAGGTAAAATTGAGGAAAAAAAGTCCAATCTTTCTGCTGCCCTCTCGGCATACGAAAAAGCACTCGAAGAAGTAACCGTACAATTACCAGATAGGAAAGAACCTCCCCACCTCATAATCGAAAATATCAAGAGGCTCCGGGCTTTGATGGAAGAGTGAAAAACCGATCTGGTTTCCAATGCATGCCCTATTAGATTGGACATAAGCATTTCGGAAAGAAACAATAGTTCATTTAAAGGCTAGCTGGAGGTCTCATACAATAATAGGATGTTAGTGCCACTCCATGCCGAAAACTGTTAACAAATTTCAATTACGTGCTGAAGGTTCTTGTTTGAAATTAGGTTATCTAATATTTCTTTAGATTTGGGTGAGATGTCTGTTTATTTAATCCTGATCTCTTCCTTCTTGTCCTCGTAGCTGGGCGCGTCGACCGTCACTGTGTACATCCCCACGCGCGCGATAAGGTTATAACCGTGACTCCAAGGTTCCAGGACGCTCGTACCGGGCATTCGCGAATAATTTATGATGATGAAATTAATCTTCTTTTAAATCGTACAATCCATAATTGTGGCACCAGCTGTGTTCATATCTTATGTGAATGCTTTCCATCTCAGCGTTTTTCGGTTCAGTATATACATTTATGTGGTATCCCATGTCGAGATTCCAGTCCTTCAGATATTCTTTCAGAACCTTTTTTTCTTGGGTGGCTGGATCGGGTGCTTTATAGTATTCGATGGCCTTTTTACATAACGCTTTAGATAAGCGAAATGCTCTTTTTAAATAATCGTAATAGTCATGATCCCTATTTCTGTAATTAACCAAATTCATACTAGGTTTGTCTGGGAAAGGAAACAATGCCCTATCGTAACTGCCATCTAATGATTCAAAAATTCGGTTACTGGCGGTCCATAGATCATCATCATCCAAGTTTTCACCATAGACTTCTTTGAAACAATTACAAACATCATTATATAATGCCTCCATATCGTCATTTCTATATGATACTAATACACCAAGACTAAGATCATCGATGAAGTCACTCCAACTTTTTAAGGCTCCTGTGCTTGACAGGTCATCTAAACCAAAGTAGTTTATTGCTAACCATGCGTCTTGATGAGCCTCTGTCATCATATGCATATGGACTTTTCCCTCTTTTATAGGTAAAAGTGGAATATCAATCTCATCAATAAAAGGAACAGGTTGACTCCAGTAAGCTCCAGCAATTGTGTTAATGTAAGGGTGGCATACTACATCACAGGCAATATGACTTATAAAACCTAAAATGAACGCCATCAGCCTTTTTCCTGCTTCATTTTCTCCTTTACCCTTAGCATAGTCGATGAGTTTTATTGCGAAAGTGCTTGACATATTGTAATGAAATAAGTCGGCTGCAAATCCGGTTTTATCAGGATTATAATATGGGAGGTCGGGAAAAACCGCTCCTAAATACGCATATTGTGAAATTCCGCTGTCTTTTTTCCCGTTCAATTTAGTTTTCTCGCTTTTACGAAGTTCGTTATTCTTCACTGGTCTAGAGTGGAATATGCTTTCATTTTTATTTATAAGCGTATGATACGTTTCTATAAGATTTATGAAATGGGCAATCGTTGCAGGCATGATAACATCTCCCTCCAATCATAAGGATACGAATCGATCAATAACGTATTCTATTCCATTGTCTTTTTGGATTATCACTATCTTGTTCAATTGAGGAATTGTGTTCTTTTTCTTCTCTTCACTAAATTTTGTTTCTTCGCTTTCTGAATAGTAAAAGATCTGGGATAGAAGCTCTTCAGTTGGCCAAGGTTCACTATCTTGATCAATGAAGACCTTTTCAGGCCATTCTCCCTTTTTATTTTCAACTTTTTCTTCTTTTTCCCAAGCTCGCTCTCCATCATCGTAAGAGGTTGCTACATATTTCCTCTTTGCTTGCGTCTTTATCGTTTTTTCAAGAAAATCTTCTTTTTTAAGTTCCACTTTAAAAGCCTTCTCTCCTGGAGTGTGACCTTCGATTGATTCCCACTTATCTCGATCGATTGATTTTTCGATCTCGAATTCCTCAAATGAATTTCCTTTGCCCAGGAATGCCATTACATCTTCTTCATTTTTGTTGAGATCGAAAATCTCGACTTCGAGAAAAATCTTCGGAGGCAATTTCTCAACGGGATATTCGGTGGGTTCTAGGAAATTTAATTTAAAACCTTTTTTTGGTATAAAGGGGCAGTTTGCCACATCGCAGGTTTTATTTTGATAAGGACCCATGGGGTCGGGACAGCTTATTTCAGGTTTCTCTCCCTGATCGATAAAGAGTGCTTCTATTCTTCGGTTCGTCTGACTTCTATAATTTTTCTTATGTTTGGCTTCGATTGGTCGAGATTCACCACAAGCAAGTATTTGATAATTATTATCGACATACTTAATGTTTTTTTTATAATTACTCAATTCGCTAGGAGTAGTTTTCAGCATATCGGCAATTTCTTTAATGTAGCAGTCAAATATAGCTCCCTCCGTCTCTTCCCCGATGATACCGTCAACACCGATATTTTCCCCAAATTTGTCATTATATGTTTCTTGAAATTGTCTTACAGCCGCTTTAGTCTCAAGGTTAAGATCATCATTTACTTCACCAGGATCGCAATCCCATCCCCACTTGGTAGCATAATGTTTTAATATTTGTTGAAAGTCTTCAACTTTATTTTTTTTATGAGAATTATCAACCCACTTTTTCTTCTCACCTTCTAATAAATATAACACACTAGATGCTCTAATCATAGACAACTCAAAATTATATTTGGGTTTACCCGATGTATCTGTATTCCCAACAATTATTAACTTCTTTTCAGGGTTCAGTTCAGCGTACTTAAAGATGTCTGCAACGAGCGATAACCCCGTAACATGAGTATGTGAAGAAGAACTGGCTCCGTTTTTTGAGGAAGGCCCTTTAGGTTGTGAAGGCAATAATATGGCAGAATCATGATGGAACAATGCATCTTCAAATTCGTAGACAAATATACTTCTAATGGTCATTCCGATATCAGCAATTTCATAACCCTTCTTTTCCATTCCCAACTAAATCTAGTATCTTCGCAATTATAAATTGCGCACTTACGTGCGCGGGAACCGAAAAGGAAGTAGAATAATTCATCAAGCTACAATCTGAAAAACAAGAAACACGCGCGCAAACACATTTTCTTTAGATTAAGGTGAGATATCTGTTTATTTTATCTCGACCTCTTCTTTCTTGTCCTCGTAGCCTGGTGCGTCTACCGTCACAGTGTACATCCCCTGTTCCAGGTTGTCCTTGCGGTATATCCCTTCCGAGTCCGTCTTGAGGGTGTACTCCCCGCCTTCGAACGTTATCTTGACATCCACGTCTGGCTGCGGGTTCCCCTCGCCGTCCACGATCTTGCCGGTTATATAGTTCACCGACGATTTCGCCTCTTCGGCCTCCTCCTCGACCGACTCCTTGGCCTCCTCCTCCTGGCTCGGTGGGGGATCGTCCTTCTGGGGTGGTGGAGTGTACTCCCTCAGCACTATCTTGTACTTGTAGTTGTTCGGCATCCCACCCATATCGTCAACCTGGAGGTCCTCTATCAGAACGTCGGTGACCTCGGCCACGCCTGAGACATCCGACGAGAAGGGAATGGGTTTCCCAGCCTTAAACCTCAACCTTAGGTTCTTCAGGGCGTCCTTCGCCTCTTCGCCGTGGATCACGCCCTCNAAGGATATGCGGACGGGCTCTCTCCCAAGGTCTTGGAGTATCCCTCCCTCCATCCCCGGTATCTTATGCTCGACCACGCTCCGCCTCTCCTCGACCTTCACGTTGTAGACGCTGTTGATTACTTTCGTTTTCCCGGTGTCGTCGTCCCGGATGTGTTTTACCAGGGGTATCTTATCGAGCTCTATACTCATCAGTACACACCATACCTTCGAGCCTCTTCTCTCAGGATGCGCGCTATCTTTCTCTCCAGTTCCCTTGAGTCGATATCACTTATCTTTTGTTCGACCTTTATGTCTATGGGGCGCCTTCTGTCCACGACACGCTCCCGCTGGACCGATGGGGGTCTCTGCGCCCTGGGGATCGCCTCGACGTGCGAGAGCATTGGCACCATATCCACTAGCCTCGGGCTCAGCACCGATACCGGGAACTCCAGGGCAGCTCTCTCAGGCGCCTGCTCCCCCATTGGGACCTCCAGTAGGCTGGAAACCATTCCGCTCAAGGAGGTTGTCCAAACCTTTTCGGCCTCCACCTTTGAAGTTACTATTTTATTCATTAGGCCAAGGTAATCGAAGGTCTTGGGAACATCCAGTTCCCCCCCAGGATATTCTACATCGGGAATAAGAGCAGCAGTTACCCCATAAACAGCGGCTACGCGTGTGCTCAGGAATTCTCCTAACCTAGATGTCAGATCGACGTAAGCCTTTATGGGATGCTGGGGTGCTTTGGCGACCTCTTCCATTTCCCCTTCAATCGAAATTATAGGTTCCTCCAATTTAGAGACCTCTGCAAGCTCAGCAGCAATGTCGATGTACGTGCGCGCGCGGTGTAACGGCGGTGGGGTCGGCTCCATTATTTCTTCCTCGGGGGAAGGCAACTCTGGCCTTGTGATCCCGGCGAGCCTAGACGCCATCGTGATGTACTCGTGAAGCGGATGGAAAGGCGATGTAGTGGGTACCATATCCTCTTCCACAACAGGATACGTGGGAACCCCAGGCCTTGTGATCCCGGCGAGCCTAGACGCCATCGTGATGTACTCGTGAAGCGGAGGTTTCTTGCCTAACTCCACCCCTCGTTCTCTGACCTCCTCCGAGAGTGCTTCCCTAATGTCTATTATCTCGAGGGAGGTACGAAGCTTCTTGGTCACAAGCTCCTTGAGGCCGGGCGCGTGGACCAGCTCCTTGACAGCCGCCCAGCGGTGTACCGGCATCAGCTGGGTTAATGCCTGCCTGTAGGTCTCAGCCGCCTCCTCGGCCAGCTGTCGTGTAACTCTTTCCACTTCGGAGGAGACCAGTGCGGCCTTGCTCTCCGCCTCTCTCGTCAGTATCTCAGTGACCAACGGAGGGAGCTCGTCCTCAGCGAGGCTCTCTGCAGCCTCTACTACCCTCTCAATCTGAGGTCCCATGAAGGGTCCTGGTCGGCTGACCTCCTTTTCAACCCTATCCCATGCGAACACTTGCTCGCTAGCGATCTTCGTCGCCTCCAGAATTAGCGGTCTCCAGTCGTATGTTGGTCTGATTTTACGGACCTCTACCTGCTGGCTGACGACATCGTGGATCGATGCCTGCATATCCACGTAATTATCGACTAGGCCCATCTTCGTGATGACTGGCTGGGCGGCGCTCATGCCTACGGCCCATTTGGCGAGGTCTTGGTACATCCGACTGACTTTTCTCATGCTGGGAGGTATCCTCAGAGAGGGGGTTATCGCCCTTGGGGGTTCTGTCCTTGGCATTAGAGGCGTGCCTTTACCCGGAACCTCGTATTCCTCGACGATTTCATAGTACCTCTCTGGGACGTCCACCATCTTGGAGGCTGATATTTCCTCGAGTCGGATTTTGGCTACTATTTCGGGTCTCTCGATCTCCGGTCTGGGTCTCAGTTCAGGGGGAACATAGGCTAAAGGAGGTATTGCAGCTATGATTCTCTGTTTGTACTCGGGGATTGTGTATACTACTTCCATTTTCATGGATGGGGGTTCTGGCTGGCTCCCGCGCTCTGGCCTACGTGGGCGCCTAAGGAAGCTTCGCACCATCCTCCTGATGATGCTAGTTACGGGATCGAACCTGCTGGTAACGACATATTTTTGGGAGTCCTCGATTCTTGGATACGCCTCTTCGAACTCCGCTTCCTGGTAAGCTGGCTCCGGGAATGGAATGGCAGGTAACGTTGGCGGTGAGAAGATCACTTGCATTCGAGCGACTCGCTGCAACATTCTAATCATCCTCAGGGCCAAGGTGTTCAGATTGTCGGGGATGCCAATTTCGTATAACTTGTTTATCATTGAGGAGATGGCCTTGTTGGGTGCAATTACGGGTAGAGCGTAAGCGCTGGTTCTCTGCATCTCCAAGGTTTTCTTGACGAGTGTCTCGAAGCGGCTCATATGAGGTCCCCCTCTGAATGGTTCACGTTGATCTACTCGAATATGATCCTTGTGGTGTCGCTTTCAGTTGGCCTTGAGTAACTCATCTGTTTTAGTCGATTCGATAATGCAAAAATAAGGAAGTTGATTTGGTCCCGGGTGAGGTCCCCCGGGCTGTCAGCGAGCTTGTACCCGTAGTCGAGACAGAGGGTTGCGAGCTCGAGGCCATTAGGGCTCTTAACGAGCTCCTCCATCTCTAGCTTTTTTTTTAGCATCCTCACTCGATGTTACTCCGCTAATCTCTAGGACCTTCGTGCCGATGAACTCGGGTACTCCGAACTTCATGTCAGAGACATCTTCCTTCGNTAGGTTCGGCTCNACCATNCCCATGGAAGCAGCCATTCTCAGGGCCTCGAAGTTCTTCGTNGCGTCCATCCTTGCTATGTCTGGGGTGCCATCCTCGTTTAGTGGGACATTTCCGATCAGAGAGAATATNTTGGTCAGTTCGCCATCAGTCAGAGGTCTAATCACGACTTCTGCGTCGTATTCCTCGACGTACAGTGGCTCATGTCTTTCCTTGCCCTTAAGGATGTCCTCCTTCGTAAGCCTCTTTGTCCCACTCATCTCGTTCCCTTTTATTAGCTAGGTGAACCTCTATTCTTCCCTTACCCTCGTAGACGTGAAGTTGTATGCCGTGACACCGATGCCGTTCGCCGTCATCTCGAAGGTCTTGTCATCGAGGTAGCACTCGTCGAAGGTTATCTGTCTGACTTTTGTCCCCTCAGCCACATTGAGGGTTAAGACCATGTTGAAGCCCGGTGGATCTACCGGATATAGGAAATCGTCTAGCGCCGTGTTAAGTGAACTGATCCTCAGGGACCCAGTTACAATCACTTGTCCCGACTCTATTCCTATGCGCTCTGCTACTCCTATGGCCTCTATGTCTGCTTGTCTCCTACGTACCTTAAAGTCTATAGATTGGACACCCGCGATCTCGTTGCCATCTACGAGGACCTTGCTCTTCGCCGCAGATACAATCATTAATGACACTCTACATCACCTCCTATGCCTGGACCGTTATGGTCGCGTAGATGTAATCTATCGCCCTGACAGGCCTCACGGCCAAGTCGACTCTGACTATTCCCTGAGCGAAGTCGAGTTGTGAGCTATAGACATCCACAATGAAAGCTGGCTCTACACCGTCTGTGCTCGGTACGATCGCACCCTCATTCTCCATCCGTAGCATCAGCTCCGTGATCTTCTCCTTGAGGGCGGCTCTGCCCGTGGCGTTGTTAAGTGTCCCGATGAACTGGTCGCCCGTCGATTTTACGAGTCTCACCGCGTGGTCTGTCGTCCGCATTACGTTGATCTGCTCTTTGCTTGTTGTTATGCCCTTGATGACGATTATTCCTTTGCCCTTCTGGGCCCAAACAGGCAGGATTCCGGCATTCAGCAGCTGCCTCGCTTGGGAGGGGGTGTATTTCTCTTCCAGCTCTGAGAGACCCGTCAAGGCCTTGAAGGTGGGTGACTCGTAGTAGCTCAGCTTGCTGATCAGACCGGCCACAGCGCCGGCTATGCCGTGGGGCGCCACCAGTATGAATCTGTCGCTTGCGAGCACCTCCGTCCTCTTGATGATGTCGCTGATTTCCTCTCCCTCCTCCACAGATCCGATGCCGATTCTGCCCATGGCCCCATTACTCATGTTGACGCAATGGGCTTCGATAAGGGCGTGGACCTTGGGATCCGTAACGTCGCAGGCGCACACCATGTCAACCTCGGCCTCAGCCTCCAGCCTCTCGAGGGCCGCCTCGAAGCTCTCCTCTGTTGGGTCGCCAGGAGGCTTACCGCCCTTCAGCTTTCCCTCAACCGGAACGGGATTGTTGCCCGGTGCAGCCGTCTTAGACTTCAGATCATTGGCGTTGGCGAGCTTAGAGTTATCGTTGACGTACTTGACCAAGTACTTGTCGCTCCTCCTGTTCATGACGAGGTCGTCGAATACCTCAAAGACCACGCCATCACTCAGCAGTAACCTGACTGTGTTCTCTGTCGTACCAGGCTCAATCGAGAAGCCTATGTTGTCGCCAGTTACGCCTATGGACTTCGCCATCAACTCCACGGTGTCAGCTTTTTCACTGTCCTTCAACTTGGCCGAGGAATACTCGCCACCCTTCCCTACTATCCGAGTGGCGACGACCTCGAAGACCCCGTTCTGGAAGGCCTGTTTGACGCTCTGTGTCAGCGTATATTCAAGACTGTCACCGAACATGTCAGCGAACTCTCTCCAACTCCCCAAGTGGGTCGGGGTGAGCTCAGGACCCTTCTCAGCAGTCCCCATCATGCCAACGACTCCAGAGGGATATGGTGCCGGTGGTATGATCTCTTTTATAACTTTAACCTCTACGCCAGGTATTACTCTAACCAAAGTAACACTCTCGATCTTACTCCTTTTATTAAGTATTTTAAACTTTAGTACGGTTTTTAAAAAATAACACGGTCCGACGTGTTCACTGCCGCCTGAGAAAAAGAGAGCAGAGCCTTCGCCGAGCAGGGCGGCAAAGCCAAAGTCTACATACTTGGCGCTCGAAGGAGATTGGTCGGGATTGGTATAATCCGACCCACCGGCTTCAAGGAAAGGGTCAACCTACGGCTACTCGACACACTTCTAGAGACTAAGGTTTTGCCCTCATACATTCCCGCCTTGGATCGTCGAGGTGTCTAGATTCAAGTCTTCTGATCTACTCGATACCGTTTTATGCCTTAGACATCAAGTTGGGTCCATGAAGAACCTCGTTAAGCGTAAGCTGAAGGCGGGTAAACCTGCGCTGGGCACATGGGTATCAATAGGACACCCCGACGTGACCATGTACCTGGCAGACATGGGGTGGGACTGGCTCGTGTGCGACATGGAGCACAGCCCCTACG
>JGI2171J19970_10001329_pt1 | contig 13835 bp, 13 predicted proteins | sample DeeMarSWOR324_28_FD_19970 | JGI IMG/M metagenome (IMG submission 19970) | reverse complement strand
AAGGCTTCAGTTAAAGTGGTTTCCATTTCTTCTCGATACTTCTTAGCTTCTGACAAAATGGCGAAAAACTCGCGAACTAGGGCATCTTGCTTTTCTCGAAGAAGTTCATAACCACGTGCGGCTAATTCACGTCGTTCCTTGAGAGTTAGAAGTTCCATTCGAGTTGGGCGAACCCCTGCAATAATTCCTGCTGACTCAGACAAGATTATCCCTCAAAGTAAAGCATAAACACAGACTACCCATATTAGGATCGCTCCAACCACAACCAACCATTCGGCAAAGTATTTTCGAATCTTGTCCGGGTTTTCTGCCATCAAACCGGCCATTCCAAAACTGAGTCCACATAACAATAAATTGGCTAGAAATAAAATTGCTGCAATCTGATCCCAGGGAATGTCTAACACTAGATTGGTTACAGCTACAAATCCAGCACCAATCATGAATAGGAGTCCAAGAACCTGTAGAACGCGAATGAGCTTACTGTTGGTTTCAGCCACGGAAACACGCTCGCGGATTGTATAGAGTCGAGGCGAAACTGAGGGTGCTCGCTATATAAGCCTTGCTACCTTGACAAGCAGTATATTATTGTCGCAGTTCATCGAATGTGTGAATGCGCATTTTTGCTGGCTTCTTGACGATATTTCCAATGCGGACTCCAATGATTAGTTCGACGCCACGTTCTTCGGCAATATCGATAAGCCGTTGTGTTACCACTCCATCTAAAATGAGGACTTGGGCATTTTTCTGTTTCTGCAACTCGTTGGCTATCTCTCCGACATGTGTCTCCTTAAGTTGTTTCAAATCATTATCAAGAATTGAAGCCATCATCGTCTGTTGAATTTTTTGAGATGAATCAAGAACTGCTTTCGGAATTCCGAGATCTTTCGGTTTCTTCTTGACCTTTGGGTGTTCTTTAGTTCGGAGTGTGTCCGGTTTTGTAGAACGAGTTGTCCTCTGACGGGTTTCCTTCGGTTTCTGTGCAGTTGGTCGCCGACCTCGCCGTTTCGCTTTTGGAGTGACTTTGACCGGAGCTTTGGCTTTTCTAATGGTCTTTCCTAGCACCTGTCCAGCTGGAATTTTGTTTCGGAGGGCTTTTGTGATTTCCTTGTGAGTTAGTTCCTCTACTTCTCTTCCTGTTGGCGCTCTCGCAACGTAGTCAACTTTTGCTAATTGAGCAAGCTCTTTGAGAATTAAATCTCCTCCTCGATCGCCGTCAAGGAAGGCAATCACAGTTTTTGATTTGATCAAATCAACGATTGATTTTGGAATCGAAGTACCTTCTACTGCAACTGCATTTTTCACACCTGAACGAAGCAAGGATAGCACATCTGCACGGCCTTCAACAACAATGATTGTGTTAGAAGTTTCTGCATCCGGTCCAGCAGGAAGTTTTTCCTTCCCTAGTTTCACAATCCCTGCCGTACGTGATTCTTTCATGACAGTATCTGTCATTTCCTGCGAATCCGGTGATACTTCTCCTTCCCAATCTCGTAGAAGATCCACGGCTCGTTCAATGATTCGTTTTCGTTTTTCTTTGCGTACGTCTTCTAGTTTTTCTAAGGTAATTTTCGCTGCGCAAGGACCAACTCGATCTACGGTTTCCATTGCAGCTGCGAGAACTGCGGTTTCAGTCCGATCAAGACTACAGGGAATAGTAATGGTGCCTTGTGATTTACCGCCTTCTGAATTCAGTTCTACTTTTATTCGACCAATTCGCCCCGATTGTTGTAACTCTCTAAGATCCAAATCTTCACCGATTACCCCTTCACATCTGTGATATGAAGTGTAGGCCCTCTGTTTGACCAAAGAGCGCGCCTACGACATCGGGGGTCTCAACTACTCCATCTATTTCGATTTTTCCACGAATACAATACTTAGTAGTACCTGTACTTTCTTCATTTGCTCCCATAATCGCCACCTAGTAAGAGTGATTTTTGATGATTTATCAGTGGCGCTTGATGTTGAGTGCGCCATATTTTTTCCAATAGGATCATGATGATGATTATGTAATTTGGTAAGCGTAATGTAATTAGCCTCACGAAGAAACGACATTAAAACTTTGTGCCTTTCGAATAATTATCGGTCTCTTTTAAGCCTTCAATAACTCGAACACGCCAACTAAATGCTCGCCTTAGTTGGTGCCGTTCATTGTGAAGCATTGTGACTCCTCGTCCTTCTAATTGGTTAATCAAGTGACGTGTTAATTGGCCTCCTCTTCTATCAAAATCGAATAATATCAGCAAACGTTGGGCCTCTGCTAATTCATCCGCCAAACTGACAATATTATGACCTGTTAATGCATGGATTGGTCCCGTTAAACCCAATCCACGTAATGCCGTGATATCCTTGATACCCTCCACTACTATTGGAACACCTTCTTCGGAGAGTTCAAGTAATAGACGAATACCCTTTTCAAACCGCTCCTCTAATCTTTCTTGTTTAGATTGGGGGTTTTTTTGGTGTGGACACATGGCAGTTCGCCTGAATCGCTCTTTGGGTAGAAGTCAGTTGTATTTCTTAATTTTACCGAATCTGGGGGACTTTAATCGGTGTACTTTTATATATCGCAGAACAAGCCCGAGGCACTTAGTGGTGTTACCGTTGGATAACATTCCACCTAGCGTTGAGAAAATTTCACAGCATACCCAAGAAGTGCTTACTATCGAGGATTTAACAGAAATTTTTTCTCGCCAAGAGAAACCTCGGGGCTACATAGGTGTTGAACCAAGTGGATTATTTCACATAGGGTGGATTGGCTGGGTACAGAAACTCAATCAACTAGTAGAATTAGGAGTCCGAATGGAAATTCTCTTGGCTACCTGGCATGCCCAAATTAATGACAAATTTGGCGGAAATATCGAAAAAATCCGGCGGTGTGCAGAGTATCTCCGTCACTGTTTTACTGCCCTGAATGTAGAAATCCATAAAGTTCACATTATCACTGCAGAAGATTTGATGCGACGCCTCGACTATTGGGAGAAAATTCTTCGGGTAGCAAAAAATCTCACTCTAGCTAGAGTTCGGCGATCAACCGATATCATGGGACGTACTGAAGAAGAAGCCGCCATCGACTTTTCGAAACTTATCTACCCCCTTTTGCAGGTAACTGATATTCTCGATCAAAAATACGAAATTTGTCTTTCAGGAATGGATCAACGACGTGCTCATGTCTTAGCACGTGAAGTTGCTGATAAAATGAAGCTCGGATGGAAACCAGTTGGTATTCACACACCCCTTCTCCCTGGGTTAACTGGTACCTCTCGTATGGATGTTGCCACTGAGTTCTCTGCTCAAGAATTAGCCATAGAAACGAAAATGTCGAAGTCAAAACCAGGCGATGCGATCTTCATTCATGATTCACCGCGTGAAATCAAAAAGAAAATTAAGAACGCATACTGCCCCGCCCAGGTCGTGGAGAATAATCCCATATTGAGCTATATTCGCAACATTTTGTTCACCCAAGACGGCTTCACCCTGCATATTGAGCGGACTGAAAAATACGGTGGTCCGTTAAGTCTGACAAGTGCAGATGAACTCGAAGAATTATATGCCGCAGGAGCTATACATCCACTTGACCTTAAACACGCCGCAACAATCGCCTTCTCAGATTTTCTTGAACCAGTCCGGAAGTATTTTGAAGAAAATAAGGAAGCAACGAAATTATACGAAGAAATCACTGAATATCAGGTAACACGGTAACCAAGTGAAATCACTTTTCGGTAACCTGAACATCAAGCACAAAATGGTCAAAACTCGGGTTATAGGTCTTTATTACATGCATATTTAGGAGCTTTACTTGGCGATTCAAAGAAAACGCGGTCTTCTCTAAAATTTTTAGGAGTTTGGTTTCTAAGTCATTTTTCAAACCTATTTCATGAATATGCATTACACCGCCAGGTTTCAAGCTCAAAATGCCTTGTTCCAGATATTTCGTCGTTCCTTGGATTAATCCCATGAGAACCCGGTCTGCTGTTCCCTGTCCAAGTTTTGGTGTTACTATGCCTGTATCACCTAGGTGTGGATGGACGATATCATGAACTCTGTTTGCCTTGATATTTTGTGATAAATATTGAAAGGCGTCGGGGTTCCATTCGATTGCGTGAATTAATCTGGGGGAAGCATGTACTGCCATCGGTATTGAAAATTGTCCAATTCCTGCGAACATATCAATAACCAATTCATCAGATCCAAGTTGGCTCATCCGGAGACGTTCCGTTTTATTCCCCACGGAAAACATGACTTTCATCGGGTCAAGATGGAAAATAACATTATTTTCTTTGAAAACCGTCTCGGTATCAGGTGAACCCGCAATCAGTTCAACCGCAGGTTGTCGATAGGGGCCCGAAATCCCTGCGGTTCTTTTTAAAACGGATTGAATCTTTGAATCATACTCCAAAACTGTGTTTCCAATCAAGTTCTTATGTTCGACAATTTTCGGGTTCAACCAGAGAATAGCAACGTGACCTAATATGCGTAGGCGGCGAGGTAGAAGATCTGGAGAAATTTTCGCTCCCAGTCGTTTTTGAAGAAACTGGGAGAACGTGATATGACGGTGATTAGCTATCTTCTTCACCCGACTCTAAGTAATTATCCAGAAGTGGAGGGTCGTCGATGTTCTGTAGATCGATACACTAACGCCCCATCATCATTGGTGGGCGGAACGCCGTAATACCTCCGACAGGTCCTCTCTTAATATGCCGAGCGTATTGAACACAAGACGACCCGACGTCGAAGTGTGGACATCGTGGGTTGCCCCCACAATCACCTCTTGACGACACGTCATAGATCAAGCAGGAGCCTGTCACATGCCGCATAACCTTCAACGCTGCTCCAGTGTGCCTGCGATTTTGCACGAATCCTCATCAGAAAAATATCTTCAGATTCGTCCTCGATTACAGCCATTATCCTTTCATTGCTAGCACCAAAACGGAAACGGTGCCTCATAAACGCTTTCACTAATGAGCTGTGACCTCATGGTAAATGAGACGGCCATCACGATCAATTTGTCCTGCACGAATTCGCGTGGACGAAATTGAGATTTGGTCCTCCGCCATCACCATGGTAAGAACAGCAATATGCAAGAGGGGGAGTTTATGTTCTCGTCGGATTTCGTTGATTTCCTTGGCAACTGGGCAGGTTTCTTCACTAACGACAATGAGTTGGAGTTCAGGCATCGTAATGGCGGGTCCGAATTTATTGTGGAGTGGTCGGATGATATACCGGTCACTATAGCACTCATCTTCCAGCCATTTTTCTAACTCACTTATCCGGTTGTCATAACTTGCGATGATTTCCCAGTCGGGTTTATGTTTCACCATATCTTGTGTCGTTAACCCGATGAGAACCTTCTTACCCAATTCAAAAGCTCGGCGTAGGAGCGTCTTGTGCCCTTTATGAAGGCGGTCGAACGTTCCCCCAATAGCGACCCAATCATATGGTTCTTCAGACAAGACGCAGTCCTCATTCCTTGCTCTAATGTTCTGCTGAAAAAGCTTTACCACGAGTCAAAATTAGAGTTATTCAGTGAATTTAGCCAATACCGCTTGTGTTTCCGATTCCGGCGATGATGATAGTATCGCCTTTGATTGTGCGCCGTAGGATTGCGTTTTTCATTTTTTCAACGACTTTAGGAACTGCATCCACGAGGGATTTCTTCATCGGACCAAGTGCATCCTCTATGGACTCTTTGATAATTATGGCATCAATGGGAATTTCATACTTAACAACCGAGTCTTCCATCTTGAATTTCTCGGGTCCAGGATCTCCAATGGCAGCACCCACGCCTTCAATGACATGTCCACTTTCTTCGCCTTCCAGTTTCAAGCCGGCATCGACAGTAATGATTCGTGAGATCTTCTTTTTATGTCGGTCAACTAAGATTTTGATGCCTTCACCTGGTTTTCCGACGTGTCCGCCATAACCCTTAGCTCGAACAAACCACAGATTCCTTCCCTCAAATTCTCCAGAAGCAGCGGTCGTGTGCTTGGCGATTACTTCAGGTTCACCGGCTTTGATTTCTCGAGCAAAATGGGCAACGGCTAAGGGTCCCATTCCATCACCAATCGGTTTGCCATCGGCGAAAGCTCGGACCGCTTCAAAATAGGCTTTGGCCATTTGAATAATCATTGGTAGTTGCATTTGGAGCTGCATGACCCAATAGATGCTTTTGGTTTTCTTTCCCATAATCAGGAAGTGTCGAACTACTCGGAAAACATAGTATAATGCCATAGTGCCTGCTAACACATTTTCCGCATTAGCTTGTTTTTCCGGTGATGCATCAGGAGCAATTCTTTGGATGTATTTTTCGTACCGGTCAGTCCGCACGTCCAAAAGGTGTTCCAACCGACCTAAGACACCAGCAGGATCAATACTCACCGGTTCAATGATAAAGAATTCCAAGAAATCTTCAAGAGTTGATTTGATATCCTGTTCTTTCACCTTAAGCTCTTTGAAAGCTCGCATCGCAATCTGCTTTCCCTGCGTGGATAGAACTTCAATTTGACGAACTCCTGCCTCTGCTTGGCGAGTCCAAATGTAAGTTTGTAACCGTTGGCCATACAGATAAATGAACATGAATATGACCAGGAACGCGATTTGGAAAATCCAATTAAAATCCGTTAACTGCATCATCATCTTAGGTCACGGGAATTACGCCTGCTGCCGGAACGGTTTCAACGTGCCATAAAAACCTTTGCTTAGAGTTACACGAATCCAAACACAAGATAATAGGAAAAGAAGTGGCGCAGTTCACCATTTTCCCGACGCCTCTCGGATATCAGTACTCACGGCGACGAAACCGGCTTAACTTCCGGGATCTGACGAGACCGGGTGTGACCCAGCTTCTATGACCGCGCCACCCAGCACCAACCGCCCCCGCTATAAAAGTGTTGTGAACACTTGGGTAAGCAAAAGTGGTGGGCCGGCCGAGATTTGAACTCGGGACCACGAGGTCCCAAACCTTGCGAGAAAAACAGAACCGGTTTTCCTTCTCGCATCATACCGCTCTAGTCCAGCACATGTTGTAACCGGATAACTAGACTACCGGCCCGATGCGCGTATAGGAAATGGCGGGTGCTTGATAAATCTTATCTAGTAACTTCTTGCTGCAATGCGTTTTCAATTATACCAAGGTCTCTGTTGAAAAATAACCGGGCTATATCATTTTTTACCTGAGTGATGCTTTGTGGCTACAATCAATAGACAACATCAATGGACTAAAGCACATTTCATGAAAACAGATTTCGTTACGCGAACAGTGTGGTTGCGTCTACCGAATATATCCACAAACTTAGTCAGAAAATTGCGTCGCATATACACAAGAGCAATTAATGCTTTCTTGATTAGCTTAGAAGAACACAAACGAACTATCAAAGAAACTTACCACGAACTTCGTAACAATAAATGGTTTTCACGATTATCCGCGAAGATGCTTAACCAAGCATCACAAGAAGCATTTGTTTGGTTTAATATAAGACGAAAGGAGAGATTTCTAACAGATCAGGGAATACAGAAATGGGCAAAATGGGCAAAGAAACAAGGCATTGCGAATTTTGATCCCTTACAGAGTCTTCCAAGAATAATATCTCACTCAAATTATCTTAAAGGATGGCCAGGAAAAAATCATGGCCAATGGCCCCAGACAGCAATTGATGGCGCACGGTTTTACATTGATTCAAAAACGAATAATATTCAGGTGTCAATCGATAAGGTTGCTAAGAAAACCCAAGTAGTAATTGGTGGAGAACCTGAAAGGCTTCTTCGTCAATCAATTTCTGGTATACCATCACTGAAAATCGGATCATCTCGGCTTCTTGTCAAAGATGGAGTTACACAAATGGCAACTCCAATCCGAGTATCAGTTAATATACCAGATATTTCAAGCCTAGAACAGCCAACCCTGATAGGTGTGGATTTAGGACTAAATACGTTAGCTGCTGTAGTTGCGCTAACGTTCGATCAAAGGATCCACCCAGCCAAATCTATCTCTGGAAAACAACTTAAACATCGGTTAGCAACACTTTGGGCAAAACGAAAAAACGTTGCACGCAAACAAAAATCAGAAAGTATACAAGATATAGATGAGAAAACACAGCGTGTTATTCAACATTGGATTCATGTGACAGCAAAAGCAGTAATTAATTATGCAAGTCAGTTCCCACATCCAATAATTGTTCTAGAAGATCTTCGAAATTATGTTCCAACGAAAGAGCGAACTCGATGGGCAAGTTCCTCAATGAGAGATCAACTTAGTAAATGGGCACGGGGAAGACTCTTTGAAACCATTTGTATGAAAGCTAGTCTACATAATTTACCTGTAATCAGAGTCAATGCAGTTTATTCTTCCCCCGCCTGCCCTAGACAATGTCTTTGTCTTATACCTCAAGGATATTTCGAAGTGTTTCACTGTCCTGCATGTGGCGCAAAAGTTCCACGAGACATTAGTGCAGCCACTGAAATTGCACGTCGTGGTCTTCATCTGGTTACTGACAATAAAGTGTGGCGCTCTAAGGTTCTTGGCAACGAGAACACATCATCCTTGACCCAATCAGTGGCAGGATGACAGGGGCTAGGGAAAGGGTCCTGAACAGGAGCGGATAAGACCGTTAAGTGGTAAATTCCTTGTTTGGCAATGGAATTAGTGTAAAGCCATGGACAACCTTCGGCACCGGTCCTCCAAATTGGTATAGAGAATCAATGGCAATCGCATTGAAACTCATACACAAACTTTCGGGTATGATGCGAGCAAACGAAACCAGAACTAACTCTGTAGAAAGAAATCTCAGGAAATATTCATACCGAACTAGACTACCAGCCCGAAGCTCACATAGGACTTCATGTAGGCTGTATAAATCTTATCTAAAAATGTCAGATAGATAGCTGATTTTCTACTTTGAAATTTTACGAAAGACAACCTCTTTGCCTACCATGCCTTTTTCTGCTAGTCTTTCTTTGATTGAGATCATTAGTTCAGGTTGTTGGGATAAAGGGGTTCTTACTTTTCGGAAAAGGCGTTGCCAATTTCTAACTCCAAAGAGGGCAATTATGCTGAAGATAATAACTAAAACAATACCAACTATCATGGCAAGGCTCAAAAGAATAATCTGCAATACGCCCCATAAAGGAATCACCACTAGAGGGAAAATAACAACAAAAACAGTTTGTGAGACAATCGCATACCTTCTCACACGACGCTGTGCACACTCTTGACAGGCTACCCCATCAAAACCAAACATACCAAATGGAGAGGTAAAAGATTGTTGGATTCGTATCAACTCGTCTGGGCATGCTAGGCATCCACAAATGGCGCACCAATCATAAGCTTGTTGCTCAGATTGACACGAACAGACACTGCCCTCAGGAAAAGGATGACGGTAGATTGACCGTGAATCATGATACACAAATCCAGTTAGGAACAGAAAATACACTCCCAACGTGATCCAAAACCAGCTCATCCATGTATAAATCAGCAAATAAAATGGAGGAAATATCCAACCAAAAAACCATCTTAAGAGACCATTAATAAAAGCAAGTATAACAAGCAGAACTCCAAGCAAAATCATGGTTTGATAAGGCTTGTTAGTACTGAGCACCCAAAGCTCTGCCAATCTACTCCACCTTTTCCCTCACACACATTATCAGCATAATCAATGAAAAATCATTCCCTTTACTGATAATACTTTCCTACAGGTAATGCCACAACAGTCAAAAAGGAGTATATCTTCACTTGAACTAGTGTGCCTCGGTAGCTCAGTGGTAGAGCGACAGCCTTGTATAGTGTCGACTTTGACATTCAGGTAAGCTGCTGGTCGTGGGTTCAATCCCCGCCCGAGGCTCCATTTCGCTTTTGGTTGGTCTTGGTAAGGACGGGTTGGGCGGTTGGGGTGTGGTTGATGGGGTCGTGCGTCCTCATGGTTCATGAGGTGGTTGTGCAAGGTTGCCTTCGCGAACGCACACATGGGTGGTGTTCGCTGGGGGTGATTGGAGGGCTTTCCGTAAGAAGGCAGTGTAGAGGGGACACTCTTCGAGTGCGGTAAAGGGGAACCACTTGAAGATTAAGGTATGCCCGTTTTCTTCTCCGAGGAAAGTATCCTGCTCATAAAGTGGCGAGTGTTCGGGGAACCGGCACAGGTAGTAGAACCCAAGCTCATGAGATGGTGTTAAGAATAGCGGGTGGGTTGGGCCGGATCCCTCTTCATGCTGGAAGAAGTTTTCTACAACCCATAGGAGCCGTTCAATCTGAATTGGGGTCTCAGTCTCCTCGAGCATCTCGCGTTTCACAGCCTGCTCCGAGGTTTCCAGATGTCGTACCCGCCCTCCTGGGAGTGCCCAGAAGTCCCATCCCTCCACCTGGTGTAGCAAAACGCGCCTGTCCTGGAAGACCACACCGGCGGTACGTAACATGAACCGCCCGGTTCCAACGGGAAAGAATATCATGCGTCCAAGAACGGCAGGCATCTCATATTTCTTTTGTCTTTAACTGCTAGTTCCTGAGTTTAGGAATAACCTTGTACGCGATGTGTTCAAACTTGGGAAGTTAGAAGTTGGTTAAGAACATGGGAAAATTGGTGCGGGGGCCGGGCTTCGAACCCGGGAACTCCTACGAGACAGGATCTTAAGTCCTGCGCCTTTGACCAAACTTGGCTCTTGAGTCTACGGGGGGTAGAAAGCCCCTTCGGCTAACTCTATTATTTAATATAGGAAGTAGATTCCTGTTGTTACGGAGTGGGTTCTATTACAGGTGAATAAAGATGAAAGCATTGCGGAGCCTTATCGGTGGGTAATTCTTTGCTTGGCATGGTTGGGTTATTTTAGTGCTGGCATAGTTGCCTCCGCTCTCCCTCCCCTGGTTTCTCAGATATCAGCCGATTTGGGGTTATCAGGCACTCAAATGGGGGTGGTTCTCGGAATTGGGACATTAATGGTGGTTCCGTTAGCAATCCCGTTCGGGCTTCTTTTTGATCGAATTAACATTAAATGGGCAACCTTCGCCGGATTATTACTTATAGCCCTATCAGCGTTTTTACGAACCTTTGCCATAAGCTTTGAAAGTCTGGTTCTTTTTGTGGCTATTTTTGGAATTGGGAATACGTTAATCGTTATTGGCCTGGCGAAAATTATCGCGTTGTGGTTTGCTGGAAATGAGCGAGCAACGGCTTCGGGTATTTATGTCACAGGATTTGCCATAGGAAGTGGAATCGTTCTCATAATAACCAATAGTCTAATTGTACCACTTTTAGGAACCTGGCAAAATGCGTTCATGTTTTATGGACTTCTCGGGTTCCTTTTCGCTGCCCTTTGGCTCATATTTTGTAAAGAAATTTCACGGACGCAAGTCGAAGAACCTTTCCTTGGTGCCTTGAGAGAGAGCACGTCAACATTGGTGAAAGAGAAATATATCTGGTTAATTGGGTGCTTCGCCTTTCTGCTTTCTATTACCAGCTTTGCTTTCAGTGGGTGGCTTCCAACGTTTCTTGAAACAAAGGGCTTGACACCAGCTGTTGCTGGCGTAATCGCGTCAATCCCCCCTTGGATTGGAATCTTTGGTAGCATTACCATACCTAGACTCGGAAAACCCGGTTCGAGAAGGCTACTTCTCCTCATCCTTTTTCTGATTCAAGGCCTATTGGTATACCTCGTGATATGGACTTTTGGGGTACCTTTAATTGTAGTTTTAATCCTGTACGGATTCAGTTATGCTGGAGTATGGCCACTGCTCCTCGTAATACTCATGGATTTTCCAACCATTGGCGCAAAGTACATGGGCACCGCAACCGGGCTCTTAGCCACGTTTGGGGCAAGTGGCGGGTTTATCGGACCATTGATGGTAGGATATTTAGTCGAATTGACAGGCGCCCTTACCCTTGGTTTCATTTTTCTGGCATTGATTCTAGTTGTGACTTTAATTCCTATACTCCTACTTCGCGAAAAATAAACAACAAACCTTGGATATTGCAACCCACTACTGTCTTTTTTCTAGCTCCTCGTTAGAGTATAAACAATATGGACTCTACACGATGGATATTTATCGTAAAGAGTTACAGTAGTTCAAGCTTGGGCTTCTCGGTGTTTCTAGTGGATCCAATTAGTAAAAAGATCATACAAGAGTTAATGGGCAATTGCCGCATCACATATCGACAGATGGCAAAGAAAACGGGGATAACGGCAACAAGCGTTAAAAAACGCATTTCAAAACTATGGAAGAATAGGGTCATCAGCCGACCCTATGTGCAGCTATCCTTAGCGATGCGTGATGCTGAGATTTCCCATACTGACCTGACCACTGATGGGACGGAACATGATGAACAACTTATCACTCAACTGGGCTCACATCCATCAGTATTTGGGGCTGTTCGGGTTGGTCTGCATAAATTTGCATCAGGTGGAAACGTTGTTGGACCCACAGGGCTCTTTGAGTTGGGACGATTTTACCGAAAGATTAGTTGTGTTAAAGAAGTGGATATCCAATTGGTCCGACCTGTGGGACCCTCACCAGTACCACCCAGTCAACTATACATCTATCGCGGACAAAAAATGACCTTCACTGATCCACAACTTAAGATCCTCCAGTTGTTATGGCAAAATGCACGGATTTCCGCAAAAGATATCGCAGAGCAGACTAACTACTCCGCACGACGAGTCGGTCAAATTCTCCGTGAACTACAAACTGGAGGGGGTTTATACTTCATGGTCCACATGCGACCAAGCATGATGGACTCTATTCCATTTTGGCTTATCATCGATTATGACGAAATAAAAATTGAACCATATGCTGCTGTTAAGTGGGTCTATGAGCAATTCCCAGATGCATATTGGAATGCCTGGCTATTTGCTAACAAACCTACTATCATGCACTTTTGCACGGCAGAGACTATTCGAACGATTTCAGATATAGTAAACATCACCAAAGAGGCTCCATTTGCAAAACAAGTTCGTTCAGAGATATTCAGGCCTCAAAAATACTTTGTCGGACCTGGTTACATTCAATTAGGGGAACTGTTAGGGATCAAAGTTTCAAATCATGAAGCGGAATACTATAGTGGAAAAAGTGAACATGGCTTCTGATCGGTATTTTTTGGATTTCAGAACTCCTTCTCGGTTCAGATTATCAACCAACTGAATAATAATATTCCAATACTAGCGACTTTTTTCTTCATCTTTCAACCCTCATAGTTCACAGCTGTTTAAATGATGGTTCTGGACTTAAACAGAACGCAACAATAGCGTCTTCCAACAATTGGAGGGGCGACCTATTGGAGGTATTATTCATGAGGTTAAAATCGCGTAAAGTGATTACAATAGCCATCGGGCTGTGTTTTCTATTAGCTCTAGCCAGCGTCTCCGTTGGAACTACTACTGCTTGGCGAAGACATCGAACCTATTTGGTATCCGCATCAGGAGATACATCGGGTGTCACCGATACAGCCCAGATTCAAGCCGCATTTGACAAAGCTGTTGAGCATCGAAGAAGTACAGTGAAGTTAGGTCCAGGTACCTTCTATCTGAACAAGGAAATCGTTGCTGTGAATTTCGATGGTACTTTCAAGGGCGCAGGGAAAGGAAAAACCATCATTCAAAACACGGAAAACCATCCATTCCCTCTTCTATCAGATCCATATTTTGGTCTTGATGGACCGCAACAAGTTGGATTTGCTCTGATGTTTCTTTTCTACCAAAACGCCGATACAGAGAGTACGGCACATCATCCATATACAATAAAAATATCTGATATGACTATTCGTGTTGTGGGCGAATCCGAGGAATGGCAACTTCCCGGTTGGCCGGATTTCTTGCCCAACCCCACATCCATTAACCCTATCATGGTCACAGGCATAGCT